>Ga0302244_1001681_pt1 | contig 12713 bp, 6 predicted proteins | sample AAG_UR_Phe_MG_FD_193513 | JGI IMG/M metagenome (GOLD analysis project Ga0302244, IMG submission 193513) | Enriched activated sludge microbial communities from anaerobic digester in WTTP, New Holstein, Wisconsin, United States - AAG_UR_Phe | ecosystem: Engineered > Bioreactor > Anaerobic >... | reverse complement strand
GGCCCCCGTGTAGATGTGATAAATGCACATAGCTACATCTTCAATTACATGAGCCGCTATTGGCCCTAACGTTCGGCGGTATGTGGCGTTGGCGCAGAGTCGCGGTGGCGCGTGTTTTTGCACTCGTGGTACGATGCAGGGTTATGATGTTGTTTTGTTTATTGTCGCGTTGGCAAAAACCGTGACACCAGGAGGGGGTCCCCGGCGGGAGCCGGGGCAGGCCGCACCGCCGACCACTTAATGGTTATCTTTAGCCAGAAAGTTCTCGCGGTGCGGAGCGCCTATGCCATATACCGACCTGTTAGCGCACGTTCTAATTTGAGAATATGAATTTATTTCAGTTGGTTTTAAACTACTTTTTAATGTAGCGTTCATAATTTATTCCGAGTTCATTGCATACCATCATTGCCTCTCGAGAACCACAAATTGCTGCTAGAGCTATGAAGGTATCTGGTGGCGTTAAATGATCCTTAATATAGCCGAAATATGTATTATAGAATGCTTCTCCTAAGATTCCATCTTTGACTTTACCTCTAAATACGTCTTCCATTGTGACCGATAAATAATTCAGTCTATACTTTACGCAGATTTCATAATTTTTGACAGCTTCACTATACTTCTGTTGGTTAGCTTTAACTAACCCAATCGAAAAGAAAATGCTTGCTATTCTATCATCTTCATCTGTTAAAGAAAGGGCTTTTTCTAAGGATATCAATGCATTATCATAATCTCGAATTTTACCATATGAATAACCCAAGTTGCTGTAGATGAAATGCAACGACTTGTTTTTTTCTGTGCATCGGGATGCGATATTTAAGTATTTAATTGCTTCTTCATATTTATCTGTATTTGAGCATACTGTACCCCATATATCAAAATCTTTACATTCGAATGCAGTCGGGCAGATATTATATGCTTCTTTATAAGTCGAATATGATAAATTATCTAACTCATTGAAATAATAATCCTTAGCCTTAATCAGCATTTCTTTTGTCACGTTATATGCATCTTCTGACGGTACGGAATTTTTAGTGATAATCAATAATTCATCCCCATCAATCTGAAATTTCCCTAGCCTTTGTATAGCGGACTGGCCTAATAGTAGTGGAGCAGATAAATCATGTATAATAATAGCTTCAACATTATTGAGAACAATACCTGCAATCTCTAATTCTTTAATAATTACTGAGGTATTTGAGATCACTTCTCCATTTGCTAGTTGCGAGTAGGAGGCTCCTTTTAAATCCTCCTCATTTAAATAGCCATTTTTTAACATGAAAATTGCCTCCGACAAAGAAATAGATACATTACTAGCTCCTGTATCAAAAATGAATCTAAGTCTTAATCCGTTGACGGTGCAAGGTGTAGTATATACTCCATTTTCATTCTTCATTTTAATTCTAACCTGAGCTTGACCAATTGAGAGAGTGGCCGTTACAATTAGTAGTAATAGAATTAACTTTTTCATCTGTTGAAATTTGCGGATTTTTTTGAATGTGCGCTAACGTTTTACAATATGAAACGGTTGGGTTTTCGGAGCGCGTTCTTATCCAACGTTGGAGAAAGTTGAAGCGGGAACCAAAACCCCGCAAACCACTGAACCCCAACTGTTTTATATTGTGTGTTGGGCGTATGTGCTTTATTTATTTTGTATTTCATACTTTTTAATCGAATCAATCACAAAATCAATAGGCATATTTGTAATCTTAGATATTTGCTCAAAAGATAAATCTTCTTTTCTTAGTCTATAAGATAAATGCTCCAAAGTTTCGCCAATCTCTATTATGTTTTTATCAGGGTCGTAGAATCTTGCAACTTTCTGTCGCCATGGTTGTTCTCGTAATTCGTGAACAAACAATATGTCATTTTCCATTAATTTTTCAACTATCAACTCAATCTTGTCAGACTCGAAATATAATTCGAAATTATTTCCACCAGAATTTACTTCTCTATTATCAATCAGGTTTTTATAATGAGATTGCAAATGAATTGCAAAATCTCCATGAAAGGTAACACTTTCGCCAAAATCATATTTTACTTTTTGGTCTAATATATTCTCGTAAAAATCACGAGCCACTTTCATGTCAGATACTGTTATCAATGGACAAACATATTTCATTTTCAAGTCAGTTTTAAATTTCAATCTCTATGAATTCCATTCGTTTCCGATGGTTTCGTAGCATTACGCCCAACGTTTGGCGGTATGGTTAGTTGCCGATTTCGAAGCACTTTCCTATCAAGTCACAACTACTTTGGATACGAGCTGTACCGCTCGAATATGCACTGCACAGGCAATTAACTATACCGCGTGTTACCGCCTGGTGTTCTATCTTCCAGTCTTGTAAACCATTGTTCTTGTTCAGTTTTTTAGACCTTATCATTTTACTTTCTTTCTTTTCTATCGGTTCGTGTGTCAGCGTTTTTTATTTTTTTAGTGGCAGCATTTTTTTTAAAAACAATTTCTCTTGGTGCGTTGGCTTTGCAAGCTCTTTGACAAAGCTTTGGGTAAAGTGCTGGCTTGTGGGGCTTTGGCAATGTGCTTGCAAATCGGGCAGGTTATTATTCATTCATTTCAATTTTAATATCTGGCATTTCATCAGAGAATTCCTCATCAATTAGGTGAATTTGTCTTCTAATTATTTGTCTTTTTTCTATTGATGGAATTAAACAATAGGTTTTAAAGTCTTCTTTGTCGATCTCAGAAGTGTCATTTACATTTGGGAAAAGCAGTTTCAAATATGCAGTAGCTATTCTTTTAACTGCTGTAGTATCTCTGGTGTCGGCTTTTGCAGGAACTTCCAATAGGTCGTTAACAATTGCAGAGTAAATAGGTTTGTCTCGAAGTTCATGCATTATTTCTGAAAAATACTCAACATTTAGCGTCCATCCATTAATTTTTAAATCTTCACTAATTCGTGGTAGTTTCCATCCTTCAATAAAACCATGAAAACGATCTAAAAGTGCGGATTCTTTGAATGTTTCAGGGAGTTCTGAAAAGTATTTTAATCGCATAGGTTTTTTATCTTTTGAGAGAGAGATGTTTCCCATTATAATCAAACCAGCTTGAGATACTAATTTAACATTGGCAACAGTTGTATAACCAAATTCAAGGTAACTTTTAAGGGCTGCTTGAATTTCTGCTGAATCAGAAAAAGTAATTGTTTGAATTTCATCCATTGTAACAAAATCGTACAATGTAATTGCACCCATTGATTTTTTGGTCATATCATAAAATAACTTTGCCCTAGTTACTTTACCGCCACTTATCATCCAACCATATTTACTTAGGTTACCAAAAATGTAAGATTTCCCCGTCCCCTTTGGGGCTAATTCAATCATATTTAGTCGAGGTTCAATAAATATCAGAATTCTGCTCAGAAACATCAGTTTTTGTGACAAAGATTCAAAGCCATCTGGATTGTATTCCATTGATCGTATCAATAGGTCTATCCACTCAGTTGTACTAAATTCTTTTCGTGCTGCTCTGAAATATTCCAAATCTACTTTATAGGGCTTGAAGGCCTTGTAATTAACGAGTTCAACAAAGCCCTTCTCTTTATCTGCAGGTGGTTGATACACCAAGGTGACAACTCCCCAAAGTTCACCATCTTTTAATTCTTTATTTTTTTTTGCAACATGATCAGGTATTCGACCTTCACTTGATTTTATGCCCAAATCAGGAATAGAAAATAGCAATTTATCATTTTTCAAATCTGTTTCAACAATAAATCTTGTTAATACAGTTACTTCTTCCCTGTGAGTGCGCAAGCGATTCTTAAGGTCGTTATCCTTACTGGGAATATGATCTTCCAAGAATTTTAAAACACCATTTCGATCTAAATTGCCATAGTTGTCAGTATAGCGTTTTATTAAGAAGTCCTTAATGAATGAAGGCAGGTTCTTACCAGCAAAAACGCTGTAATTCTGAGGAATCTTAATAACCGATTCATCAGGAAATGCTTGTTTTATTTTTTCGTCAAGTGTGCTCAAAATAAGTCCTCCTCTATTATACCTGAGATTATGTTAATTGTGAATACTTTTTCACTTTTTCCTGTTTTTACCTTAATTGGAATTTTGCCTGAAAAAGATCTATCAAGGTTTACTTCCCACATTTGAGTTGTTTCATTAAAATTAAGTTTCGTTATTTTTCCCTTTATCTCAATATTTGCTGTAGATGGTTTTGGAGTTATTTTAATTGAAATAAGAGGTTCTTTTTTAGGTATATCTGTCTTCTCAATAATAATAGAATAATCTATTTTTGCACTGTCTTTCTTGTTAGAAATTACTATAAATGGGACCAACACTTCTTCAGGAGTTACACCTCCATGAACTTCTCTAATTGGTTTTTTCCCTAATGAATTGTGTTTTAATGCAATTAAATAATTTCTCTGGTCAATCTCTGATTTATGAATTATGTAATCAGTATCAGGAATATGCTCCTTATCCTTAACTTCAATAAAACGTCCCTCGTGGCTATCATCTTTCCCATATTTCTTAGATGCTGCATATCTAGACAAGGCGGTTAGTCCATGATCAGAAACAATCGCAATTGTTTGCTCTGTATCAAGAATTAAGTACGTGTCAATAATTCGCTTGATTTCAGTAAATTCCTTAATAATAATATCTGGATAAGAATAAAGATTTGAGTGAATAAAAGAATCAAAGTCCTGTACATATTTCGTATCCAAAAATTTATTCTGATCTGTACTTGTTGGCAGATTGGCAACTCCAATGATTTTTTTTATTACATTTAAATCATGTTTTTGATTAATAACATAATTCTCAATAAAAGACACCCATTCAATCCCTATGGCATCAATCCATATTACTTTATCCACTTTATTTGAATGGATAATGCTGTGAATTGATTCAAAACTATGATACCAATTGTAAAATGATTGGTCATTGGTATTCTTTAAAAGCAATATTTCATTCAAACGGTTGGTTGTAGAGTCGTTCAGTTTTGATTTCTTATACTCACTTAAATACTCTAAAACCCATTCATTTTCATTTTTTAGATTGTCAAATGAACATTCTGAATTGTAATATAAAATTTCAGGAAATCGTTGGGACAATAAACCTAAATTATCAATTTTCCCTTTTGCGAATAATTCAAGAATATAGACTTTCTCGAATTGGAACATGCCAGTGGTGAGCAATAACGCCCGTCTATAATCGGCAATAGACCGAATATTAGAATTTAATTCAACAAGGGTTTCATCACAAAGATTAGTTGGTTTAAGCCTTGAAAACTGTTGAATTAACTCTAATCGATCATTAATAAATTCCTCATTGATTTCCAGACTAAATATTCTTTGGTAGATACTTTTAAGTAGTGTGTGATCAGAATAATCTGGTAGTGACTCAAGAATTTTAAAAATGTATTTTTTTTCTAAACAACTTTGAGTTAATACAAAGTGTTTTAAAAGCCATTTCTCAAATAAATCGTTTGACTTTAGCCAATGCTCCAGTAAGGTAAAAATTGTTAATGAAGTAACCTTGAAATAGCTTTTCACAAAAGCCTTAAATGTTGAATAGTCTTTGTTTAAAAAGCTGAGAAATTTTTCCCAGAACAATATATCAAGATTATCAAATGGAATCGGAACTTCAATATTGAAGATTTTTTCAATTAAATTTTTCGGGTTATCAACCTGTTCAATAGTAAAAATAGTGTCAGGTAAAGTGTTCTTGTAGAATAAGTTTAGTGGTTTCGAATGACATACGACATCACAGGGGCTTTTTTTCTTCCAAAACTTTAGCCATTCTTCAGTATTTGCAATGGTTTCATAATTAGAAATCCTTTTCGAGTAAGTTTGTGATGATAAAAATACTTTTATTGAATTTGGTTTCTCTCTTGATATTTTCCAGTAGGGAGCTGACTCTTCTTTTCTAGTAAAACCCTGAAAAAATTCTTTCTCAAATCTCTCTTCAACTCCTATTAATGGTAAATAAATCCGTCTTGATAATTCATCATTTTCAATTAACAGCAACTGATTGAAGAAGTTAATAAAATCCTCTTTAGAATAAAATCTTACAATTTCGGAAAAAGGCACAACAGCCGTATCCTCAGATAAGTTTTTCACTATATTGATTAATGTATCCTTTGTAATCCACCCATCTGGATGAGGTAAATCTTTTTCAAGATGATAGTTTTTGACTCCAATCGAAGATAACCTTTCAATTAACAATCTAAAAGTTTCAAATTTTTGCAAAAAAATCAATCTGACAGGGTATCGTCTTGACAGTATATCACGTGTAACCTTGTCAGAATTGATTTCAGAAATCAATCCTTCGAGATTTTCAAATTCTTTTATTTTATCTACCAATTTCATGAATGCGTTTAACTAAGATATTTATCAATCAAACTTATCAATTGAGAAAAATTAGGATTTTCTTCTACCATTTTCACAATTCGATTTTTAAGTTCTTGTTCACCATGATTGAAGTTCCTGACTTTGTAAATGATTTTTTCTCTTTCTGGAGTAGGAATGGGCGTAGGAGTATCCGGATTTTGAGGAGTATCTGGATTATTTGGTGGAGTTGGATTTGATGTAGGTTGATTTTTATGTGTATGCCATTGATATACTTTTAGCTTTACATTGTCTTCCTTCCATAAACCTATCTCTTCCTGCATGTTAGAAAACAAATAATCTGCAACCTCCCTAAAGTTTGCTTCTGTAATAGAAATGCCTTCATCCACACTTTGCAAGAATGACAAGAACCCGATACTGAAATTTTCAGGTTTAAGTGCTAATTTTAACTCAAACCGATATTCCTTTATTTTTTCTAAAACTCCGGAAATCAGCTTTACATCTATTTCATTTGTGGAATTAAAAATCAGTTTTAATAACTCATCAATAGCAATCGCAATGTTCTTTCCTTCAGAATAATATTTCAACGACCAAATAGGGTATTTTGCAATTGTTTTTACGTAATTTACTATTGCCCAACGTGTGTCAGTAATACTATTAAAGTCTTTTAAATCAAACAGATCAAGTAATATATTTTTTAGTTCTCTTTCTTCTTTCGAACCAAAACGCACATTTAATTTATTTTGTTTTTTGTTGTCTTGCCAAAAACTAAACATGTCGCCGATCAAATCCCGCATTTCATCTTTCTCAATTGGTCTTCCTACATCAGCTACATAAAGTTCTCCAATATATTTTCTTAGGACAAAACCCATTAGCGCCATATTTGGCATATTGGTATAAAGTCCATATGGGGCTTCCGTTAAGAATTTTAATTCTTCACCAATATTGAAAAGCGATCTATGTTTGAGTTTGGAAAATTTTGTGTCTATCTCGCTTTGAATAATATTTAACGTGTGATTCGTGTCGCCATCTGGCTTTAACATTAGATTATCAAAAACAATATATTCTTCCTCCTTATCTTTAACTAAAAATTTAAGATATGAAGTGGGACCACTTGATGTTTTTTTTTCCAGTTCTGTGCGGTTATCTGCAAAAATAAAAATCTCTGCAGATTTAATTGCATTTTGAAACTTCCAGACATTAGCATTCCTGTATAGTAGAGAAATATTATCTATACCTTTTGAAAAGATTATTGGACTATAAGAACGGTTAATTTCACTTCCAATTTTAGTTGAAAGATGCTTTTCATCCTTGTCCCTGAAAATAATCTGCATGTATCTGTTTCTCATTCTCGAAAACCACTCTTTTACTTGTTCTTTTGCGTAGTTTTCATATTTAACCGACTGTTCGTCATAACTATGATTGTCGCTAACCTGCTTTCTGGCAATATAATCAATAAACTTTTCGTAATTTCTTTCAGAGAATGGTTCTTCAACGATAACAAAAATTATATCCTGAAAATCTTCATCTTGCGCTAATTCTTTAATTTTGGGAATGGTTGTTAAATGATCATAGTCTCCGTTTGCTATAAAAACGGCACATTTTAAACTGAATGGTTTTCCAAAGACTTTGTTTAAACGATTCCGCAAAATATGCTCATTCTCAATGTTGGTTGAAAACAATACAATTTCAGACTCTCTGTAAATATTGTCCTTAAAAATACTCTTCTCTAAGTCCTTATCGATTTGAGCATACTTTAATACATTGATTATATCTTTAAATTGATTTCTAACGCTTTCTTTCGCTTGTTCTATTTCTCTAATTGGTAAAGATGAAAACTCAATTAAGAAATCACCCCCTGGTGTCTTTGTAACGATTCCTTTTTCGTCTATAAAGTTTAATATTTCAGATATTTCTTTCTCAAAACCAGAACCAGTAAAAAGTGAAGTAATGTTCTCGGTTGAAGGAGTAACCGGACTTCCTTCTTCGCCTGTGACTTCAATTACTTTGAATAATACGTTCAGAAGCAAAATTCCTTTAAATACCTTTGTACACTGTTCTCCATGTTCCTGAACCCTTTGAATATTCAGCCGATACTTATCAAGCACTTGATTAAACCGTGCTTCTTGATCATTTTCAAAAGCATTTACAAAGAAATCCCATAAATAATCTGCTGTAAGTAGGCGTTCTCCGTTTAACTCTTTGTCTAAATAATTTAAGAACCCATATTCCTTATCGTACAAGAAACCAAATATACTTCTATTGGTCGAACCTAAATTGCGGGCTATAAAGGTTGATAAATAGGCAGAATATGGATGGATAGGAAAAAGGTCTTTTATTTTGGATTTTGCCGATGCGCTATGATTATTGGTCAGTAAATTAATTAAATCGTTCCATTGTGTTGAACCCTCAAATATTTCACCTTGCAGCCTGCGCCATTCATCAATATTTATTTTTTTGATGGTTGCTGCAATAATATGATAGGTGGTAATAGGCTCCATACGGTATTGTATAATATGAAACCTGTCATTCATTCGTGTTAAATCCTCTTTTGGTATTGTATGTTGATGGGGTGTTCTATGGCTGATTAAATACAAAAAGATGTTGTTCTTCTCACTTAATTCGGCAATATTTTGTAGTTGATTAATTATTCCTGAATTAATAGAATCCATCACTGAAGTAAACTCATCCCAAATGATAATTATGCCATCTGCTTTCTTTTGAGCTATAACTTCATTATTGACTTCAACAAGCCAGTTGGTAATATCTGCATGTGAAAAATGAACACCTTCTTTATTCAAAGTGCCTTCAATTACATGAAAAAATTCAATGTCAGATGCATTCAGTTTTTTTAAGATGTCGGTTTTGGTTGTTACATAGATGCTAAGTTCATCATGCTTTCTTATCAGTGAATCCCAGTCTATTAGAGGGCTATTTACCTTTTCAATTAATCTGTCGAAATCGCTGGTTGTTACAATACCTAAATCCTTGAACCCTGGCGAAGTTCTTACAGCTTTCTCAATTTGCAACGCAAAGGTTCTGCTATCTGAAATGCTTCCCAATCCTTTTAATACTATGGGCATTAATTTATTATTGCTTCGATAGTTCTTTAATTTTGATTTTAAACTTGAATCATCAATATTCTGATCTATATAATTTTCAACCTCTGCATAATCATCATACAGCAAATGCTTAATCACAGAAGCGGCATGACTTTTTCCTGTGCCAAAAGTTCCCTGAATCCAGATAGATTTTCTTAGACTTGGTTCACTTGTATCTATTGCAGAAAGTGTTTTCCGTAAAACCTCATAAAATTGGTCGTTTGGAATAAATTGTTTCCAATAATTAAACGTTTCGTTCTCAATATTAAATACAGGGTGAAAATACTCCTGTAATCCAATAATTTCTGAATATTTCATGATGCAATTATTTATCAAGTAAAAGTTTAAGCACTTCGGTATAGGTTAAATCTTCACGTAATGAAATATTATCGAGCCCCATTACCAAATCAACTTTTACAATTCCGTTTTTATTTTCTTGCAACGTTCTCAAAATGTTTTGGAATCGTTCTTTTGATACTCCAAACTCCCTGTAAATGCCTTGCTTTTGTTCGGGTGCGTAAAATTCGGAAACAGTTAAATTGTAGCGGTTTTTGCTGTTGGCGTAACGATAAAGCGAATACGCTACAGTTATTGAATCAATACTTTCATAAGGTTTTTTAATAATTGTATCAATAGCATTTCCTTTTTTCTTTAATTGACTAAGTTCTAAAACACTACCCAAGGAGCTTTCATCAAAAGTATTGAGTAATGCGCCTAATGGATTTTTTAGTGTGCCTGCACCATAATTTGGATAATCATTTTGAAGCATTGCTAATAGTTCGTTTTTTGAGTATGACCTATTATATTGAACATTGCCAACATACCAATTGGTAATTGTTGAATTGTAGGCAAGATTTATCCAAATAATTTCCCAAGTGAAATTTGTTTTATGCTGATAAAATTCTTTTAATAAGATTGCCGTTTCGCTTGAGTTTTTATCTGTTCGATTTAGTAAATCGGCATCTCGAAGCCAATGTGTTAAAGCGGGAATCATTTTTGTTCCTAAATCGTTATTCCCAGTCTCAAAATAATTTTCAATATTCTGAAAATACTGGCTAAGCCATTTTTCTCGTAGACCAAATGTCGAATACTTGTCGATACCAGATGATTTCATATTTGATGAGTTTTTAATGTTTCCTTCTGAGATATTTATTGATTTTGCCAATAAACAGCCCTTTTCATTTATTTCAGAACACCTACCACAATGAATACATTTATTGGAATCAATAGTAACTTTTGGTTCCACTTTAAGAGCTCCAGTAGGACATTCTATTTCGCATGCTTCACAATGAGTACAATAAGTTGTTTTGTATAAAACTTTTTTAATTTTACTAAGTAATATTGGATTATCACTTATATTTTTAAATACAATAATTTGTTTTATATTTTCATCATTTATGATGGTAGTAATATTTAAGATAACAGGTATTTTATCAATTAGTATTTCTCCATAAATACTATCATTTGTGTAACTAAAATTTATATAGCCTAAAACTTTTAACCATTCAGTGATTTTTTCTTTAGGATTAGTGAGAATTACCTTAAATTCAGGCTTAAACTGAATAAAATCTATCCTTGAAGTATTTGAATCATTTAATTTGCCACCTGCCCTTTTTTTCCAGTTACCTTCTTTTATATAGTTAAGTTTCTTCTCTTTGTTCTCAATCCCTATGGTGTCCGTTTGACTATATATTATATCAATGAATTTATCAATGTTCTCTGGATACATTTTTTTTACTATATGTTCGGACCACTCTGAAGAAAATGGACATATTGTACAACCAACTCTTGATAAACCATTTCTATAGCCAGCATTAAATGGCAGATTTCTACTAAAAAGATACAAATATATTTCAGTAGCACTCCAATCAAAAATTGGTCTTGCATTTATTACATTGTTATGCTTTACCCCTTTACCAATTCGTGCATATTTTTCTCTTGCGTTACTTTCTTCCGCTCTAACACCTTCAAAAACGAGGACGTTAGGTTGCTTCCCATTCCCTTTTATATCTTTTAATAACTTGTAAAGAGGGGCAGTTTTTGCAACAGTGCAACACCATCTATTAAGACGACTTGGTGCACCAAACTCGCTCCAATTATCAATAATATTTTGATGGTTTTTTGATAAATGAAATTTCAGTTCTGGATACTGTTTGGTGTAAATTCGTTTTGTTAGTTGATAAATTTCAATTGAAGGAGGAATTTCCATTCCAGTATCAGAATAAATCACCATAAAATCATCAGGTGGTATAACGCGGCTTACAAGATCAAGTGTAACCTGAGAATCCTTTCCGCCACTAAAAGAGGCAATAAATTGGTCAATCTTGGTGTTCAGGTAAACTGTTTTGTTATTTTCCTTGGCTAAATCAAGTGGAATAATATCAAAACTATCACAGTCTTGCTTAACAACAGCATGTTTAATTTTTGTATTCTTTTCATGCATTTCAGCAAGCAATGCCCAATCAACTTCTTCATTTGCTTTTGCTTTGCTTCTTATTTTCTTGAGACTATAAGTGCGATAAGTTTGTTCAATAAATTCAATGGCTTCCTGTTCAAGTAAGAAAAGTAATTTTTGATTTTTTTCAACTACCTTCTGAATGTTGATTGGCTTTAGTTTTAAATCTTTCCCTGCATTTGTGATTTCGATTGTCGGGTCGTCAAATATATTTCCGCCTTTCACTTCAGCAACTAATTCCCCTTTATAATAATATCTTCTATCTAAAGCCCATAGTAAAGGGTCATTTGATGCCTGATATCTCCAATTAAATTTTTTATCAAAACCAAGCAAGGTTAATTCTTCATGGAAAACTGGTCGTGGTGAAACATTTAAGGCATCACCGTTTCCGTTTGTTGTAAGCAAAACTCCATTAATATCTTTGTCCCAAACTACTCTAAACATACAATTTAAATTAAAATGGTCAAAGATACTAAAAGGGTCGGCAAGATTGCACTCTTTGGCAAAGCTTGGGCTGTAGCGTTGGCTCGTGGGGCTTTGGCAATGTGTGCAATGTGGGTAGGCAATTGCTTTATAAAATGTGTGGTGAGCAAAAAATAAAAAACATTGGGTCGGCTTGTTTGTATGCTCTTTGATCTTGTCAATATTTCGTTTTTCTGTCCTTTCACTATGGTTTACTTACAGTTTAGTTCTGTCGTCTGTCTTTTTTACACTTGGCGGTAACGTTCGGCGGTATGTGACGTTGGCGCAGAGTCGCGGTGGCGCGTGTTTTTGCACTCGTGGTGCGATGCAGGATTACGATGTTATTTGTTTATTCTCGCGTTGGCAAAAATCGTGACACCAAGA
>Ga0302244_1001676_pt1 | contig 12738 bp, 12 predicted proteins | sample AAG_UR_Phe_MG_FD_193513 | JGI IMG/M metagenome (GOLD analysis project Ga0302244, IMG submission 193513) | Enriched activated sludge microbial communities from anaerobic digester in WTTP, New Holstein, Wisconsin, United States - AAG_UR_Phe | ecosystem: Engineered > Bioreactor > Anaerobic >... | reverse complement strand
ATAGTTTATGACCCAACTCATCCTCAAGCCCTCCCACCACTTCCAAGAACCAAGCTGAATCCCTTCGCTGTTTTGCCACCGTATCAACGCTGCTGTGCTCGATAGCAAAAGGTCCTGCAATGGCGTCAATATCGGACGATTGTCTGTTTTTCTCGTCCGGCCAAGCGTCGACTACGAGCACCGGATTCCCGTTACGGGCCAAGTAATCAACGAAGATGATAATTACCTCTTTGTCTGTTATGTATGGTTTGCTTCTTGTTGTTCTGGTCATTTCATTCTCTGAGATAACAATTCATTCCGAATATCGTTTAATTCATTTTTATCAACGCACTATTTGTTACATCAAAAAAACGACTTTATAATTATCTTTAAAAATATTGAATAAAAATTATTTTCTTTTTTACTTTGCAATTACAGGCAATATTGACCAAAAAAGAGGTAAACTTTTTGTATTTAGATTTATCTTTAAAACTGGCGCTGCACAAATCAATTTTAGACGGTAACAAATTATAGCCATTGTAAACATCATGATTTATTGAATTTTGATTTTTACCCCACCCATAGAATATTTGCCTGACAATAACATACAAAGTTCATGAAAAATAAATGGTAAGTTTTGTCAATTGTTAGCGACATATTTGGTGGTGCGTATTCCGCTGCATATTCATAGAACACTTGCAATAAAAGCTGTAATAGAAGACATCAGTTTGAACAGGCTTGTTAGTTCTAAACTTAGGGTAATAGAGCATTTCTTCTAAGATATTCGATGATCTTTTGTGGCTCAATTTTGTTTTCACGAATGTATTTTATAAGTTCATTTTCTTCCTTTGTAGTAATAATCGTATCGTCAAGATTGTCAAAACAATTCAATACTTCATCTTTTGTTATGGAAAAGTCCTTAAACTTTACTTCCTGACCAGCTAAAAGTAAGTGATGGTTCGTAATAATTCTTATTTTGTTTTCTTTGCTTAGACCGGATAATTTACCGATCAACTCTCGTTCACCTACTAATGGAAATCGAGTCTTACGATTAATTAAAAAGATATTATTGTCGGCATCTTTTATGGCAATAGAAATAACTGGATAAGCGAACACAGTTTTATCGAGAAATTTTGAATAAATCGGTGACGATGATATGAAATAAATAAAATTAAGGTACTTGTTATGCTCAGCTATGAAAAAAATGATTGAATAGTCAATGGTGCCCAAGATACTTTCCGGTAAACGAAATTTAATTAAATCGTTGGATTTGAATGGATTGCTGCTTTCGCCTGAGATAAAAAGAGGATTAATATTTAAGAATGTAGCAATCTTGATGCGGGTATTAAGAGAGAGAGAAGCTTTGCCAAGCTCAAAAGCATTGAGGGAAGACTGTTTTACGCCCGCCGCTTCCGCAACCTCGGTTTGTTTTTTCCCCTGTAGAGTTCTAACTATACGATATAATTGATGTTCAATCATACAAATATTATTTAATAATATTTTATTATTTTATTGACATTATCTATATTATAGTATAATATAGCCTATATTATAGATAACCCGCCCCCTGAGTTTGGCGACCGGAGGGGCGGGGGAAAACCAACATAGGAGGTTATCCCATGCAGACAAATTATAACACAGTTTTTCAATTTTTTAAAAAAAACATGGAAAATGATGCGGTGGCGGACAAAGCTGCCGACCTTTGGCTTGAGCACGGCAATCCAGACAGCTACAGTCGCAATTACTTGATATTATTCAGGAAATGGGCGGAGAGGGAAACAACAATGCATATGCCGGAAGCGGTGGCGGGAGATGAACTACAAGATCTTGATATTATTGATGATAATGCGGAAGAGGAAATAATTAATAAAATTTCGAGGGATGAAAAAATCAATGAATTTAAACAGTTCGGCGCGTGGGCGGTGCAGGCAGTCAAATTGTTGGCGGAGGGGTTCAGTTTTGGGGGGGTTTCAAAAAAATTAAAAATTCCAAAAGCGGAGTTAATTCAACGGCTTACGGACTTATCAAGAGGCAAAGGGCAACTTGCGCTTGATTTTTCAGGGGGGTGCGGGGATGAAGTTAATCAAAATTAAACACGTCTCCACAAAATATGTAACAATATCGCAGGTCTGCGTCGAGGACCCTCGGTTGAGCTGGGGGGCTAAGGGGCTATTTATGTACCTTCACGGTCGCCCTCCGGGGTGGGAGGTTAATTATCATGATTTAATTACCCGCAGTAGAGCCGGGAAATCAAAGATAACTAAATATCTCAAAGAGTTACAAACTTACGGGTATTTGAATATCACAAAAATAAAGGACGAGGCGGGCAAGTGGGCGGGGACGGAGTGGTTAACCGATGATGAGCCGGATAATGTTAGTTTACCAGCGCAAAACGTTGATAATAGCCAATCTACACCGCAAGTCGGTTTACCCGCATGCGGTAAAACCGGGATCCGGTTTTTGAGCTGCATACAATATAACAACAAAAAAAATACCAATCCTAAAATACAACAACATAAACCCGCCCCCCACCCTGTTGTTGTTTGTGATTTTGGTGAAAATATTAAACTGCCCTGTCAGTCGAAGAAGTGCAATAATTTCAAGGATATAGACCATCCGAGAAGAGCGGTTGAGATTTTTAAAATTGCGTCTGCAAAAAAAACAATAAAGAATCCAATAGGTTATATCTGCGGTATTTGCAAAAAAGGAGCGGTGCTGCCCCCCGACCATGAATCCGAGGCGGAGCGAGCCGCCCGCCGGGAAGCGGAGCAGGCGCAGAAAGCCGCCGCGGAGCGGGCAGCGGCGGACAAAGCCGCCGCGGAAGCGGCGGCACAGGAAGCATTTGCCCTGCTGCCTGATGTGCTAAAAGCTAATTATATCAATAAGATACAATCTGATATGCCGGTAAAATTAAGTGCAGGCGTGATTTTTGCCCTCGCCGCCTCAAAGTGGGCGAAGGAGGCTAACTATGCAGGATAATGCAGGAAAGTTGCTAAATATCAAGGCGGCGGCGGAAATGTTAGCCGTCGCCCCGACGACTTTGTACATGTGGGCTTCCTCCGGGCGTATTCCGCATATCCGCCTCGGTCGTTGTATTCGTTTTCAAGTGGCGCAACTGCTTGATTATATTAACAATAATGCAGTTGCGGCTGCGGAAAAGCCACCTAAATTGCCCGCACCCCGGAAGCCTCGCAGAGAAAACCGCAGCAGAAAATGTATAAATAATAACAAATTCTTAGAAGATTTGTTAGCGCAGGTAAAAAAGGACATATTAGATATTAATCAATAATAACAGGAGGTTACAAATGAACAAGACAGATAATTTTTTAAAGCCGCAAGAGGTTGTTGATTTATTCAAAATCTCAAAATCAGAATTAATTCAAATGGTTAGAAATGGGGAGATTGACCATTATCGCCTTGGTCCGCGAAAAGTAAGATTTCGTGAGAGCGATGTCCTTAAATTTATTAATGATTCATTCCGCCCAGCGCGGGGCAAAAAATAGTTTTAATTTTGCTTATATCTTATTGAGGCAAAATTTTTTTAAGGAGGAACAGTTATGAAAGATTTTTTCAGAAAGAGAATTGTTAAATGCAGAAACCGCAAAGCTCTGAAATTGCTCGAAAAACTTGCCAAGGTAACTGGTAAGAACACCAACACCCTGCAAAAAATGAACAATCCCTCCCCTTGGGTTGATGTTTTGAGGGATGTCCAAGCAATTAATTTTTGTGCCGAAAAAGCATTAAAATTGATGCGGGTGCATGTTGGTCCTCGTAACCTTTTCGAAGCCCTTGATATGATTAAGAAAATGGCGGAGTATGAACAAAACTTGGCAAAAAAGAGGGTGTGAATATGGTTACTATTGGGCAGATTTATGATACTGTCGCGCAATATGATAAGGATAATTATTACCTGCGGGATGAAAAAGGTGAACAGCTAAAACCTGAACTTGTTGGTAACGGTTGGGAACATCTTGGCGCACAAGATCTCGAAATCAATGAAGATGTTTACAAATCGTTGAAAGAAGGCATTAACCCCTTAACCGGCGAAAAGTTAGTGCAATCGACCTCTAAAGGCGAACACCGCCCCGGATACAATTTTACGTTTAGCCCTCATAAATCGTTTACCGTTTTGGTTAATGCAAGTAATGAGTATAAGCAGATTGTAAACGATATACACCAAAAAGCCGTTTCAGACACCCTAAAAATGCTCGAAAATGACCTTATCCAAACGCGGCAGTCTGTTGACGGTGTTGTTTTGCCAATCCGAACAAATAACATATTGGCGATGAAAGTTGACCACCAGGTCAACCGCAACGGTGATGTTCAGTTACATAGCCATGTTGTCGCATTTAACATGACTTTCAATAAGGATTTTGATAAATGGCAGGCTTTACATTCAGATGCTTTTCATTCCGATATTCTAACCCTTGCTTATCAAAATCAGCTTGCCTACCATGCCAAGCAAAACGGTCTTACAGTAGAGTTTGTTAATTCCGATAGCGGGCGGACCAGATACGCTGCTATAGCGGGAGTACCGGAAGCGGCAATTGTTGCGACATCCGAGCGGGCAAGACAGGTCGATGAATACCTCGAAGCCCACCGCGAAGAATTAAAAGAGAAATACCCAAACGCAACCGACGGCGAATTAAAGCAGTATGCCGCATACGCCACAAGACCGGCAAAAAAAGCCATGACATTAGAACAGATTCAAGAGCAGTTTGCGGAAAAGATTGCGGAGAAAGGATTGACGCAGAACGATATTATCAATTCCGTTGAAGCGGAGAAATCAAAGATGGAATTGATTAAAGCAGAGCAAGAGCTAAACAGCCAAAAATCAGGCAAGGGCGAACAAAAGAAGCCTCTAAATGCAGGTGATTTGTTGGACAGGGCAGCCGGCAGCCTCACGGATACCAAGTCAGTATTTACCCGTCAGGAGCTTTTAAGAGAGTCATTAACAATGTCTCATGGCGATTTTAGCCTTAACGACCTGCAATTAGCCATGACCGCAAGCGGAGCAAAAAGGGAATTGACGACCCTCCAAAATGACCACGTTGTTCAGGATCGTCATCGGAAATATGAGACCGATGTTTTTACGACAAGAGATATTTTAAAGACTGAACGCCAAAGCATTGATACGGTGTTAAGGGGTGTTAATACTGTTGGAGCAATCGAAACGGCGGAACTGGTTGACAAATTCATAGAGCAACGGAACAAAAAGAGCAAGTTTGGCATGACCGAAGGGCAGGCGAAGGCGTTAAAGCACATCCTCACAAGCCATGACAAATATACCTTTGTGCAAGGCTACGCCGGAACAGGCAAGACAACCGTAATGGAAGCATTAAGGGAATCTGCACTTGAGAGAGATGTTAATGTTATCGGCATATCCGAAACCAACGCCGCAGTTACGGAAATGAGGGAGAGCCTGGGCGATGCGGTAACGGTTACAAAGTTTTTGCATAGCAATCACAAGGATATAAACGAGCGCAGCCTTATCATTGTCGATGAAAGCAGTTTTATAGGCACTAAGAACTTTCAAAAGATTTTGGATATAGCCGAGAAAACGGGCGCGAGAGTGAGCTTTTGGGGGGACAAAGACCAATTACCCGCAGTTGCAGCCGGAACGCCATTCTGTAGGCTTGTAGGCGAAAATAAGGTCAATTTTGCCAAAATGACCGAGATAGTCAGGCAAAATAACGAGCAATATAAATCAGCCGTATACGACATTATCAATCGGGATATAAGGAGCGCATTAAGCAAAGTTGAAGTCATTGAGTCTGAAAGGGTTTCAACAATACTTATGACCGCAGGGGGAGGAGTTGGCACAGGCGGGGGTTACATACACAGCAAGGAAGAATTTGATTTAGTTGCCAAAAACCTCAAAGAATCATCCTTTTTTTACAAGGATGGACTTGACAAGCTATGCGACGACCCGGAAAAGTCAAGGTCAGCCCTCAAACAAATGGTTTTGGGGGGATGGTTAACGATTAACGAAAAGAAAATAGACGGCAAGACCTATTACAGCTATGACAAAACCGAATATTTCGGCAGGGATTTTAAAGAAATTCGGGAAGAAGCGAAGCAGTTGCGGATTCAAGCCGAGAAAGAGGCATACGGCGACCTTATAAACTCTTACATAGATAAGGACTATAAGGGAACAATCGTATCAACCTACACAAACGCAATGAGAGAGCAGTTTAACGTTATGGCAAGAGAAGCGCTCAGAGAAAGGTCTTTAATTGGTCCTGAAGGGCATAAGATTAACGTTTTTGTGGACAAAAACGTCCAGGGCGCAGACAGGTTTATAGCTGCTAACTACGGCATAGGCGACAAGTTTTTGATACAGAAATCGGGCGCAGGCATTAAAATCGGCACAGAGTTAATCGTTAAGGAAGTTGACGCAAGGAATAACCTGATTAAAGCCGAGAACGAAAAGGGCGATCTTAGGACAATAGACATGAGGCAACATGGCGACAAAGTGAGCGCATTTGAAGCAAGGACTATTAAAATAGGTAAAGGCGAAAAGATTTTGTTTAACAAGACTTGGAAGAGCAAGGGCATTATTAATTCAGACATCGGCATCATCAAGGACATACACTACGAAACCAACAAAAAGACGAAAGAGGTGAGCATTAAATTTTTTGATGTTCAAGTCGGGAATAAGACGGTGAAGTTTGACCCTAAAGAGTTTAACCATTTTGAACACGGTTACGCAGTAACCACATACGCCGCCCAGGGCAAGACCTCAAGAAATGCAATCACCCTTGAGGGCAGAGCCTTCCAAGACGTTTATGTATCAGCCTCAAGAGGCAAGAAAAAACTTGTCGTTTTTGCACGCAACAAAGAAGATTTTATCAAAAACGCAAGGGAAGAACTGTTTAAGGAAATGGCTAAAGATTATACCGGAGAAAAAACGAAGGCTACCGGTAAGACCTTATCGAAACTTCAAAAGGAATTGAACATTATCGACAAAGAAATTCAATGGCAGGCGGAGCAAAAAAAGCTTGCCGCCGAGATTGAAAAAGCAGCAGAAGCGGTGCAGGTGGGAATTGAAAAACCTAAAGGCGATCCTGCGGATGCACAACAAAAAGCGCTTGCGGAAAAGGTAGAGAAGCGCAAGGGCATAGCCCAAAAAATCGACGAGATTAAGGGCGCAATTCGACAGATTAAGACCGAGCGGGAATATGAAAAATACGCTAAAAAATTAAGCAACAGACACCGCAAAGACCTATTTCGGAAACCGACCAGGAAAGACCTCGCAAAAGCTACCGGTTGGCGCAGCGTTATACTTAACAGCAAATCAACGCTGTCGATTGATGCTGCCAAAACCGAGTATACAACGACCCACCCGACGGTTAGAACCGAGGCGGGATATTGGGAAGCATGGAAGAACCGAGCCATAGACCACCTGAAAAAATCTATCACGAAAAAGAATTACAAGACCCGCACCTATGACGTTTTCAAGAAGGACAAAAATGGAAATCTGTTATGGCAGAAGCAGGTTACATCTTACAAAATGGACAGGAAGGGCAACGGTTATTTTGAGAGTTTGACCTTTCACGCCGATGGAAAAATTGACCGTTTCTATGAAGTATTTTATAAGGGCGAGAAGGTTAAAGTTTTTATTCATACCATAGAGAAACCCGACAGTTTGAAGAGCCGTTTTGTTCCGATTTTAGAAAAGAGTCAGAGAGAAAATTTGACGGAGAAGGGGAACGGAAATTTGAAATCGTTGGCAGAGATTTTTGAAAAATCCGAGGTAGGAAAAACTGAAAATTTGAAAGAGGTCGGTCCTCAAAAATCCGAGAAGTCGGAGTTTGAAAAAGAGATTTATCAGCAGGGTGATTTGTCAAAAAATGAAAAGTTTGAGAGGCAAATTGAGATTGAAAGGTAAAGCTTTGAAGTTCAAAATTGAAAGCAATTTTTTCTCGTTCCTCGAAAATTTTACTTTCGATTTTGGCAGTCCATGTCCTCGATACTTGCCTGAAATCTGTCCTTTGCACCACAAAAAAATGAATTTTTTTGACGTGCAATTTGTTCCAAAACGGACATGGCAACTATCTTGGACATTTGTTATGCGGGGTATCCCCGCACCCCATTTTATTATTAAGACACCTAACGCAAGCATCCGCTTGCATAGAGGTAAACATTCGGTTTACCAAAACCCTAATAACAAAACCAAAACAACAACATGGAATGTAAACCACAGTAAACGCACGGTAAACCGAGGGTGTGAGAAACAAATAGAAAGTCTAATGATTTTCAGCAGAAAAAAAGGTTTACGAAAACTGATATTTTTTACAAATTTGGTAAACCGTATTTTACCTATAAATCTCATAAGCTTAAAAATTATATATCCAATAGGAAGGGGTAAACCTTGGTAAACCGATATTTTTATAACATGGAAGGTGCTTATTTTTGAAAAATTCGGTGCGAAGAGTGGTGCATTTCAGTACAAAAAAAGGAATGTCTTTTTGCGTTATCAACGTGAAACAAAATTGTTACTTTGCATTTCACGACAAACAAAAAATTATGGGAGGAAAATCACGATGAAAACTATAGCATTGAAAATTGATAAGGATACTTTTAATAAACTTAATGTAATTCGAGGCGGAGAAACAATATCATCGTATTTGAGGCGTCTAATTATTGGACATCTATCCGGAGAACGATCTACAAAAACTGCTATTGATATCGAAACAGTGCGAGCATTAGCGATTTACTTAACCGAAATATTGCGAATTGCTAATGCACCTGCTTATGCGACACAAAGCGACAAAATTAAAAATTTGTTCAGTCAGTTTATGGACAGACTAGAGGAGAGGCGTAATGAAAAATAAAGAACATGCCTATCAGGGTTTCGAAACATGGTTCAACTCCCTAAGAATGAAAGTAAAAATGCACAGCTACATTTGTGCCGGATTTATGGTTGTTCATATTGTATTAGCTATAGCCATGAATTACTACCGTACCGGCGAGGAATATACATCATTTGTAAGATATTTAATAGATAACATTGCTAATTTCGATATTCCAGACACCGCCATAGTGCCCGGAGTCAATAGGATCATTAACAAGGAAATTTTTAGGGATTTTATTATTGCGGGGATTGTTTGGATTTTGTACCCCTTGCCAGTTACAATATTTAAAGCTATGGCAAATAATCAATCAAAGAAAGAGTACGTTCGAGGTTCAAGGCTGGCCGACGGTCGGGAAGTTAAAAGAATTAAAGGCGATTTGCCTTTTGGCAGTTTCAGCTTGCCGAGGGCGGAAGAAATCAAGCACGTTTTTGCAATAGGGCGACCCGGAACAGGCAAGACCGTTTTTCTTTCCGGCGTGGTTGACAGACTTAAAGAGCGTGGCGAAAAGGTTATTGTTTACGACTTTAAGGGCGATTATACTTCACGATTTTATGATCCGGCAACGGATATAATCTTTAACCCTCTCGACAAACGTTCAGCCGGTTGGAATTTGTTTGACGATGTTAACACGGTGCTGGACATCAACAGCGTTGCACAATCGCTTGTTCCGCCAGTATATAGCGGCGAGACTTTTTTCAATGACGCTGCAAGGGCGGTTTTTGCGGGGATATTGTTCTACCTCTATAAGCACAATCTAAAAACAAATAAAGACATATGGCAGGCGGTAACGGCCCCCGGAAAGGACATACACGCATGGTTAAGCAGCATACCGGAAGGCGCAAGAGGTTTAAGGTTTGTCGAGGACCACAGCAGCAAACAAGCCCTTGGCGTGTTTAGCACGATGATGCAATATACAAGCGCATTTGAGTATATGGGCAATAATAGCGGTTTGTCAATCAACAAATGGCTTAAACAGGATAATGGCGGGTGTATTTTTGTTACAAATCAAAGCGACCTCAAGGACACTCTAAAGCCTATACTATCTCTATTTGTTGATTTTTTTGGCAAAAAATTGCTATCTCTACCTGATGATATTAACCGCCGTGTATTTTTCATCCTCGATGAATTTGGCACATTACAACGATTGTCAACCATTAAAGACCTTCTTATAGCAGCCCGCAGCAAGGGCGGTAGCTGTTGGCTTGGTATACAAGACATTGGACAAATCAACAAACTATACACCGCCGATGTTGCCGACACAATCGTTAATGCTTGCGGAACGTCTTTGATTTTTGCGGTGAGCGATCCAAAAACTGCAAAATATTTAAGCGATAAAATCGGTGAAACTGAATATAACGAAGTCGAAAAAACGTTAAGTTACGGTATGGCGCGCAACCGCGACGGCGAGAGTCTACGGCGTACAAAAAAGATAGAAGCTCTTCTGCTGAAATCTGAATTTATGAATTTACCGGATCTTGTGGCATATGCCAAAATCCCTAATGTCGAGGCGGTATTAAAAACTAAATTTGCATATCGACATTATCCACCTATCAACACGGCATTTGAAATCCGTGATGATTTAATCCTTGAGCAACTGCTAATAAAGCAAACGGCGATTATTGATGATGTGGACTATTATCAGCACGAAGCACGAGCGCGTAAAGATTTTGAAGCGGCGAAAGCCGCCGAGGAAGAATATCCGGGGTTCGAGGAAGAAACCAATTTTTAAAAATTGGGGTGCGATTTTGCTTATATGTATTTAGAGGCAAAATTTTTTTAAGGAGGTTTCAAATGGAAAAAAATCAGCAAGAAATCAAAAAATTGGCGGAGCAAATGGCGGCTTTTTACGCCAAAAGGCGGGAAGAAGTACAGGCGGAGGATGTTGGTTTTGTGAAAAATCTCGACGAAGGTTGCTCGAAACACGTTGTAAAGATAGGCAAAGTGCATATGTGCCGGGGGGACGAGCGGCTTATCATTCCGAGTTTGGATTACTGCCCCGGCGTAATCGTGAGAACTTGGTATTTTGATTCAATCCCGGAACTGCTCGATATTATTGACGAATATTGGGATATATTGATACCCAAAGATACAGAATTTTATGCAGGCGAGATTGCCGACAGGCTGGAAGACGTGATTGAATTAGAGGCGATTGAGATTGAGCAAGGTGATTGTTTAGCCCCTTGGCTGCTGTGTCAGTGGGGGATAGGTATATATTGCTATGCCTGCGGGGAGAATCAATGTTTTCCTGTTTAAAAAAATGAACCTCGTCGCAGCAAGCTGCGAGGTATCACGGGTAAAAATTCCTCATATCGAAGCAAGCTTCGGGGAATTGCACCCGAAGAGATTAAATTTATCGCAGGCGGGATATACGAATATTGTGATGAAATAAACTTGATACTCGAAAAATTTAATGCGGAAGATGCGGACAAAGACGCATTAATTAAAAAGTTGCATGTAATAAATCTTGAAGTATCAACAGGTGCGGCAATAATTAATTATTACATTAGCGATATGCCTTAATTTTGGTTGTGGTGAATAATTATTGTGGTAGATATAGAGGTTATACCGTATAATCTTGAAAATGTCGATTGTGGGGCATTCTGGAAGGCAGAAAGCCCCACAAAAGTTTTTGCGGAGGTGCGGCATGTATAAACGAGATAACATCTGGTGGTTTTCTTTTGTTGACGATAACGGAAAACAACAATTTCGATCAACCGGGACGAGCGACCGGAAACTTGCGGAAAAGATTGTTGCCAAATTTAAAGTTTTGAGGGTTGAAGGCAAATGGTTTGATTTTGAAAAGAGCAATAAACATACTTACGACGAGATGATGGATAGGTTCATCAAAGATTATGCCCCAAATAAAACAATCGCAACACAACAAATGTATAGATATGCACGTAAACATCTTGATAATTATTTTAGCGGTTTTAAGTTGGTAGACATTAATGAAGACATGATATTGACCTATATGAAGAAAAGGCGTACCGATGATAAAGCATCGCCCGCAACAGTAAACAGAGAGTTTTCCACGCTTGCAAAAGCCTTTTCGGAGGCATGGAAGGTCTGGAAGTGGATAAAATCAAACCCTTGCGCTCTGGTCTCAAAATTTCCTGAAAACAATATTAAGTATATTTGGCTTAACGCAGAACAAGAACGTATTCTTGTAGAAACGGCGAGAAAAGGCGGTTATCTTAACGGCGACTTGGCGGATATTATTATATTTGCGATTAATTCGGGTATGCGGCGGGAAGAAATACTATCCCTGAAAATTCAACAAATAAACATGCAGGGGAAAACAATAACAGCTTTTGAAACAAAAAACAAAGAGCCTCGAACAATTCCGATGAACAACACGCTTGAAGAGTTGTTGAAGAAAAGGCTTTCAAAGTGTCTAAATATTAACGGGTATTTGTTTTTTACATCTACAGGCAATAAATACAGCGGGGGGAACGTTTTAAAATCGTTCAAATTAGCCGTAGATAAGGCAGATAAGGCGGGTGCGGGGATAGGTCATTTCTGGTTTCACGGATTAAGGCATACATTTGGAACACGTTTAGCGCAGGCCGGAATGAATACAAGGCAGATAGGCGAGTTAATGGGAATAAAGAACGAAAAAGTTCTCAAGAGATATACGCACTTTTCAGTTGAAAGTTTGAGGTCGGTTGTTAAGGTATTGGACGGTCAAAAATCAGAAAATATGACAAAAATATGACAATTTGATTTTTTTTATGTTTTGAGCACGTTTTTAGTGATTGTAACTACTTAATATTTATGGTGGAGCTGAAGGGGATTGAACCCTCGACACCTTGACTGCCAGTCAAGTACTCTCCCATCTGAGCTACAGCCCCACTGGTATTTTTATAACAGTAAGTTTTTAGATTGTCAAATTATTTTGTTA
>Ga0302244_1001674_pt1 | contig 12748 bp, 9 predicted proteins | sample AAG_UR_Phe_MG_FD_193513 | JGI IMG/M metagenome (GOLD analysis project Ga0302244, IMG submission 193513) | Enriched activated sludge microbial communities from anaerobic digester in WTTP, New Holstein, Wisconsin, United States - AAG_UR_Phe | ecosystem: Engineered > Bioreactor > Anaerobic >... | reverse complement strand
AGGCATAAGCTCCGAAAGCTTTTCTGGATTTTTTCCTCCTCCCATAGCAGAATCAGCTCTTCCTCCACCTTTACCATTGAGTTCTTGAGATACAGCTTTAACAATTTTCCCGGCATTAAATTTATCAACCAAATCTCTTCCCACTACACAAAGAATAGTAATTTTATCCCCTTCTATTGTAAAAAGTAGAGAAATGGTGTCTTTGGCTCGGTCTTTAAGCAAATCTCCAAGTTCTCTTAATCTTTCCGGTTCAGTTTCAACGGTTGTGCAAAGGAGACTAAAATCGGGATATTCTACTATTTTATCCAGTAATTTATCCACATCAGCAAAACTTTGTCTCTGCTCTTTCTTTTTAAGCTCTTCTTCCAACTCTTTAATCCGATTTTGCATAGTCTCCAATTTTGTTTCCAGCATTTTCTCAGAAACATTTAGCACAGCAGCAAGATTTGCTATCCTTTCTTGAAGAGAACGCACAAATTTTTCTGCACCTCTTCCTGTAACAGCTTCTATTCTTCGGATTCCTGCTGAGGAAGAGCTTTCGGATATAATCTTAAAAAGTCCAATCTCACCTGTTGCAGAAATATGAGTACCACCACATAACTCTTTGGAAAAATCTTCTACACTAATAACTCTAACTTTTTGACCATACTTTTCGCCAAAAAGAGCCATTGCACCTTCAGAGCATGCTTCATCAATATCTTTAATCTCAATATGGACAGGTCTGTTTTCTTTAACTATCTCATTAACTATGTCTTCCACCTTATTTATCTCATCTTGTGTTAGTGCTTGCAGTTGGGTGAAGTCAAAACGAAGATAATCCGGACCAACAAACGAACCCTTTTGTTGAACATATTCTCCTAATACCATTCTTAAAGCTTTATGCAAAAGATGGGTGGCAGTATGATTCCGAGCTATATCTTTCCTTCTTGGGAGGTCAATTTCTGCTTTAACTAAAGGTGAAGATATAGCACCTCTAACCAGATGACCAATATGAATAAACTTATCATCTATGCGTTTAACATCTATTACCTGCATCTCAAAATCATCATTATAAATTCTTCCTGTGTCTGCAACCTGGCCTCCAGATTCAGCATAAAATGGAGTTTTATCAAGTTGTATATGTAAATTGCCTTCATCATCAATCCGATATCTTTGAATATGTGCTTCTATGCTAAAATTATCATATCCAACAAAATCTGTTGGAGTAGAGGGCATTAATTCTATCCAATCCATATCTTCCCATTTATAGATAAATTTAGAGCTTTTCCGAGCTCGTTCTCTTTGTTTTTTCATCTCTTCTTCAAAACCAGCAGTATCAACCTTAAAACCTCTTTCTTCTGCCAGATTTATAGTCAAATCAAGCGGGAAACCATAGGTATCATAGAGTTGAAAGGCATCCTTACCAGAGATAATCTTTTCTGCAGAGTTTGCACAAATCTGATCAAATCTCTCCAGACCTTTATCCAGTGTAGAATTAAAACGCTCTTCTTCTGCTTTAATTACCATCTTAATATAGGCTTCTTTACCTTTCAATTCAGCAAAAGGTTCACTCATTATTTCTACCACAGAATCAACTAAATGAAACATAAAAGGTTCAGAAAATCCCAGCAATCTTCCATGACGAGCAGCTCTACGTAAAATCCTTCTGAGAACATAACCCCGTCCCTCATTAGAAGGAAAACCTCCATCAGCAAGAGCAAAACAAAGACAGCGAATATGGTCAGCTATCACTCTATGAGACATACCAGTTTCAGGATTATAAGGAACCCCACTCATTTGGACGATTTTATTTATGATGGGCATAAATAAATCCGTCTCATAATTGCTATAAGTATTCTGGAGAATTTGCACTAACCTTTCAAAACCAGCTCCAGTATCTACATAACGAGATTTCAAAGGCGAAAGTGAACCATCTTCTTCTCTATTATATTGAATGAAAACCAGATTCCATAGCTCAATAAAACGATTACAATCTCCATTCAATTCACATTTATGACCAGGTACATTCTTTTTCATGCAATGTTCTATACCGCGGTCATAGTGAATTTCGGTGCAAGGTCCACAGGGACCTGTCTCACCCATTTCCCAAAAATTATCTTTATCTCCAAAATAGGATATATGAGAGGAATCTATATCGGTATTATTTTTCCATAAATTATAGCTTTCCTCATCAGTATTATGGACCGTGGCAAAAAGTTTATCTTTAGGTAAATGGAATACATTAGTTAAGAGTTCCCAAGCCCATTCTATAGCTTCTTTTTTATAGTAATCTCCAAAGGACCAATTGCCCAACATTTCAAAAAAGGTATGATGATAGCCATCTTTACCTACAGCTTCTAAATCGTTGTGTTTTCCACCAGCACGAATACATTTCTGACTATTTACAGCTCTTTTAACTTCCGGTTCTTTTAATCCCAGAAAGATATTTTTAAACTGATTCATTCCAGCATTGGCAAAAAGTAAGGTGGGGTCATCCCAGGGAATTACTGGAGAAGAAGGGATAAAGGTATGCCCTCTTTCCCTAAAGAAATCTATAAAAGTCTGACGAATCTCTTTACTAGTCCACACTTAATTTTGCTCCGTTTTTTCTAAAGCTTCATAATTATCTCTAATCCATTTTTCAGCACTGAAAGCAGCTATAGCACCATCACTAGTAGCTGTGACCACTTGTCTCAAAACTTTATGACGAATATCTCCTGCAGCGTAAACACCAGGAATATTAGTATGCATAAATTCATCCGTGTAAACAAAACCTGCTTCATCAAGATTAATCCTGGATTCCAGCAGTTTATTGTTTGGCAAAATCCCTACATAAATAAAAACTCCATCAACAGGTAGGAAGCTTATCTCTTGAGTAACCCGATTAAAAATCTCCAGTTTTTCTATTTTATCAGAACCATGAATCTCTTGAACCACTGAATTCCAAATAAATTCAATCTTGGGATTTTGAAAAGCACGTTCTTGTAATATCTTTTGGGCTCTCAATTCATCTCTTCTATGTATGATGTAAACCTTACGAGCAAAGTGGGTTAAATAAATACCTTCTTCTACTGCAGAATCACCTCCTCCTATAACAGCTACAACTTTATCACGATACAAAGCACCATCACAGGTGGCACAATAGGAAACACCTCTTCCGGTAAAGCGTTGTTCTCCAGGAACATTTAGCCTTCTCGGATAGGCACCAGTGCATAAGATTAAAGCCTTTGTACGGTATTTGTGCTCACGAGTTTCCACAATTTTACAGAGACCTTCCATTCCTATTGCCGTAACCTCTTCATCTAAAAACTTTGCTTGAAATCTTTCCGCTTGTTGTCTCATTCTTTCTGTAAGCTCAAAGCCTTCTATGGCATCAGGAAAGCCAGGATAATTCTCCACCTGATGAGCAGAGGTAATCTGACCTCCAATTATAGCTCTTTCCAGGATAATAGTGTTTAATCCTCCGCGTGCTGCATAAATTCCTGCAGCTAAACCAGCAGGACCACTTCCTATTATAATTACATCATATTGCATTTTCTACCTCATTACCAAAAGATACTTTATACCCTTTTTAACACTAAGTATTAAAGTCAAGAATTTTATCAAACTCATTAAATATAGTCATTTCTTTGAATACATAAAAGTTAACGAGATAAAACAAAGTAAAAGAAACATAATGTATCATATATCGTAATATTTAATATAATGCATAGATTGTTTATTATTTAATTATATTTAATTTTAATATGTACTATCATTACCGTCCTAACACCTATTTTAGAGAAAGTAATTTATCCATCATTAAATTCCAAATATCTTCCACTTTATCTTCAACCTATGTCCAGCTTATGTCCAGCTTATGTCCAACTCATGTCCGAAATCTATCATAACCTCAACATAAGTGAGACATTAACTTGATATAAAGAACTAAAGAGATAGAACTATCAAAGTTAGTGATAGATACACTATGTTTATGTCCGAATATTTTGATGCTGCACCTTAAGTTAAGCAAAATTTAGGAGTGCTTAAAATCCATAATTAATGAGGATTAATTAAACGAGTAAAAGAACTTGACCGATAAATAGAAATTAAGAATTTGGAGGTAAATTAAATTGAGGAGAAGATAAATGAAAGTAATAACCGTTAAAATTAAGATTCATCCGCAATATCCGATGTTTCAACTTGATTTCAATAGCAGTTTAATCCTCAATCTTAATTATAATGATATAATTTTAAGGAATTATGTAAGTTATGGATTATAGGGTCTCAGTAGTTCAGTTTAAACCTGATTTTTTAGCGGTTACGGAAAATCTTAATAAATTGAAATCTGTGCTTTTAGAGATGGAGACGGATTTAGTAGTTTTACCAGAACTCTGTCTATCCGGTTATGTATTCCAGAAACAGGAAGAGGTTGAGAAAGTTAGTGAGACCATTCTGGAAGGATTTGTCTTTCAGGAATTTCGTCAACTTTCTACTGAAAAGGGATTCAGTATAGTTTATGGATTTGCAGAAAAAGCAGAAAATAGGTATTATAATTCAGCTGCTCTGATAAATCCAGATGGCAGTTATTATATTTATCGCAAAACTCATCTTTTTTATAGAGAAAAGCTATTTTTTAATCCAGGAGACACTGGATTTCAAGTTTTCCCTGCTAAAGGTAATATTCTGGTAGGAATAATGATTTGTTTTGATTGGCAATTTCCAGAATCTGCCAGAACTCTTGCTCTTAAAGGTGCACAAATAATCTGCCACCCTTCCAATCTTGTTTTACCCTGGTGTCAACAAGCTATGAAGACCCGTTCCTTAGAAAACCGGGTGTTTTCCATCACATCCAATCGTGTCGGTATTGAATATAATAACGGTGAAACTATGGAATTTACCGGAAATAGTCAGATTTTAGGTACCAAAGGAGAAGTTCTGCTTCAGCTGGATGAAAAAAATGAAGGAATTGGCACAATAATTATTGACCCAAAACTTGCTCTGGACAAATCAGTTAATCCTCTTAATGATGTTTTTAAAGACCGGAGAAGGGAGATGTATGAATTATGAATGAGGAATTGAAAAAAGAGATACAAAAACTTAGAGCTGAAATTGAACACCATAATGAACTCTATTATAAACTGGCAAAACCAGAGATATCAGATTATGAATATGACCAGTTGGTTTTAAGACTTCGTCAACTGGAAGCTCAATTAAGTGCAAAAGAAAGAGAAGAATCACCACTGGAAAAGATAGGAAGTGATTTAACCCCTGGAGCTGAAACCATACCTCATAAACAAAGAATGTACAGTTTGGATAACACATACTCTGCTAATGAATTGAAAGATTGGATATATAAACTGGCAACAGATCTGGGATTCTTCCCTACTCTTTGTACTGAATTGAAAATAGATGGTTTTTCTATCAATCTATATTATGAAGATGGTGTTATGCAATATGGCACCACTCGGGGAGATGGTATTGTTGGAGAAGTAGTTACGAACAATGTCAAATTGCTTAAGGATATTCCTCATAAGATTAATTTCACCTATCCTATAGAGATACGCGGTGAAATATATATGCCCGTAGAAGAATTTTTAAAACTTAATGAACAACGTAGAGCAAATGAAGAAAAACCCTTTGCCAATCCCAGAAATGCAGCTGCTGGCTCTATAAAATTGAAAGATCCAGAAGAAGTTAAAAATCGGAATCTCAGAGCTATATTCTATAGCGTGGGCTATTGTGAAAATTTACCTGTACAAAGGCAATCAGACTTTCTTAATTGGTTAGATAGTTTAGGTTTCCCTACTGCAAAACAAAGATGTGTCTGTAATTCTTATGATGAAGTGCAAAAATTTTGTGATGAGTGGGAAAATAAACGCTATACATTACCTTTTGAGATTGATGGAATCGTAGTTAAAGTGGATGATTTTGCCTTACAAAGGAAATTAGGCTACACCGCTAAAAGTCCCAAATGGGCTGTTGCTTATAAATTTAAGCCAGAAATGAAAGAAACTCGCTTGATTGAAGTGCAATATCAAGTCGGAAGAACTGGAGCAGTAACTCCTGTGGCAATTTTGGAACCAGTTTATATTTCAGGAAGCACTGTCTCTCGTGCTACTTTACATAATGAAGATGAAATTAGACGATTGGACCTGCATGAAGGAGATACCGTCCTCCTAATCAAATCAGGTGAGATTATACCCAAGATTCTTCAAGTTATACCTGAAAAACGGAAACCTAACGCAAAACCAGTGAGTTTCCCTACCCAGTGTCCTGCTTGTGGAAGTCCTTTACAAAAAGATGAAGAAGGTGCTATTCATTACTGTTCCAATGTTGCCTGTCCTGCTCAACTTCAGCGCCGTATAGAACATTTTGCTTCTCGTGATGCTATGGATATAACTGGATTGGGAGAAAGTTTGATAGCTAAACTCTTAGAAAATAAACTCATCTCTGGTATTGCTGACCTCTACCGATTGGACTATGATAAATTGGCACAGCTGGAACATTTTGGTCCTAAATCCGCTCAGAATCTCAAAAATGCAATTGAAGCTTCTAAAACCAGAAATTTTGATAGAGTACTTTATGCCTTGGGCATTAGATATGTAGGAACTGTTACCGCAAGATACTTAGCTGAATATTTTGGAGATATAGATTCTCTACGCCATGCCAGTCTGGAAAGTCTTTCTCAAGTTCCAGAAGTTGGAGAAAAAGTTGCTTTGGCTATTAAAGCCTGGTTCAGTCTACTTGAAAATATAAAATTGATAGAGGAGCTTCGTTCTTTGGGAATTAATTTCACCTATAGAAGAACTCAAGCCTCTAATGCTTTGGCAGGTAAAACTTTTCTCATAACTGGAACCTTACCTCATTATTCCCGAAGAGAAATGGAAGACTTAATTCAAAGTCATGGTGGAAGAATCATTAGTGGAGTAAGCTCCAATCTGGATTATTTAATTGTGGGAGAAAATCCAGGTTCTAAACTAACAAAAGCACAGAAAATACCCACAATCAAAATAATCACTGAAGATGAACTTCTGGAGATGATAAAGCAGTGAAAATCCTGTCCCGCTACATCCTGAAAGAGCATCTCAGTCCCTTTTTCCTCTCATTACTTGTGGTAACTTTTGTTCTGCTCATAGATAGAGCCATAGATTTAATGAATACTATTATTGAAAAGAGACTGGATATTGGAACGGTATTACAGCTTTTTGGACTATCTTTACCCTATATGCTCTCACTCTCCATTCCAATGGCTGTGTTAGTGGCAACTATTCTTACTTTTGGAAAATTGACTGTTGATAGAGAAACGATAGCAATGAAAGCCAGCGGAATCAATATCTATAGTCTGCTTGTACCTCTTTTTATCGCAGCAATACTTTTTACCGGACTAATGGTTTATTTTAACCACTATTTTCTTCCTAATACCAATCATAAATTAAAGAATCTAACTGTTAAAATAGCTTATTATAGACCGATGACCATCATAAAACCTAAGGAATTTACCACCATTTCTGATTATACTATCTACACGGAAGAAAATTTAAATGATGAGCTAAAAAATGTTCTTGTTTATGACCGAACGCAAGCCAATTTTCCTCGTATAATAACTGCTCAAAAGGGAAGAATAGTCCAAATGGATAAAGGTAATAGCCTTCAGGTAATTTTACAAAATGGAGAAATGCACAATCGTAATGAACAGGAAAAAGGGAAATATCAGGTGACTAAATTTGAGACTTTTACAGTAAATATTAGAGATTTAGCTGTGGGAATGGATTTTGGTGAAAGTGGTTATCGTTCTGATAGGGAATTGACCTATAATCAGTTAGTAGCAGATATAAATAATAAAAAACAGGAACTTACAAATCAAAAACTGGAAATTACTAATCTGCAAAAAAGATTGGAAGAATTGCAAAAACAACCTGATGATTATGCCAAAAGTGTGGAAACTCGTCGTCTGAGCATTATGAAAAGTATGGCAGAAGACCAGTATAAAGAAATTCTGGAAAATCTCCGTTCACTCCAGGTGGAATATCACAAGAAGTTTGCCCTTGCATTTGCTATAATTATATTTGTTATGATGGGTGTACCTATCGGATTGATGACTCGTTCCAGTGGAATTGGAATGGCTTTCTCGGTTTCTTCAGTTATCTTTCTAATCTATTATATAGCTTTAACAGGTGGAGAACAACTGGCAGATAGAGCCTTAATGAGTCCTTTTCTTTCAATGTGGATAACGAATATCATCTTCTTCATTATAGGACTGTGGCTTATCCATCTTTCTATCCACGAAAAACAACTAATTAACTTGAACCTTCTTCAGTGGAAGCTTTCTCATCGTAAAGCTAAACCTGAAGAAACTCCAGATGAAATAATACATTAATAAACTAAGATGCGTATTTTAGACCGTTATATCGTTCGTGAATTCCTCAAGACCTATCTGGTTATCTTTGTCTGTTTTGCTGCTGTGTTTACCGTTATTGATGTCATAGATAATCTGCCTAAATTGATAAGAAATGGTGCCACTGTTGAACAAGCGATAGAATACTATCTACTTCGTTTACCTTATCTGCTGGTGCTCACTTCTCCTGTGACTATCCTGATTACTGGTCTATTCTTGATGGATAGTCTTTCCAAACACAATGAAAGTGTAGCCATTCGTGCTGCTGGAATCAGTATTCATCGGACTATGCTTCCACTTTTCCTGGTTGGACTAATTATTAGTATTATAGTTGCACTTTTTGGTGAATATGTAGTTCCCTGGGCGGAAAAAACTCGTAACTATGTGTATAATGTGGAAATAAAGGGAGAACCAGAAGAAAGTAATATGCTCAAAGCCAGAGTTCATTATCGGGGTACAAAAAATGATTTCTATTACTTTGGTTTCTTTGATGGATACAACAATACTTTACGGGTGATAGACCTCACCCAATTAAATCCTGAAAGTAAAGAGATTGCTAAACATATTACTGCTTCTGCGGCAGTCTGGCAAAATGATAAATGGATAATCCAGGATTGTGAAATTAGAGATTTTGGACAGGGACAGCAGACACAATATCAATACTATCCGAGCACTGACCTTCCCTTGTTAGATGTACAACCTAAAGATTTTATTCGCATTACCAAAAAGACTCTTTCTTTAAACTTTTTTGAACTAAAAGATTATATTGCCCGCTTGCAAAAAATGGGTGAAAAAGCACATAGGGAAATTGTGGATTTACATATGAAGATTTCTTTCCCTCTAACCAATCTGATTGTTATCTTCTTCTGTATCCCTATCGCTACTACTAACATAAGGTCTAAGGGTAGAGGTTTAATCTTCCTTCTCGGTTTAGTTGTCTGCTTTATCTATCTAATTTTTGTTAGAGTCTTCCAGAGTCTTGGTTATAATGGTGTTATTTCTCCTGTTTTAGCTGCCTGGTTTCCTAATATTTTCTTCACTATACTCGGTTTGTTCTTCTTGCACAAAGCCGAGATTTAAAAAAAGCTTGAATAAATAATGCTATTTAAAATAGTTGCTTTTTTTAAAACAATATTTAGCCCTCAGGAGTTTATAGATGCTTGACCAACTTGTAAAGAAACAGAAAGTTATAATCTATATAATTGCTATTGCTTTTATACTAAGCCTTGGTGCTGGAGGTATTTTTGGAGGAGAAAAAATCATCCAGTCTTTAGGTGGCAATTATTTAGGAAAAGTTAATGGAACTAAGATAACCCCCCAACAATACAACCTCAAGATTCAAGAAATTAAAGAACGCTATGAAGCTCAAGGCCAGAAAATAGATGAAAGCTATATGCCCTATATTCAGAACACTGCTTGGGAAGAACTGGTCAATGAAATACTATGGCAACAGCAGATAAAAAAACATCGCATTAAAGTTACCGAAGCTGAAATTAAGAATGCCATAGAAAACGATATTCCTCAAGAACTGCTGCAAAATGAAAGCCTTCAAACCAACGGTGTCTTTGATAAAAAGAAGTATTTTCAAGCTTTGAATAATAATCCTCAGTTTAAACTGCAGATGTATGAATATATGAAGACCTATCTACCCCGGAAAAAACTCCAGCAAAAAATAATGAGTGAAGCTGGGATCACATTGGACAGCTTGAAACAAGAATTTATTAAAGAAAATGATAAAGTATATGGTAAAACAATCTGGTTTTCCTATCACAAAGCTGATTCGGTTTATGTAAGCGATGCAGAAATCAAAAAATATTATGAAGAACACAAAGATACCGAGTTCAAAAAGGGACCTGCTTCCCGGATTAAATATATTACTATCCCTATCCAACCTTCAGAACGCGATTACAATGAAGTCAAATTGGAAATAGACGAAATCTATCGTATGGTTAATGCAGAAAACTTTCCTATTATCGCTGAACAATACTCTGATGATGAAGGTTCAGCAAAACAGGGTGGTTCTCTGGGCGTCTTTGGAAAAGGTCAGATGGTCCCAGAATTTGAGAAAGTAGCTTTCTCTCTTAAGCCTGGTGAAATTTCTAAACCTTTCAAGACAGATTTTGGCTGGCACATTGTTAAGTGTGATTCAATTATCAACGATCAGATTAAAGCCAGTCATATACTCTTAAAGGTTAACACTTCCGATGAAACAAAAAGAGAACTCTACGAAAAAGCTAAGCAAGCACGCAAACTAATCGCTAAAAAAGGAATAGATACTGCAGCTAAAGAACTCAATCTGGAAGTTATAACCAGTGACTGGTTGCCTCATGACCAACAACAAATCCCAGGAATTGGTCAGCATGGTGGCTTACATCAATTTATGGTAAAGAAAAAACCTGGAAAGGTTTCTGAGGTATTCCAATTAAATATTCAGGGTAAACCCTCCTATCTTATAGCTCAGGTGGTAGAAAATCGTAAATTCTACTATGAGGACTTTAACACGAAAAAACTCCAGATAAAATATGACCTGGAAAAACAGAAAAAAATAGCCCTGGTGAAAACTAAGGCGGAAGACTTTATAAAACGAGTTCCTAAAGATAAATACTTTGATGTTGCTGCTGCTGAAGGATGGGACATCATTGAATTAAAGGGACATAAAAAAGATTCCCGTTTACCTGCACCAGTAAATGCAACCCTGGAAGAATTTGATAAAGCTGCTCTGGCACTAAATACGGGTCAATATTCCGATATTGTTAACACCAAAGAGGGTCCTTTTATTATCTATGCTGAAAAACGCGAAAAACCAGATATGCAACAATTCACCAAAGAAAAACAGGAAGAGATTAGAAAACGACTGGAAGAAGCTGCCTTTAATCGCTGGTGGCAACAAATTCGCAAGGAAGCAAAAATTATAGATAACCGCTATAAATACGGATATTATTAAAGCTCTATGAGCAAATTAATGACCAGTGTCAGCGGTGTCCGCGGCATTTTTGGTGAAACTTTAAATCCAATAGTGGCTCTGCAATATGCGAGCCACTTTGGACAATTTATAGCTCAAGAATCAGCTAATCCTGCTTCTCATCATATCCCAAAAATCGTAGTAGGAAGAGATTCTCGCACCACAGGCAAAGCTATGCTCTATGCTATTCTCAGTGGTTTAATTAGCACTGGATGCGAGGTTATTGATTTAGGTATAGTTCCCACTCCAACCGTTCTACTTAATGTAAAAAAACATTCTGCTCAAGGTGGAATAAGCATTACCGCATCTCATAATCCTCCTCAATGGAATGCAATGAAATTTGTTGATGGAGATGGAATGTTTCTCTCGCCAGAAAAAGCATCCCGTTTTATTGAATCTGTTAACGCAGAAATTAGCTGGAATGACTGGCAAAATATGGGAACAGTAACTGAAGATGCCGAAGCCATTAACTATCACATTCAAAGAATCCTTGCTATCCCCTATCTAAATATTGCACAAATTCGTTCCAAGAAATTTAAGGTCGTACTTGATTCTGTAAATGGAGCCGGAGGGTTAGCTTCTCCCTTACTACTTAAAGCTCTTGGCTGTGAAGTAGTAGAAATAAATTCTGAACCTACAGGAGTTTTTGCGCACACTCCAGAACCTCTAAATGAGAATCTTCATCAGCTGGAAGAAAATGTTAAATTACATAATGCAGATCTTGGTTTTGCTACTGACCCTGATGTAGACCGTTTAGCTATTGTAGATGAGACAGGACATTGCATTGGAGAAGAATATTCTGTGGCTTTAGCAGAACTCTTTATTCTCCCTAAAAAACCTGGAGATATAGTAGTTAATCTTTCCAGTTCTATGCTATCTGATTATATTGCCCATAAATTTGGTGTTAAAGTGCATCGCACCAGAGTAGGTGAAATTTATGTGGGCAAAAAGATGAAAGAACTACATTCTCCTATCGGTGGAGAAGGAAATGGCGGTATTATCTGTCCTGAAGTTAATTATACGCGTGATGCCTTAACTGGTATGGCTTTAATTCTGGCACTTCTTGCTGAAACAGACCAAAAACTATCGGAGATTGTAAATTCACTACCTCGCTATTATATTGCCAAAGCCAAAATAGAATTACCTTTAGAACAAATTGATAAAGCTCTAAAAAAGATTCCTTCATTACTTCCTGATTATGAACTGGATTTTCAAGATGGAATAAAAGCCATTGCTCCAGACCACTGGATTCATATAAGAAAAAGCGGAACAGAACCAGTTATACGCATCTATGCAGAAAGTGATTCCCTTCAGCGTTCGGAACAACTTTGCCAGGATATTTTAAATAAATTAAATTCCTGAGTATTATCTTTCTCTTCTATTCTTAGTAATTACTTCTCTTAACCCTAAATCAAGATTCATCCTGGAGT
>Ga0302244_1001657_pt1 | contig 12815 bp, 13 predicted proteins | sample AAG_UR_Phe_MG_FD_193513 | JGI IMG/M metagenome (GOLD analysis project Ga0302244, IMG submission 193513) | Enriched activated sludge microbial communities from anaerobic digester in WTTP, New Holstein, Wisconsin, United States - AAG_UR_Phe | ecosystem: Engineered > Bioreactor > Anaerobic >... | reverse complement strand
AACGGCACAGTGAAGGGGTTGGGGCCGGCCGCGGCGGAAATGGAATTTGAAGAACGCGCCGCAGAGCCGTTTTTGGTGATTGCCGCCGACAAGACCGATCCGGGGGCGTTCAACCTGCCGCTTTATCTGTCGTTTTGCGACCCGATGTATAATTCCGGTCTGCTGATATCTCCGAAAATCCGTCAGGGTTATGTTTTTCGCGTCATTGATATGTCGCCGGCGGACGGCGAAAGATGGATTGAATTGAAATCTCCCGAAGAAATTTACGATTTGGCGGTGCTTCTGCGCGATCAGGAAAGGTTTGCGATTGCGTCGGTGGTTTCGCGTGCTACCGGAGAGCCGGCCGTGGCGGCCAGCACCACGCGCTTGCACAACATCGCGGGCAAATACGCGGGCAAAGACGATCCGGTGATGATCGTCAGAACGCAGAAAGATTTTCCCGGTTCGGGAGAGGTGTTGGCGCCGTTTTCAATCGGGCACTTTGTCGCCGGTTTTATGCGCGGATCGCACTACGGACCGCTGATGCCGGTCAAACAGAATTCGGAAATTTCTTTTTTTGACGGTCCGCCGATCGTGAGCGCCGCGGCCTACAGCGTCCGCCGCGGCAAACTTACTGAAGCCGCGGATTGTTTTGCCCAGCCCTATTGGGACAATATCCGAACGCGTATCGCCGGCAAGGCGGAAGAAATCCGGAAGCAGGGGTTCTTCGGTCCGGCGATGCTGGGAATGGGCGAGTTGGAATACACCCAAATGGCGCCGACCTTGAAAAATTTGGAAAAAAAGTTTAATATCAAAAAGTGAGCGTTTTTGCGCCCGCTTTTTGAAAAATAAAATGAAGACCAACGCCAGGATTTTGATCGGAATTTTAATCGTTTCGATTTTGTCCGTGATTTTGTTTTTGTCATTTTTTCAAAAAAGCGGCGCGGCGGAAATATCCCTCAACCGCACGGAGTATGATTCAAGCGGGACGCTGGAGGTGGCGGTGAAGAATGATTTCGGGCAAGAAATATGCTTTTCTTCTTGCTATCCTTATCTGGCCGAAATTCGCGACCAAAACGGGGAATGGAAAGAATACGTTTATCAAGACTGTCCGGAAACCGCTCGCGCGGTTGATTGCGTGCCGCCGCGCGATTTAAAAAAATTTCGCGTGGCGCTGGAAGATATGCCGGCGGGCGTCCATCGCCTAAAGGTTCCCTTTTGCCTTGAATGTGCCGCCGGCGAAAATTTTCAGCCGGAGCAAGCATTATACTCCCCGGTTTTTGAAATTAAATGATAGTTTGCTAATTTTTCTTTCTGCGAAGAAGATAATAAATCAATATGTTGACAATTGACGCGAAAATCAGGGAATTAAAGGGGCGCAAGACCGAAGAATTGCGCCGTGAAGGAATGATTCCGGCGGTGCTTTACGGTCCGGGAATTGAAAACAAGGATTTGACGGTGACGGGCAAGGAGTTTGCCAATCTCTTCCGACAGGCCGGCAAAAGTTCTTTGGTGGGGTTGCGCGTGGAAAACGAAGCCAAAAATTTTATGGTCTTGATCAACGATTTGAGCGTGGATCCCGTGAGCGGTAAAACGATCCACATTGATTTCTATCAGCCTGATCTGAAAAAGGAAATTGAGGCCGATGTGCCGCTGGTTTTTGTCGGCGAATCGCCGGCGGTCAAGGATTTGGGCGGCACCCTGATCAAGAATTTTGACGAGATCGCCGTGAAAGCTTTGCCGGCCGATTTGCCGCGCGAAATCAAGGTGGATATCTCCGTTCTTAAAAATTTTGATGATGCGATCGCCGTCAAAGATTTGACGGTGGCCGGAAAGGTGGAACTGCTCAAAAATCCGGAAGAAATCGTGGCGCTGGCGGCGGAAGCGCAAAAGATTGACGAGGAGCTGGAAAAGCCGATTGAAGAGGATGTGGACAGCGTTGCCAAAGTGGTGAAGGAAAAGAAGGAGGAAGTGAGTGAAGAGGAGGCGGCCCCTTCGGGAAAGAAATAATGCCGATGTTTTGCGCGCGCGGTTGCCAAACCGCGCGCGCTTTTGCTATAATCAAGTGTGTTTGGGTCTGTTTAACGCAAATACCATTATGAAAATTTTCCGATTTAATATCGCCGCGCTGATTCTGGCGGCAATGTTTCTTTGCGGGAGCATTGCGGCGGCGCAAACCAACGGCAACGGCGAAACCGGCGAGTGCACCACCAAAGAATCTTGCCAGACGCTTTTGGGCAAATACGAAGCGCTTTTGAAACAATATGATTCCGATATCACCAAAACCGCGGCGGAAAAGAAAACCCTGCAAAACCAGATCGCGGCGTTGAAAAAGAAAGCCGATTCGCTGGCGGTGCAGATCAAGCAGAGTAACGCGATGATCGGCGAAATAACGCTTCAAATCGCCGACACCGAGGCTTCCGTGGACACCACCGAAACAAAAATCCAAAAAACTCAAAAACAACTGGCGGCGGTTTTGCGGGCGATTGACCAAGCCGACAAGGTTTCTTTGATTGAAAATTTGATTGCCGGCAATAATTTTTCGGATTTTTTTGACAATTTGGTTTATCTGGAGAATCTTGACCGCAAATCAAACCAGGTTTTGCAGGAGATTAAGGGCTTAAAGCAATCTCTGGAAGATCAGAAATTGGGTTTGGAAGGCGAAAAAACCGATTTGGAAAAGACCACGCAGATGAAACTCCTGCAAAAACAAGAGCACGAAAAAGCGCAAGCCGAATATAACAGCACTCTGAAAGTGAAAGACGCCGAATTGGCGCAAACCACGCAGGCCAAAAAGCTCACGGCGCAGGTGATCCAGCAGATCAAGCAAAGATTGTTTTCTTTGGCCGGCGTCGCCGACACCGACGCGCCGAATTTTGAGCAGGCCTATCAGATCGCCAAAAGCGCGGGAGCCGCGGTCGGCGTGCGGCCGGCATTTTTGTTGGCGATTTTAACGCAGGAATCGTCGCTGGGAAAGAATGTGGGCGGATGCTATATGACCAACGATGCCACCGGCGCGGGAGTGAAAATCAGCACCGGCGCGGCAATCGCCGGTGTGATGAAGCCCACGCGCGATGTGGGGCCGTTTTTGGAAATTACCGCGGCGCTGGGCAAGGATCCGCACCAAACGCGCGTGTCTTGTCCGATGAGCTTTGGTTATGGCGGCGCGATGGGGCCGGGGCAATTCATCCCGTCCACTTGGAAGCTTTATGCGCCGCGCTTGCAAGCCATCTTGGGCCGTCCGGGCAACCCGTGGAACATCAATGATGCCTTTATGGCCACCGCCTTGTATGTTTCCGACTATGGCGCCACTTCGCAGACCTATGACGGCGAATGGCGCGCGGCAATGATCTATTTTGCCGGCACGGTGAACACCAAATACCGCTTCTACGGCGATAATGTGATGAAGATCACCCAAGGCTACGCCGCCGACATCGCGGCCATTGAAGGCCGCTAAGTCGTATTTAAATACGATTCAAACACGATTTCAAAAACAATATGGACCGCAAAAATTCCGAGAAAAACATCCGCAAACTCACTCGCGCCGGCAAAGTGTCGTTGTCGCTTACGATACCGCGCGATTTGGTGGTGGAGCTTGGCTGGCGCGATAACCAGAAAGTTGTCGTCAAAAAACGCGGCCAAGGCCTTGCGGTTGAAGATTGGAAGGAATGAAACCAATTCCTTAACTTGTTTAACCGTTGCAAAAACGCGGCGGAACGCCGCGTTTTTAACATAAATAAATCATGCCATTCAGTCGTTGATTTTTAAGATAAAAAAGGGTAGTTTGAAGAATATGGCTAATAACCGCTAATTATGGGAAAAATTTTAGATATTATCAAGGATTCTAATTATAATTTCTCTTTGTTCAGGAAAGAACTGGTTGATGAATTGGAAAATAAAATAAACGTCAAAAACGGCAAGCCGTATGCGGCTTGCGTTATTCGCGACAAAGAAATTGTTTTAAAACCAGAAGAAGTCGTTCGCCAGCTTTATTTGATGAAATTGATAAAAGAATATGGCTATCCCAAGAAAAGAATTGCCCTTGAACACGCAATCCATTTTGGCCGGGAAATAAAATCCGCCGATATTGTTATCTTTGACAAAGATCGTCCGACGGTTGAATATATTATCGTTGAAATCAAAAAACCGAAATTGCAAGACGGAAAAAACCAGCTTCGTTCTTATACCAACGCGACCGGCGCGCCAATCGCGGTTTGGACCAATGGTGGCCAAATTTCGCATTATAATCGCAAAGACCCGAATTATTTTGAGGACATTACCGATATTCCGACTTCCGGCCAGACGCTTGAAGACATTTTGAAAGAAAGGTTTACGCTTAAAGATTTGATTTTGAAAGACGAAATTCCCAATAAAGGAAAGTCGCTCAAAAGCATTATTCAAGAAATGGAGGACGAGGTTTTGGCCAACGCGGGCGTGGATGTTTTTGAGGAAGTTTTCAAACTTATTTTCACCAAGCTCTATGATGAACACAAAAGCCGCAAGGACAAAGAAATTGTCAATTATTTTTTGAAAGGAAAAAATTTGCCGGTTGTTTCCGAGCCGGCGGCAACTTACGGCACGGCGGACGATGATACCTATGAGGAAATGCAAAAGAAAATTGCCGAGATTGACGATGCCGGGTTTCGCATGCTTGAATTCAGGAATTCCGGCCAGTCTGAAACCGATCTGAAGCGGAAAATTCAAAAGCTTTTTGACGAAGCCAAAACCAAATGGCCGGGTGTTTTTGACAGTGCCAGCCAAATTCAACTCACGCCGTCCCATCTTTCAATCTGCGTTTCCGGTTTGCAGAATATCAAGCTTTTCAATTCAAATTTGCAAATCATTGATGAAGCGTTTGAGTATTTGGTTAACAAGTCAGCCAAAGGCGAAAAAGGCCAGTATTTCACGCCGCGCCATGTGATTGATATGTGCGTTAAAATGCTCAATCCGAAAGCGGGCGAATATATGGTTGATACGGCCGCCGGATCGTGCGGTTTTACCGTCCACACGATTTTTAAAATTACCGGGCATCTTTTTCAGAATACCGATATTTCCGAAGAAGAAAAAGAGAATGTCTTGAAAGTTTTCGGCATTGATTTTGACGAAAAAGTGGTGCGCGTGGCGCGGACGCTGAATTTGATTGCCGGAGACGGAAATACCAATGTTTTGCATCTCAATAATCTTGATTACGATCGCTGGAACGAAACCATCGCCAGCCGTGATTGGTTGGAAGTCTACGGCGCGGGTTTGAAAAGATTGGAGGCGCTGCAACGGGACAGATCATCATACAAAGAATTCAATTTTGATGTTTTAATGGCCAATCCTCCCTTTGCGGGCGACATCAAGGAATCGCGCATCATCCATAAATATGATTTGGGTTATAACGAAAAGAACAAACCAAAAACAAAAGTCGGCCGCGACATTCTTTTTATTGAAAGGAATTTTAATTTTTTGAAACCCGGCGGAAGAATGGCGGTTGTTTTGCCACAAGGCCGGTTTAACAACACTTCCGACAAATACATTCGCGATTACATTTCGCAAAAAGCCCGGATTTTGGCCGTGGTGGGCTTGAATGTCAACACCTTTAAGCCGCATACCGGAACCAAGACCAGCGTTTTGTTTTTACAAAAATGGAATGACGATCCGCAGGTGGGGCCGCTTTGCGCGAAAACCGATGATTATCCGATATTTTTCGCGGTTTCGGAAAAATCCGGCAAAGACAATTCCGGCGATTATGTTTTCGTCAAAAACGGCGCGGGTCGTCCCAAATTGGACAAAAGGGGTCATATGGTTATTGATCACGACCTGCACAACCACGATGGCGAACTTTCCGACGGCATTGCTGAAAAATTCATTGCCTGGGCGAAAAGCGAAGGATTAAGTTTTTGGAAATAAATTTTTTAAACCATAGTTTATGGAAAAAAAATTAAAAAACAAAGCAATTGCAATTTTTGAAGGTAGCCAAATCCGCCGCCACTGGGACGCGGAAAAAGAATTGTGGTATTTTTCGGTGATTGACACTGTTCAAGTTTTAACTGAAAGTACTATACCAAGGCGTTATTGGTCGGATTTGAAAACCAAATTGATAAATGAGGGAAGCGAAGTGTACGAAAAAATCGTACGGTTGAAAATTTTGGCCGAAGATGGAAAAAATCGTGAAACGGACATGGCCGATACCGAAACAATGTTTCGCATCATCCAATCAATTCCCTCGCCCAAGGCCGAGCCGTTCAAGTTATGGCTGGCCAAAGTGGGATATGAGCGGCTGGAGGAAGTTGCTGATCCGGAGTTGGCGATTGACCGCGCATTAAAAACTTATTTACAAAAGGGTTATAGTCCGGCGTGGATAAACCAGCGACTCAAGAGTATTGAAATTCGCAAGGCGCTTGTTGATGAATGGGAGAGCCGCGGCGTGAAAGAAGATTTGGAATTTGCGATTTTAACCGATGAAATTTGCCAAGCGTGGACGGGGATGACCACCAAGGAATATAAAAAGCATAAAAATCTCAAAAAGGAAAATCTGCGCGACAATATGACTAATTTGGAACTGGTGTTGAATATGCTGGCCGAAACCGCAACCACTGAAATTTCTCAAAAAAGAGAGCCGAAAAGTTTTAATGAAAACAAATCCGTGGCGCGCGAGGGCGGAGCCGTGGCCGGCAACGCGCGAAAAGATATTGAAAGCAAAACCGGCAAAAGCGCGATCACCAATAAAAATGCCAAACAATTAAAAAGTTCATTGACCGGGCGAAAAAAGAAGGTTTAAGTTTTTGGAGGTAAAAAATATGAATAGGGGAATTTCAAAATCCGAATACAAAATAATAGTATTGGTCGCGATAATAACAATTGTTTTTATTGTTTTGGTACATACCGAAATAGTCTTATCTTATTTGGACAAACATTCTGCTGGTATTACAGCAATAAGTGCTTTAATCGCTGTTATTTCTGGAAGTGTTTGGTTTGATACCTCAAAAAGGAAAATGAAAGGTAATCTTGACTATGACATCGCGCGTAAATATCTAAGGGCGGTTTTAAGGCTAAGAGATACGATAAGAATAATGAGGCATCCAATGGTTCCTATTGAGGAAATGCAAAATTCTCTTAAACAATTCGGTTACGACGAAACAGATCATGAAAATAGAGAAAAAACTAATCGAGCTGTTTATTCAATTCGATGGAATAAAGTGCAAGAAGCATGGACTAATTTAGAAGAAATTCTATCGGAAGCTGAAATATCGTGGGGATCGGAAGCTATTGATATCCAAAAGGGATTGGATGGGCTTGTTAGAGAATTAAGGGGTGTATTTTGGCTATTTTTGAATTTTAAGGATGATGTAAAAATCAACGATGGAAATTTTAAAATAATTTACAGTTCTCTTGATAAAAATGATAAATTTTCTTTAAGAATTGATGACGAGGTTGACAGAATAAAAAAATTTTTAGAAAAATATTTGTAAACTATGCAGTATTCGGTTGTAAATTATAAAACGGTCTTGGCGGATAATGAATTATTCAGAATTGATGCGGATTTTTTTCGTACCGATTATTTAAATTCTGAAAATAAAATAAAATTACATAAATGGGATTATTTGGGCAATCTATCAAAGCAGATTATTAATTTTGGTGCGTATTCGTTGACGAATCAGATAAATTATTTGGATCAAGGCGTGCCGTTTTTGAATGTTGGCGATATAAAAGACAACTGGATTGACATTGAAAATGTTAAAAGAATCGATGAAAAGTTAAGCCAAAATGTTCTTAAAAAATCGCTTTGCAAAGAAAATCAAGTTTTATTAACAATTGCCGGTACAATAGGGAATGCCGCTGTTGCTTATGGTTTGCCTTGCCATACGAATTCCAACCAAGCGATTGCGAATATATCGCTCAGCGATTTATCGCCATTTTATTTGTCTATATTTTTAAATTCTTTTTACGGAAAGCAGCAAACGGCGAGATTGACCATTAGCAGTGTTCAACCGAATTTACTTTTAACGCAAGTAAAAAAAATCAAAGTTTTCATACCACGAAAAGATTTTCAAGAGATTATTGAAAAGATATATAAAAAAGCTTATCAAAATAAGAATAATGGCAAGGCATTATATGCGGAAACGGAACGGTTGCTTTTGGACGAACTTGGGGTTTTGAATTGGAATCCGGGAGTTGTTTTGAGCTATGTGAAAAATTTTTCTGAGACGCAAAAGGCGGAACGGTTTGATGCCGAGTATTTTCAGCCGAAATATGAGGAAATTGTCGCGGCGGTGAAAAAATATCCGGGTGGGTTTGATGAATTGGGGAATTTGGTGAAAGTTAAAAAGAGTGTTGAGCCGGGGAGCGAGGCATACCGAGAAAGCGGAATTACGTTTGTGCGCGTGAGCAATATTTCAAAGTTTGAACTTTCCGATAACAACCAGCAATTCATTTCCGAAACTTTGTATGAAGAACTGAAAAAACATCAGCCCCGCGTTGATGAAATTTTGCTGTCAAAAGACGCAACGCCCGGCATTGCTTATCATTTAAACGAAACGCCGCAAAAAATGATAGTTTCGGGCGGTATTTTGAGATTGAAGGTTGCCAGCCCGCGAATTTTACCCGAATATTTAACGCTGGTTTTGAATTCTGCGATTGTTCAAAAACAAATTGAGCGCGATTCGGGCGGCTCCATTATAAATCATTGGCGGCCGGATCAAGTGAAAGCCACGCTCATTCCGCTTTTGGGAGATGAAAAACAAAATGAAATAAAACAACTTGTCGCCGAATCGTTTAAATGCCGCAAACTTTCCAAAGCGTTGCTGGAAATTGCCAAACGCGGAGTGGAGATTGCGATAGAAACAGATGAAGTTGCGGCGCAAACTTGGATTACCGTGGAATTGGAGAAATTAAAAATCAAATTGTAAATTTACCATGGAACAGGTATTAAAACTTAGCATTGATTTTGGAATGATAATTGTTAAGACGATTGAAGTAACTCTTCAGTTTTTGATTATGCTTTGGCCGGTTTGGCTTATTTTTGGAATTGTTATTTTCTTAAAATTTTTATTCGTCATTTTGATACCCGAATGGCTTGAACGTCGCCGGAATCACAAACGGTTTGTTGAGGGCGAGGAATGGAGGTCGGATCGGGATTTGATTTATTGGCTACGAGGAATGAAGCCGGATGAATTTGAAAATTATATCGCCGATCTTTTTTCGCGTTTGGGGTTTAAAACCGAAGTTGTCGGCGGATCGCATGACGGCGGCATTGATGTTGTTGCGGAACAAAACGGAATCAAGCATTATATCCAATGCAAGAAATTCATAAATCACGAGGTTGGTGTTGGCGCGGTTCGCGATTTTTACGGTGCGGTTGCCGATCATTTGGCGCAGGGAAAAGGATATTTTATCACCACCAATAAGTTTACACTTGAAGCGGAAAAATTCGCCCAAGGCAAGCCGGTTGAGCTTATTGACCAATTCAGGCTGGTTGAATATATCAGATTGGCAAAAAAAGATATTTCTGATGATAGAAAACAAAAAATCTGTTCAAAGTGCGGCGGCAATCTTGTTGAACGCGCGGGCAAATACGGAAAATTTTTTGGTTGCGAAAATTATCCAAAATGCAATCACACCGAAAAATTTTGAAACGATACGGAAAAACAAAAACCATTCTGCGCGATGATTTCGGGATTGAGGTTAATTTTGCGGGCAAATGAAGTCCAAAATCGGGCAAGTCGCAAGATAATTTTAATTTGATAATATTTTGTTATAATAGAAATATGACGCAACAAATTAGAAAAAAAAGAGGGGATACCAAAATCGGGACCATAGAAAAAAAATATGATCGCGATTTTGGCGTACGGTCGGACAAAAAACTTGGGAATTATCTTAAAGAACAGGGATTTCCATCACTAAGCAAGCTTATCAATGGTACAAGACGGAGGGGAAAATAATACGAGCGTGAACGAATTGATGCCCAAAGAAACCTTTGAGAGAAGATTCTCTTTTGTTGAGGATGACACGCTCAAAAAGAATATCGCGATCGCTTTTGAATATATCGTTTTTTTGATAAACGCCGCGGGAAAAGAAAATCATAAACGATTGATTCGTAGCTCGCTATATAAAGACGCAACCGTTTATACGGGGATTATCGTTGAGGCGTGTCTTTGTTATGTGCTTATCAAATATCTTTCAGCCAACAAATTGCAGAAGACAAAAGTTTTGACATCGAAATGGAAAGAAGAATCCCAAGGTAAGATATATGAATTTAATAAGAAAAAGAGGATTCGTTATGTTATTGAGCATATTAATTGTGAAGATATCAAAGCTTCGTCCAATTTTATTGAAATAAATCGGGCATGCTTGCGAGGCAAAATACTCTCTAAAAAAGAATTTGCCATTGCCGAAGAAATAAGAATTTCAAGAAATAGAATACATGTATCCGGTTTAAAGGAAATAGACAATTTGTATAGTAAAGAACAACTTGATGCGATTTTTGATAAAGCAAATAAAATTATCAGAAAAGTGGAAAAGAAACTTGTGAAAATATAAAAATATTGGCCTACGAATTCTTTTTTCGCTACATAGGAGCGGGGTTGAACAGGATTATATCCGCAGGATTTTTTAAAAGCGCCAAAATCAGGAATTTTTAATTGCCGCGCCGAAAAATCATTACCCCGTGATATTGACATATATATAATTCAATAGTATAATAACAAAGGTGATTTTTATCCCGGGGAAACTTGTAAAATTGAGCAATAAGCCAAAGCCGCAGGCGACGGTTGTCGGCGAAGCGGCTTTGTTGAGGAACGACGGGTGGAAATTCAGATGCAATCTGCCCCGAAAAGAATTAAAGGCAAACCATTGGTTTTTGAGTTTGCCAAGGGAGTGCTTGGTTTATATAGGGAAGCTATATAATCCAAGCGAACAGGAAAAAAGAAAGGGTGCTAATGTCTCTGTTTGGACAAAACCGAGACCGAATTATGACAAATAAAGCTGGATGACTTGCTCATTCAGCCCATTTTTTAATAATTTGGGATACCCGGCCGCGGAGGGCGGGCGAGAGGGCGGGGGCGGGGAATAAAAACCGTCTTATGCGATGATTTCGGGGTTGAGGTTGCGGTGGTTGAGGTTGCGGTGGTTTAAAAATGACGATAAAATAATAATATTAACGGCTGTTGAAAATTATGGAAAGGGTTAAATTCATCAATCGGGAGAATTTGAGGATCGCCCGCGAAAATGTCGGACTGGATACGCTGTCGGCCGCGCGCAAAATTTCGCAGTCAAAAAGCGATATTGTTTTTGCGTTTGAAAGCGGCGATTTGCTTCCCACTTGGCCGCAGATTTCCAAACTGGCCAAAATTTACGAAGTGCCGGAATTGGTGTTTTTTTCAAATGAAAAAATTGAAAAGAACAAAGTCGTTCCCGACTATCGTATCGGCCAATCCGCGGAAAATGACGAAAAAATCAAAAAATTGATCAATCTTGTTATCAAGAGGCAAAAGTGGCTCAAGCGGCATATTGGCACGGAAACAAAAAAAAACAATTTGCAAGGTTGCGGAAAAAATATTGAAAATCCCGAACAATTGGCCGGTTTAATCAAAAAAAATCTGGATATTGATCTTGATGAAATAAAAAAATTTTCCGGGTGGAATTCGCGAAAAAAAGCGTTGGATTATCTCATGCATAAGGCGGAAGACAGAGGTATATTTGTCGGGAAAACAATATCTTATCATATGATAAGCGTGCGGGATATGAGGGGGCTCTATATTTCGGATGATTGTTGCCCGTTTATTATCATTAACAGGAAAGACGCGGTCTCGGCGCAGATTTTTTCGTTTGTCCATGAGCTTGCTCATTTATTCAGAAAGACGGAATCCGTGTCAAACAGCCTGGAATTTCGGCAAATAGATGAAAACGAGAGCAATGAAGAAATATTTTGCAATAAAACCGCAGTTGAGTTGTTGTTGCCTGCCGCTGATTTTAGTAAGGTATTTTACGATTTAGCCGATATTGATAGTGTGGCTGAAATTTATAAGGTCAGTAAACTGGCGATTTTTTACCGGCTCAAAAGCTTGAACAAAATACATTGCGGCCAAGCCAGCGATATTGAAAAGCAAATCAAAGAAGAATTGAAGAAAAATCTTGAAATAAAAAACAGCAGGAAGAGCAAGGGCGGAAGCTATATTAACAGCATGAGAGATTCCAACGGAAATCTTTTCAATAATATCGTTGCCAGTCTTTATTATGAAAACAAGATAGGCTATGCCGAAGCATCGCGCGCGCTTAATTTTTCGGTTGAAAAGATATGACAAACAATGGCGCAAAAATAAAATATTTACTGGATACCAATGTTTTAATCGAATTTTCGGTTTGGAAACCAATTTCACTGAATCTAAACAAAGATTTTTGGACTGGCTTTGAAACGGCACTGCGAAAAAACGATTGGATCCTTCTGGATGTCGTTGCCGGGGAAGTGAAATATGACAATGATTTGATTGGATGGATCAACAACCAAAAGAAAAATGGATTGGTTGAAAAAATTAAAACAGACGATAGAAATCGGGCGGCGGAAATCAATAACAGCTATAAAATGATTGACGAGATTACATTCAAATCAACGGTTGACACATATTTAATAGCTTATGCCGAAGCCAACAATTTGGGTATTTTCACGCGGGAAAACCATAGAAAAAATATGGCTGAATTATATAAAATTCCCGATGTATGCGATTTATTAAAAATTAAGCGCATCAAAAAGCCCAAGATTTTTTTGCAGGAAATCGGTTTTAATTAAGGACTAAATTCTATTCCGGCTTTTCCAGTTCGTCTTGGAGGGTTTGGGAGATTTCAGCCAGGCCGCC
>Ga0302244_1001637_pt1 | contig 12946 bp, 20 predicted proteins | sample AAG_UR_Phe_MG_FD_193513 | JGI IMG/M metagenome (GOLD analysis project Ga0302244, IMG submission 193513) | Enriched activated sludge microbial communities from anaerobic digester in WTTP, New Holstein, Wisconsin, United States - AAG_UR_Phe | ecosystem: Engineered > Bioreactor > Anaerobic >... | reverse complement strand
CTTCTCATCTTCTTCGGGTGGGCGTATACCTAAAGAGGTGATAATGAAAATATTCAGCAAATATTATCCAGCACTGTTGACAGTAGTTGCAGTTACGGGCGTCATTGCCAATATCTACAAGATGCCCGTATGCTTCTATCTGTGGACCATATCAAATGCTTCTTGGGCGGTTGTCAACTACACCGCCTACAGAAAGCACAAAGAACACAAATTCCTCTGGCAAGGCGTTCTATTCAGCATTTATTTTTGCCTTGCAATATGGGGGATACTATCGTGGTAGCAAAAGGGGTCGGCATAACAGCCGGCCCCTTTTTTTTCAAAATAAAATGTGGAAAACTCAAAATAAATACGTCTTTTTAAATGCAGAAACGGTCAGAAATACGTCTTTTTAAATGCAGAAATACGTCTTTTTAAATGCAGAAACGGTCAGAAATACGTCTTTTTAAATGCAAATTGCGCTATAACTACTTAATACTCAAGAACAATATGGAGGCTAAATATAACGTTAAAATAGTTCTTAAATATTTAACGTTTATAAATATAGAGCAAAACGGTTTTAAAGTAATATCATTAAGAACACAATGAACATTTCGAACGTAACAAGCAGGTACGACTTCAACCTTGTCGAATTTCCGATATTTGTATTTGCAAAAAAAGGAGAGGGCAGGCACATAAAGGAAATAGTCTACAGGGATACAATATCCGGCAAAAACGGCGAAACAGTCGAGAGGGTATGGACTGTTTACCCAGATACAAAATACGGCTTCGGTTCTGAAACTACGCTGTCAACGCTGTACGACCTGTTCCAGATATGGAGCGCAGCAGGTTTTGAGGACAAAAAGATAAAATTCGGCACGATCAACAACCTTTTAAAGATGAGGGGAATATCCTATGCGGACAAACAAGATTACCAGAGGGTGCTCAGAGATTTGTACTGCCTGCAGGGTATAAACATCGATACAAAAAACGCATTTTGGGACAACGAAAAAAAGGCCTATGTTGATTTACGGCTGCATCTGTTTGTATCCCTGTATCTTTACAGGGCAGTAGGGAGAAGAAATAAATACGACAGTCCTTATTCCTACATAGTAGCAAGCGACGAGTTTTATGGAAGCGTACAAAAAAACACATTCATCCTTGATTTCGGCAGGGAGTTTTTTCATTCGCTTACGCCAATCGAGCAACGATTGGCGCTTTATCTGAGCAAGATATTCCGCTCGCAGACACTTCATAGAAAATCCATAATAGAACTTGCACGGCAGATACCTCTCTATCAGAAGGAAACAAGGAACATAAAACAGGAGTTAATAAAAGCCCTCGATGGACTAATAGAGAAAAAATTTAAAGCGCTTCTCAACTACAATTTCGAAAAGAACAGGCGGGGCGATACAGAATATATAGTATTCAGGGGCAAACCAAGAGTTTTGCATGAACCGGACACCATCAGAAAAACTTCTGAGGACAAAGATGCTCTTCTTGATTTGCTGGTAGCAGATATAATTGATATTTGCGGTGACGAAAACAGCAGGGGTTATTACATAAAGGTGGCGCGAAACATGGATGAACAAACCATCAGGCGGGCGCTGTCCGAGGTAAAAGAAATCAGAGACACAGGAACAATCATAAAAAGTAAAGGCGCTCTTTTTACAAGCATTATCAAAAAGTATGCCGCCGAACAGGGCAGGCTTATTTAAAAAAAGTAATATATAAATGTAGCACTAAGTAATTTCTTCTTATTCAATCAATACTACAATTAAAAAAGGAGGGCATAATCATGATGCTAAAACTGCATCTGACTAATGGCAATAGTATATGGACAGACCAGGAAAATGCAAAAAGGCTTCAAAAAAGCGGTAAAGTGTGCTGCATACTCAAAGAATACGAAGAAAACGCAGTACCGGCAATTCAAAAACGTCCGATCGAAAAAAAGTACGTCCTACAATGGCTGTAAACAGCACGTTGACAACAAGGGATACATAATACCATTGACGGGACAATAAACGCGCAATATAGGGCAAATAACAGGGTCACCATTGGAATGGTCAATAAATACAAGGAGGTTCAATAGTGGTTTACACGGATGGTAAATTATTGGTATCGGATGTATCACTTACTGAGTTACATTTATTTGCAAACAACATTGGATTGAAAAAAAAATGGTTCCGCGACAATTTTATCCCCCACTACGGTCTCGCGGGCAGCATGAAAAGGAAGGCTTTGAAATTTGGGGCAATATTTGTTGAGGAGACCGACGAATTGATGAGGCTCGGGAAAAGGCTGCGGAAAAGGCTGCGGAGCTTAAAGTGCGAAGAGGCAGGGTTGTAGATGCCCTGCCTCTTTTTTTTAATGGTTTAATATTTGCTTATTTTTTTTTCGCCTTCGCCTTCGCCTTTGCTTTCGGTACATTGCCTACAGCATCTTTTAAAAGTTTGCCCGCTGTAAACTTTGGAGCTTTCCTGGCCGCAATCTTTATTTCTTTGCCGGTCTGAGGGTTTCTGCCGATCCTTGCCTTTCTCTCCGTAACAGAAAATGTGCCAAAACCAACGATAGTAATTTTGTCCCCCTGCTTTAACGCATCAGCTACAGATGCAAATACAGCATCAAACGCCTTTGCTGCAACCGCTTTTGTCACCTTTGCTTCTTCCGCAATCCTTGTTACAATATCAGCTTTGGTCATACTTGAAACCTCCTTAAATTAATTAAAGTTATCTATGTCATCAGGACATGGCTCGTTGTCCATGCTGTTGATTATATACGCAATTTCTTGCTCTGAACCTTTCAGCTTCGCCTTGCACGCGGAAATTAATATCGATGCTCTTCTAACCTTCTCGATAAGCACATCCACATCAATATCCTGTTTCCCAATCTGTGCCAATATGCCTTCCAGTTCCTTCATCATACCAGTGTATGAATTATTTTCGGTATCCATCAGTAAAACCCCCTTTTAACTTGTAACAACACTTGTTATATTGCCGCTATATAGCCTTGTTGTAATTATACTGCCAACCCCTGCATCTGCCGCATCTTTTACAACCTTGCCCTGCAAATAGGTTATGCTGTATCCGCGTTTCAGGACATTCACAGGATCAAGCAGAATTGTTTTCTGTTCTGCAGAATCGAGGTATGCCTTAATCCTGTCTATCGTGTTGAAGGGTTTGGTCTTCAATGCTTCTTCTATCTTTGCAACATCCCTGTGCATAAGCAATAATTTTTGGTTTGCCTTATATACGATATTGTGTGCAATCTCGAATATTCTGCCGCGCTGCAGGTTTAATGCATCTGCTGTAACAGTTGTAATTTTCCTTTGCAGTTCAATCAGTCTATCCTCATATGCCCGGAAACGGCTTATTAAAAACTCCGCAACCGCCGTCGGCGTCTTTAGCCTCGTATGTGCCACTTCATCCACTACAGACCTATCTTTCTCGTGACCTATGCCGGTTATGACGGGTATGCCTGTCAGCGCAACGGCTCGCGCAAGATCGTAACTGTCAAAACAGTTTAGATCCGCCACAGAACCGCCACCCCTTATTATCACAACAGCATCGTAATGTGCGTTTGAAAGCGGTATTTGGCGCAATGCGGAAACAATTGAAGATGGTGCGTCCGCCCCCTGCATAACCGCTTCATATAAGTCATAGCGGAAACGGTAGCCGTATATATTGCTGTTAAGCTGACTTACAAAATCCTCATAGCCGGCGGCAGTCTTTGAAGAAATTACAGCGAGCGATTGCGGAAGCTCAAGATAAAGTTTTTTGTTGCGGTCTATGAGGCCTTCTTTCCGAAGTGCTGCCAGCGTAATCCGCCTTTGCTGCTCCATCTCGCCTATAGTGTACGCAGGGTCTACATCGTGGATTACCAGTTTTAAACCATATGTTTCCGAAAAGTTAACTTTCACTTTAAGAAGCAGCTTCATGCCTGGCAGAATCTTAGCGCCCGTTGCATCTTCAAATCTGCGGTGTATGCCTGTATAGGCATTACTCCAGATAAATGTGCCTATCTTAGCGACAATATCACCGTCTCTTTTGTCGATAAGGTCAATGTAGCAATGTCCGCTCTTGCTGTTGACTTTGACTTCAGATACTTCCGCAACAATCCAGCGGGTATCCTTAAAATTACCGCTGAGGACGGACTTGATTTCTGTCAACAATTCAAAAAGCGTTATATGTGGCATATCGTTCAATCTGGCCGTAACCTCACTTTATCTCCAAATCTTTAAGGCGAATAAGATGCTTAATAAATTCAGCTTTTTTCATGCCGAGCTTGGCGGCCTTTGCTTCGAGTATTTCCATATCCTTACTGCTTATGCGCATAGTAAAGGTCTTGTAGTCCTTCTTTTTGTGAGCCGTATTATCATTGATGCTATACACAGTAATTAAATAATAAGTCACATGTATATACAATGTCAATAACAATAAACACAATTTATGCCTTGAAAACCGCAGGGAAGACCCCGCCAGTTCAGGAATTGGGAGCATCTACAATATGTATTACCTTGCAACAGGTATTTTGCCCAAAAGCACTATGAATTTGCGGAGATATTTCTCGTCAAAGCAATGCCTCATTCCGCTATCGCGGTTCTGACTGCCGTTGCCGTTATCCGGTGTCCCAACCATTATCCTGACTGCATCAGAGGGAGACATTGCATCTTTGTAAGGCCGCTTCGATGTCATGGCATCGAATACATCCGCGATCTTTATAACCCGCGCAAGCGGATGGATGCTGTAGCCTACAACACCCATAGGATAACCACCACTTCCTGTAAAATTCTCATGATGATGCAACACCGCCTTCTTAACAAACGCCGGAATGCCCGTATCAAGCAACAGCGCCAAACTGCCGAACGGATGTCTCTTAATGATTTCCCACTCTACCTCATTTAGCGGTTTGTTTTTGTTCAATATTTCTGCAGGCACAAACACCTTGCCGATGTCGTGCAGTATCGCAGCCACACCACACTGTTCAAGGAGCAGGCTCATTTCGTCTTCAGTATAATGAACACAATCAGGCTCAATCTCCTCAAGAATATCGGGATTTGCTTTGAGAAACAGGGCAGTAAGCCACAAAACCTTAGTTGCATGCTCATATGTCTTGTAATCGTGGCCAACAATTTTTGAAAGTGCATCGAGCGATTTTGTCTCAGCAATAAAAACAAGGGCATTTTCAACAACCGTTTTTACCCTGCCAATAACATCTTGCGGCAGCGAACCGGTGCTTTGGGAATTTACAAATGTTTGCTCAATTACCTTATTTGTTACCCTACTGAAAATTTCTGCCTTTTGCTGGTTGGAAGGCCCCTCTTTTTTAAGAATATTGCCAAGATGCAACTCAAGGTACTGATCATACTTGAAGCCGTCTTCAACATCTATGTAGACCTCATTTGACCCTGCGGCAAGCTTATTTAATTGCTCAGGAGTAACTGTATTGCCTTCGCGCGCCCACAGCACATAGCGGCTGTTCGAACGGATATAAATTCGGAAATCCGGCATACTGCCAGGCAGAATTGCGCCAGGAGGAATTGCTGTAAATCTTCTGCTCTCGCCAACCATATTATATGCAAATAATCGAGTAAGTTAGGATATGCATGTTAGTTAAGGATTAGACCTGATTACCCCTGCCTTTACGAGTATTCCGTAAATGCTGTTTGCGTAACGTATTCGAGTGCTCTTTTTGGAAGAGTTATAACATCCAACTGCGTCCCATGTATTGCCATAGCGGGATATGCACTGTGCCAATACCCATGCACCCGTTTTAACGTTGAAGCATGCGTCACCCAACATCATCCACCGGTCATGCCCAAGCTTATCGTACCAGGACGAGTTAATTTGCATCAGCCCAAAATCAAAAGAACCATTGCTGTTGTAGTTGATGGCATGAGGATTAAACCCGCTCTCATTTTTTGCGATTGCCCACAATAGCTGTGGAGATATGCCATATTCTGCGCCGGCTTCTTCAAAACAAAATGAAAGCGACAGAGAGGGAAACAAAAAAATAGAAATTGTTATTAACATAACAATAAATTTCAATGTTATCTCCTTATCAACATTATCAGTACAAAAAATACAACTGCCGACAGAGTTATGACGTATTCTGTCTGCGATCCTACATAGAACAGCCTGCGTCCCATACGGTGTTTAGGATTTAAAGACGGTACTTGTCCGCAGAAATAATCCTGAAATATGTGCATTGAGCAGCCAAAAAGAAAGAAACTGGCGCAATACATCATTACGGTAGGAGTATGGTGCATCAAAGCAATCACAAAATTCTTGGTGTTTATGGCGGATATACCCCTCGCTTTTGCAGCAATGAGCAATATTATTGCAAAAGACAGATACGGAACAAACCAGTGCATAATACCACGGTGGTATTTGCGCCAGTTAGGTGTATTGTCGGGCATACCCTCTAATGCATCCGGAATTACACTGCCCGCCATAGAAGCAATCGTAGCAAACCCATCCCCTGTAAAAGTATATATTGTTGCTCCCGTGATTATCTTATGGCTGATCCACTTCATAAAAACATATTACTTTTTTTTTGAAAAGTCTGAAAAACTTGCGTGCAGCGCCTTTCCCGTGTAAAATGCCGCTTGAAGTAATACAATTAAAAACACCAAAACAGGAGGTATGAGAATTGAGAGGAAAAACATTTATAGCAATGGCATGTTTATTGGCGGTTGCCTTTATCGGCTCGGGCTGTTCATCTACTGCAACCATGCTTCAGAACGCATCCCTTAAAACAAGGGTTGTCATGACGGAACCTATATTCCTCGATAACAGCAAAACACCAAAGACGGTATACATCCAGGTCAACAACACATCAGACCTTAAAGGTGTTATGCTCGCGCCTGTTCTCCGCGACAGGATGATTAAAAAGGGCATGACGCTGGTTGAAAAACCTGATGATGCAACATGGATCATAAATGCAAACATCACATCGTTTGTTTACCATGACCCTGCCGCCAGCATGGGAAAGGAAATGTCATTGGCTGGCACGGTAACCGCGGGCGTGGCGGGAGCAGCTTTGGCGGGCAATAACGCTGCCGTTATCCCTGCCGCTATAGCGGGGGCAATAGTAGGCAACGTTGGCGGCGCTCTACTCGGCAACCTTATATCTATAGATGCTGTTGCAGGCAAGGTTGATTTGCAGATAAAGGAAAAAACTGATAAACCAGTGAAAAGCGTTATCCGATCAGACGCAATGCAGGGAACAAGCACAACTGTATCGACTACGCAGGAAGTTGAGATTGACAGAATGACCTACCGAACCAATTTTACTGTGGAAGCAAGGAGAACTAATATGAATCTCGAAGAGGCGGTGGCGGAGGTAACCAACAAGCTTGCCGACCAAATTAGCGGGGTGTTTTAAGGATGCGTGCGAACCCCAAGTTACCATCAAAAATGGAAGGGGTTCGCGGAATTGCAATGCCTTGAATACAAAGGGAATATTGTATGGTCTTGCTTTCCCTATGCCCCAAGCCCGTTCGACGGGCAAAGGTTCGCGGGCAGGGCGGAATATCTCAAGCGATATTAAGGGCATAGGGAGAGGCCGTACAGTGATTTTTAAAACCAATATGGGATGAGAGGACGACGGGAATGAAGTGTTACTGGCAATCTGGTCGTACAATAATTTTAAAAACCAATATGGGATGAGAGTAGTGCTGATTCTTAATATCAATCATAGGGTAAGACATATGTGCCATTTCGCAGTGCATCTATAATCGTTTTTCTCCGCCGTGCCTCTTTGCCTCGTTGGTGTTTTTCTTCAAGCACAGCAGCCCACGCCGCCTCATTTTCCCAACGTTTTCGCCATGTCCCGTGCCGATATAGGTTGCGGCCTTTGATAAATGTTTTGCGACCGTCTGGCAACAAAATTGTAAACGTGTGCTGTTGCCTGTCAGCACCATAGGATTCCGCAATTATTGTTCCCGTTACGATTTCATACCCTTGAAATTTGGGTTTTTTGTATGAACCCGTAAATATTGCTCGCGCAAACCGCACTTCATCCCCCACGACGCAATCCCCTGTGCAATCTACGCAATACACGCTGTCGCCGCTGTATGTGTTGGTTATTTCCATAATAAAGAATTATAACACGATCTTTCATGTTACAAAATTATTTCAAAATAAAGTAATACATATATAGAAAGTAATTTCTTTTAGGGCGTTCTGCCCGAATCACACCCCTGCACAGGGGAAATAATCAAAAACACTAATCAAAATAAAAAAAACAACGCAATGACCAACATTGCGTACACAAGGAGGTATTATGTCTATTCAACAAATCAGCGGCGATTACAGTCAAATCAGAGGTCGCGGACGCAACGGCTACTTTAACGTCAGCAAGGTATTTGCAGGAGATATATCGGAAGAGGCAGGGTGCTGTTATATAGAAAGCAAAAGAGGAAACAGAACACCGCCGATAGTACTGCATGGGAACAAAGAAAATCTTATAAAAATGTTTGAGCAAATCATTGATGAACTCAAAAAAGGGGAGCGTTCATGTTCAGAATAATAAAAAAATTGCTTAATCGTTTTCGCAGAAAAAACAGTTGCGGGTATTGCATCCCGTTTCTGCAGCGCCTTTACAGGGCAGGACTATAAAAAAGGAGGCATAAATGACAAGCTCAATATTGTCATTCAAAGAAAGAGGCCATTGGGGCGACAGCAGATACAGGGGCAACACCTCGGGTCACGTCGTAAAAACACTACTCGATCTGTTCAAGCCATCTTTGTTTGTAGATCCGTCCGAAGGCAGCGGAACATCGAGGGATGTTGCAAAAGAGGCGGGCGTGGATTATGTCGGCCTTGATCTCCGAACAGGATTCAACATCTTGAAGGACAGGCTACTGGACAGGCTACCAAGAACTGCGGATTTTGTGTTTTATCACCCTGCCTATTACAACATTATTAAGTATAGCGGTGAGGTATGGGGCAGTAAACCACATCCCGACGATCTCTCTCGGTGCAGTTCCCCGGAAGACTTCATCGAAAAACTGCAAGTGGCCCTTTACAATATCTATGACGCAATATCGCATAACGGCAGATATTCGGTCTTGATCGGCGATGTCAGGCAAGACGGGTGGTATTGGTCGATACAGGCCGATATAATCCAAATGGCTCCAGGCAAATTAGACGGAGTAATGATTAAAGAGCAGCACAACACCGCTTCGGCGGCAAAAAAATACAACGGTAATTTTGTTCCTATCCTTCACGAGTATCTGCTTAACTTCAAGAAGGACAGGCTTGTTGTCGGTATGCTCGACTGTGCTGTGCAAGCAACAAAAAGAGCAACGGTTCTAAATAAAGCAACATGGAAGGCCATAGTAGAAACTGCATTAAGGGCACTTGGAAAAAAGGCATCATTAAGTGAAATCTACGGTTATGTATCAGAAACGGCACAGGCTAAAACGTTGAGCAACAAGCATTGGCAGGAAAAAATAAGACAAGTGTTGCAACTGTACCATACCCCGGTAGAAAGGGGGATATGGCAGTTACAGGCAGCATGAAAGGAGAGGATATGAATATAAAGAAAATAATAAACCAGATCGAGGAAATCAGTGATTACAATGAGTTGAAAGTAATAAAGGCTGCAGTAGAAACAAGGATGAATCTTTTCTGCTCGTACAGCGAAGAGAAAATACCTGGGGAAACATACGATATAGGCGACAAGGTTACATGGTACTCCGAGAAACTGCACCGGCAAATAGTCGGGGCAGTTATAAAAACCTATGCAACAGCGGTACTTGTCTCCGAAAGAGAGGCAAATGCTTGCCACCTGATCAGTACGTCGCTGTGCAAAAGGTTGAAACAACAGGAAAGGCTTGTGGCCTAAAGGGGGACACATGAAATTTAACAACAAAAAAATAATTAAATTAGAACATGCAGATATACATCCGCATTATGCAAATAATGCAGGCAGGGGGAAAGACAATGTAACTATTACATTTGTTGTGCCAGACGTCAAAAGGAGGAATCGTTCCAACCAATATGACACCGCAGAGGTACTAAAACAATACAAGGTGTCAGGCTGGAAAGGGCACATCAATGTCCCCACTGCAGATATCAAATATTATGGCGGCCTTAAAGAAGGCCCCAGGGGAGGTACAAGATGTCCCCGCTGACGAAATATTTCGGTAACGTTATAGACACATATACCCGCGCAAACGCTATAGAGGACGGGGTGTTGATAGATATAACCAATATGGCAAAAGAGGCGGGGATCAAATATCCCGTGGCCGTGACTGAAGCCGTATGGTCTACATACATAGTGCCGGATGACCGCAGCAGGGCATACGGTCAATCAGAAGACGGCAGGCTGTGGGATACGCTCTGGATGTTCAGAATTGCAGCACGCCGAACAGAAGGGGCAATTATGTACTTTAAGCTTTACTTCATAATGAAGGAAAGGCTGAAAAAACTGGTAACGCTCAAAGCAGTGGTTCATCCCGGCGACGACATGAAACCGGTAATAACCATAATGCTACCCGAAGAAGATTAAGTAAAAGGACTCTCCATTACGGAGAGTCCTTTTTTGTTGTAATAGAAAAAAATCCAAATGGCCGTAAAAAAATAAAGTAATATATAAACAGAAAGTAATTTCTTTAGGGCAACTGCCCGAATCAGACCGCATTGGTCAGCCATAATAATTACAACAATAAAGGCTGCCTGCGGTTTTTTTATTGTATCGAAAATACACAATATCAAAAACTTAACTAAAAAAGGAGAACAGTATGGCATCAATTAACAAAGTAACATTGATAGGAAGACTCGGAAGGGACCCGGAAATGAGGTACACAACAGATGGTACGCCTGTCGCAACATTTTCTCTGGCAACATCCGAAACATGGAAGGACAAGAACGGCGAAAAACAGGAAAAAACCGAATGGCACAACATTGTGGCATGGAGAAAGCTCGGAGAAATCGCCGGTGAATACCTGAAAAAAGGCAAAGAAGTGTATCTCGAAGGGAAAATCCAGTCCCGCGAATATACGGACAAAGAGGGGATAAAGCGCCGTGCATATGAGATCGTAGCGACCGAAATGAAAATGCTCGGCTCAAACGGCAACGGTAGCGGGCAGGCTCAGAACGGGAACTCCGTAGCACCCCAAAAACCATCAAATAGGAAACCCGCAATGGACAACGATTTCATACCCGAAATCGACGTTGATGATATTCCATTGTAAATAAAAACAGGAGGCGTTGTCATGGAAACAACAGACTACAATCTTTTTGTGAGAAACTCGGAATCAACAATGCAGGGGTGGGATAGCAACAAGATAGTTACAGCCCTGCTCCGCGAAACAGGCATTACCCGAGAAACAGCAGAATTCATCTCGAAAGAGGTGGAAACAATAATAAAAACCGCTGGGGTGCGCGTGACAACGCCCCTTGTAAGGGAACTTGTGAACGCAAAACTCGTTGAACGCGGGTTGATAGACATAAGGGACAAGCACACACGGCTCGGCATGCCGATTTACGATGTGGATGCATTACTGCTTTATCCTAATAGGGAAAACGCCAATGTCCCCCATAACCCGGAGGCAACGAACCTTACGCTTGCAGAAGCAATCAAAAAGGAATATGCCCTGATAAACGTATTTTCCCAGGATGTCGCGGATGCTCATATGAGCGGGGACATCCATTTGCACGATCTCGGTTTTGTGGACAGGCCTTACTGCAGCGGCCAATCGCTTGAATACATAAAGAAATTTGGCCTTAATCTGCCGCATGCGCTGTCTATGGCAAAACCCGCAAAACACCCGGAAGTGCTGCTTGCGCATATGATGAAGTTTGCAGCTTCACTGCAGGGACATTTTGCAGGCGCTATTGGGTGGGATGCGGTAAACATATTCTTTGCCCCTTATCTCGAAGGCATGAGCGACAAAGAGATAAGACAGCTTGCCCAGATGCTTATATTTGAATTTTCGCAGCAGGCGGTGGCAAGGGGCGGCCAGGCAATCTTCTCGGACATAAATCTCTATTGGGAGATACCGGACCACTTTTCCGATACGCCCGCCATTGGGCCGGGCGGCGAATACACCGGAAAAAAATACAGCGACTACGAAAAAGAGGCGCAGAGGTTTGTATGGCAGTTGTTTGAGGTCTATAAAGAGGGCGACGGCTCTGGAAGGCCGTTCTTCTTCCCGAAGCCTCTTGTGCATATCACTGAAAAATTTTTCAGAACGGAAGGACACGCAGAATTCCTGAATTTTATCTGCGATGTGGCTTCAGACAAGGGCAACACATACTTTGTATTTGACAGGGGCGAAACGGCAAAGATATCAGAATGCTGTCGCTTGAGTTTTAAGCTTGAGGAACACGACCTGTTGGACGCAAAACAGCCGTGGAAAATGCGTTACTGCGCATTGCAGAACGTAACCATAAATTTGCCGAGGGTAGCCTACCTTGCGAACGGCGACGATGCACAGCTATTTGCGCTGCTGTCAGAGAGAATGCAGCTTGCAGGCAGAGCACATCTGCAAAAAAGAGCATTTATAAAAAACATTCTTGCCCTCGGAGAAAACGGGCCGCTTGCCCTTCTCACAATGGACAGGGATGGTTCGCCGTATCTTAGGCTTGAGCATGCCTCGCACCTGATAGGAATGGTCGGACTTAACGAGATGGTAAAAGCCCACACGGGCGAAGAAATGCACGAATCAAGAAAGGCGCTCAAATTCGGTTTAAGGGTAATAGCCCACATGAAGATGATAACCGAAAAAATACGGGAACAACACGGTATCAAGGTTGTTCTCGAACAGACGCCTGCAGAGAGCACGAGCTACCGGTTTGCAAAGCTTGACATGGCAGGAGGCTATAAAGAGGTAGCCGAAAGATATGTCAAGGGAAACAAGGGAACAGGCGAGGTATATTACACAAACTCAACCCACATGAATGTATCTCTCGATATAAACCCAATAGAAAGGGTTATGCAAGAGGGTATGTTCCATCCC
>Ga0302244_1001627_pt1 | contig 13025 bp, 10 predicted proteins | sample AAG_UR_Phe_MG_FD_193513 | JGI IMG/M metagenome (GOLD analysis project Ga0302244, IMG submission 193513) | Enriched activated sludge microbial communities from anaerobic digester in WTTP, New Holstein, Wisconsin, United States - AAG_UR_Phe | ecosystem: Engineered > Bioreactor > Anaerobic >... | reverse complement strand
CCTGAATCCAGTTGTCCCGGTTGCGCATGGTGACGCCCTCGTCGGTAACGGTCGAGGGGATACCGGCGGTGGCCACCCAAGTGCCGGATGGGGGATTCCCAACGAAGATTTTCTTCCCGCTGGCAAACGTGTAGGGCCGGATGGTCTCACCGTCTTTGAGAATTTCAAGCATCAACACCCCTGCAGCCGTTCCTGCTTCCCAGTTCCACTCCGTCGGCTGCTGGTCAAAGCGATTCCAGTAAACAGGATCGCTTCGCACCAGCGCGATGGCTGTCACCGTTCCGCCGGCGGTGTCCTCCTGCGTCTGGTACACGACATTACCGCTAACGATCTCCAGCCCCGCGCCGCCGCCGTTTATAAAGGAAACGGACGGCGCCTCGATGATCCGTACCATGAGAGTGGTCCATTCCCGGAAGTGGATATACTGGTTTCCTTCGGTTTTCAGGATTCGATAGACATCGCTGCTATAGGGAGACGCGTTGAGGTTCTTCCGAAGGAGTTCCGTCCACAGGGGATCTTGAGCGACCATATTGCTGGTGCCGGACCCGTCGGTCTTCATGTCCCGTAGGCCCTCCCATCGTGTCGCCGCCAGTCCCATGGCCTGTTTGTAGGTATCGAAGAGATACAGGTATTTTTTATTGTCGTACGTGACGACACGGATAAAATAATCGACACTTGATGAAATCCCCTGGGGAAGCGAGCCTTCCACGTTCGTGAATTGAACCCGGTTCCCCGTCTCCCAGAATGAGCAAGGGCCGATGAGGATGGCGTTCGTTCCCGTTCCTGTCGGGGGCGGGTCGTTGAGATCCGCCGATGCAGGGTCCAAGTGTGGGCTCGGAACAATGACGACACTTTTTTCCGTCCGCGCAGCCTCCTTCATCCAGAGAACGAGATAGGGATTGTACTGGATAATAGCAGTGACTGTTGTCATCCCATTGGGGATCCCGTCCTTGTCGCACCCGTCGGTGGTATAAAAGCCCGGGACACTGCTCAGGATCGTAAGCCCGAGACTATTTCCCGCCTCGTCAAGGCGAAAAGAAAGGCCTCCGGCATAAGTCTGATTCGTGGAATCCAGCTTGAGCTTTGCTTGGACGTCGTAACTTAGATATCTTCCCGCCCTTTTCCATTCCGTTTCGAAGTTTTCCTGGGCCCCCGATGACGAAAAGGCCTTTTCCCAGTTGAGAGCAATTTGATTCTCCCGGAATAGCAGACACGACGATGTCGGAGAAACATTGGTCGTTTGCGGCGACGTAACTCTCAAGGCGCCGCCTTCGATTGCTTGCGTGCCGATATGACTTATCTCGGAGCCGGTGAACCAGTTTGCCAGGCTGGAGCCAAACTGTTCTTTCATCTCCGTCTTGGGAGCGGCTGCCGTCATATACCCGAGGGGAATCTCGTAGGTGATCTTGCGGCTGACTTCCGCGGCGCCTGCCCCCAGGATACCGGTGGATTCCAGCCGGACGAATTTTGCCAGCTCGATAAAATTTTTATAGGGGGCGCTGCTGCCTGGTTCGACCATCGGACCGTTCGGCAGGGAACGCCCACCAGTGTCGCTGATCCCCTCGAATCGACGGGTGTCCCGATTTCTATGCCTGTACGAAAGCATTCGAGGAGTAGGTTCCCCCTCGAACCTGACCGAAAAAACCCCGTTTCGTTCCGGAAACGCCAGGGCACCCGTACCCTCCTTATAGGCAAGATCGTAGCGTCCATCCTGATTTATAATAAGTTTGCGGTTGTTAACGTTCCGATCAGGGAGACAGACCGGTGTGATGAGAGACCCGGTCTCATAGCCCGTGTCCCAGAGGGGGCTGCCTGCGGCGTTGCTCCGACAAAAACGAAGTGTGTTCGGCTCCTGGGGAGATACTTGAGAAATTTGATTGTATGTGACCACGCCGTCTGGCCTCTGGACCTTAACCCAACTGTCCGAGACGAAGTCGCCCTCCGGGACAGGAAAGCCCCCGGAAACCTTGGCTGTTAGTTCGTCTCCATTTGATAGTTCAGTCAACCTGGCATAATACGGGTAAACCAAAATCCGGAACTTTCCTTCGTTGTCGGCCAGTGTATATTCCTGGTTATGCATGGCCAGCATCAGATTCTCGCGGGTTGTCTCGTCGGCTGCATTAATATAGGTGCTTGCCGCGTATCGAAACCCCGATTCAGCGAGATAATAAGCCCGCATGACGTTGCTTCCCATTGCTTGACCAAGGGACGTTGAACCAAACATGGTGATCATCACAGCGCTCAAGGCCGAAAAAACAACCATAACGGCAATCAGGGTCAGCAGGATCGCCCCTCGCTCTCCGGTCAGTCGAGACAGCCGGGACCGGAATCTTCCTTTTCGCTGCGCGGGAATCGAGCGGGCAATCCACCAGGACAGGATCAAGGCGAGCGGTATAAGCAGCGGACTATGCAGGGCAAGCAGGGCCACACCAGCCAGAGGGATCATCATCACTCGTACGGCCAAGCAGGCCAAAGGCTTGTTTTCGATCGCCGCGGCAAGTGTCGGCCCGACCCGGTAGTACAATCGAACGAGGCTAATGCCCGGTTCCGCCTTCAGGAGGACGTCGTCCCTGAACTCTCTCAGCAGTTCGACCATGGGGTGATGCCCATCTCCCCAGGCTGCCGTCGCGACAAAGCAGTACTTGCTTGCGTACTCCGGCGGCTTGTTGTCGGGTGTCGGTATGGCGGCCCCGCCCGCGTTGCCATTATTGCGTGGGCTCACGGTCGTCGAGAAAAGTATTCCGTCTGCCATATCAGGCCGCATCATTCGTATTTGGACAGTCAAGGCGCATAGGCTCCGGATGTCCTGTGCCGTGGTCCACGGGCCAGACGCGTTGGAGAAGTATTGAATGGACAGGCTCTGCACCCCGTCAACCAGGGTATCGCCCGAAGACAGCGCATCGCAAGAAATGGCGTCGGCGTTGGTAAACAGCCGTATCGTTTTATCGTTTTCAAACCACTTGAGGGCGCGCCGACCATAGGGGCCCTGGTAAATAAGGCATCTCTCTTTGCCATCTTGAACTTCGGACAGTTCAATGAACTCACGATGGATCCGATTCAAGGCGAGCTGCGCTTTCTGCGTGAGCACATTGTTTTCACGCGAGGTGACATACCCCTTCATGCCCATGAGAACCGAGGTGCCGGCAATCGATGCAATTATGCCCACGAGGACGAGCGAAACCATGATCTCGATGAGGGTAAAGCCCGTCTTGTTTCTCATTTGTCTGTTCCCCTTCTCCGCTAACGCGTAAAGAGCGCTGTCGCCGTTTGGCCGCCTGCGCGAATGGTAACCTTGAGAATGTTCCGCTCCGTCGGGCCTGCCGACTGTTCCCGGCGTGATCCGTCGAATACTATGTAATCGTTGTGAATTATCTGATAGGGTCCAATGTAAGGACTGTCACCAGTCCTGCCTGTCGTCTTGTTGCCGTTATCTACGTAACCCTTGAAGGTTTCCAGAAAGTTCGACTCCGTGGCGGCAAGCCTCTTGTAAATGACCGTCATGTTCTCCATGATGCTCGTCACGCCGGGAGCGCTTGCATCCTCGCCATACATATTCTGCAACAGCCTGACGGGGTCAGCGCTGTGGATCACCCCGGTGTATACGAGCTGTGCGAAGAAGACCCCCATGATGGCCGCGATCACAATCGTGACGATCACCTCGAGCAGGGTGAAGCCAGATTGCCCAAACCTTCTTTCTTTTTTGCTAATCATGCTGGGTCACCTTGAAAATCAGGGAATAAATCCTGTGTTTGGCTTAATTATTATCGTGCCAGCTGACGTATTTATATTTATATCGATCGTATCATTAGAAGAGCTTGGACTACCAAACTTGCCAGACCAAGTCCAAGTAGATTTAGATGAGCCGCAGAAGAATCTTACCTCATTTGAATAAAGCGAATTGGTGATCGAAGTCATAGTAAGCGATTTCAGTGTCATCCTGTTGTCTGTCGAGGTATCATCCCCCGGAAGCCGAACTGAAACCTTATTCCCTCCTTCACTCTCCTCATAGTAAAGCCAGTACTTTGAAGGAAGTTCAAAAACGATCCCCCAGTTTCTATCTGTGTTCATGGCACGAGCCTGTGCATACCGGAGATGGTTCTTGACCTGATCCATCTCGGAGGCCGAGGTTACCGAGTCCTGCGTGAAGATACGGCTGGTGGCAACATAAAAAATGACCCCCAGGATCAGGAGCACCATGATGATCTCGAACAGGGTGAACCCGCCCTGCCTGCCGAGCTGTCCTTTCCGAGCCGTTCTACGCATACCGCTTCCCGCAGTTTTGCAAGGTGCGAACCAGGAAAAAGCCCGTCGGCAGCCCGACGAGAGCCGAGACCAGCGACACGTAAGCCGAGAGGGGGACGCTCCACTCCAGGGGCACGAAGACCCCGTTGAGCAGGGCGAACCCGAGATAGACCACAGCCCCGACCCGCGCTGCGCGAAGGGCCAGCTTTCCGTCCTTCAGCAGGTAAAGCCCGATGGCCGCCATGCACCCGGCCGTGGCAAGCGCGATCGGCGGCTGCCAGCGGACCCAGCCCGGCGCAGCGGGAAACGATCCCAACCCGTGCAGCCCGGCCAGCAGGATCACGCCCAGGACGGCATAAAAGATGCCGACCATGAAGAAATAAAAAGAGCACTCCTGCCCGGACACGGGGGCGCGCAGTGCCCGGATCGGATCGAAGCTGACCGCGCGGGGCCTCACGAGGGCCTCGCCCAGCACGCGCCACGGTGAAGGCCGGAAGGACCGGATGCGCGCCATGACGCGCACCCCCAGGTCGGCCGGCGGCTCGGGGGTGGCCTCCTCGCGCATCATCCGGGCGATCCCGTCGAGTTCCTTCCAGCGGGAGTCCGGCTCGCCGGCCTCCGGAAAAGGTCTCTGCCCGTCAATCTCCCGGATTATTTTTTCTATACTTCGATCAGGGTCCAAGTTTCTTACCCTCTCAACTCCGCCTTTCGTCATCGACGAAACCGTCCGCCTCCATCATGCCCCGGATCTTCTCCAGGCCCCGGTAGGCCTTCATCTTGACGCTGCCCAGGGAATCGCCCGTCAGCGACGCAACGTCCTCGAAACTCATCCCCTCGTAGAACCGCAGCACCAAGATCTCCCGGACCGCCGTCGGAAGTCTCATCAGGTAGCCCCGGATCCGGCGGCTGCGCTCCCGGCTGACGACCGCGTCGGCCGGATCGTCGCGGGGATCTTCCACTTCCGGCACGCCCCTCGCGGATTCGCCCTCCGGCACGGCCTTCCCCTTCCGGAGGTGGTTGCGGATCACGTTGAGGGCCACCGTGTAGAGCCAGGGGAAAAACCGCTCCCCCTGCCTGAACCGTCCCAGATGCTGAAAGGCCCGTAGAAAGATCTCCTGGCTCAGGTCATCGGCATCCCGGGAGCTTCCCGTCATCCGGAAGGCCAAGCGAAAAACCGGTCCTTTATACGCATCGACAAGAAGGGCAAAGGCCTCGCGGTCCCCCGCCAGGACCCGCCCGATGATCTCGCCTTCGTCGATCTGCTTCATATACAAATCGGGCCGGGGAAAAGTCACATCATTTTATGCATCTTCCGTGACAAAAACGGGCAACCCACGTCCTTATTAGACGATAATCGCGAGAGAAGAAAGCTTTTTATATCGAAGCTTTCCCTTGATTTTTTGCATTCCCCATTATAGGGACATCCAGAGCGCCGACACGACGGGGATAACGGGGAGATCTCCCATTGCCCAGGCGTTCTTTCGGGGCTGGGCGCAAGATCAAAAAGCTCCCCTTCCCGGGGTTGCTCCCGATATGGGCCATGGGAGAATAGCCCGATTTTTTGCACGATATTGCCTTCAGCCTTATGCCTGGTGCCTTTTGCCTTGTTTTCTGGCATGTTAGTTGAATATCAATCATAACTGGCCGGCCGAAATCGAGCCCTCGCAAGCGATACGCCGGCACTTCCCGCAAGGATGGAACCCGGGCCGTTGACCGCAGCGCCAGACTCACCCGTCGAGATCAGCATCATCCTTCCTGCCTTCCAGGAAGAGCAGGGGATATCCCCCCTGCTCGACCAGATCGGTGCGGTCATGGAACCGCTGGGCCGTCCCTGGGAGGTTCTCGTCGTCGACGACGGCTCCACCGACGAAACCGCCGCGCGGGCCCGGGATAAGGGGGCGCGGGTCATCTCGCACCCTTACAACATCGGCAACGGCGCGGCCGTCAAGACCGGAATCCGCGAGGCCCGGGGCCGCGTGTTCGTGATGATGGACGCCGACGGACAGCACGACCCGGCCGACATCCCCCGGCTGCTCGAGCACGTGGGGACCCACGACATGGTCGTCGGGGCCCGAACGAAGGAATCGGAGACCAGCCTCCACCGGGATTTGGCCAACAAGGTCTACAACGGGTTTGCCTCCTACGTCTGCAACCGGAGGATCGAGGACCTGACCTCCGGTTTTCGGGCCGTCAAGGCCCGGGCCGCCCGGGCCTTTCTCTACCTGCTGCCCAACACCTATTCGTACCCCACGACGCTGACCCTGTCCATTGTCCGCTCCGGGCGGAGCCTGAAGTACGTCCCCGTCAGGACGTCGCGCCGCGTGGGCCGAAGCAAGATCCGTCTTGTACGGGACGGGGTCCGCTTCTTCATGATCATCCTGAAGATCGCCACCCTCTTTTCGCCCATGAAGGTGTTCCTGCCGGTGAGCGCCTCGATGTTTCTGCTGGGGCTTACCTATGGCCTGATTCGGATTTTCTATTTCACAGCAGGGTACGGTCCTACCTCCGCCATGCTCATGACAATGTCCGTGGTGGTCTTCATGGTCGGTCTCGTCTCGGAGCAGGTCGCACAGCTGCGATTCGACCGGGCGGAAACACAAAATCCGCCCTGCGAGAAGTAAGGGCCCACCGCCCGGAGTTCAGCGCTTGCTCGGATACAGAAGGTGAAAAAACCTCAATCCAGGAAATTGTGCTACATCCTTTGCTACCGAGAGCCCAACTACGTGCGCTCGATGTCCCTCATAGCGGCGTTGCGGCGGATGCAGGGAGCCGTCGTGCACGAAGCAGTCAACACGAGTACGGGTTGGATTCGTTACGTCGAGACGATCGCCCGGCTGATCCGCTGTCGGCTGACGGAACAGCCCGATATTTATATTCTTGGATTCCGCGGGTACGAAATCTTCTGGGTCGCCCGGCTGCTCACGGCGGGGCGCACTCTGGTCTTTGACCACATGATGTCGCCCTATGACAGCCTGCTGAACGAGAGGAGGGCAATCCGCAGGGGGGGCCTTCTGGATGCGCTCGTATACCGTTATGAACGGGGCATTCTCCAGTATTCGGATCTCGTGCTGACAGATACGGAGAGCCACCGGCGGTTTTTCTCGGAGCGCTTCGGGGTCCCATCCGGGAAGATCGCGGTGGTACCCGTCGGTACGGACGAGTCCCTGTTCTACCCGCAACCCTGGCCCAAGGCACAGGAGAAAGGGTGGCTTCATGTGTTGTTCTACGGCTCGTTTCAGCCACTCCACGGCGTTCCGGTCATTCTGGAGGCTGCACGTCGGCTGCAGGACAAGCTCGTCCATTTCACCATCGCTGGGAGTAAGGGACCAGGTAAAAGCGAACCCGGAGCCCACGACGAGTCGCCTGCCAACGTGACCCGTTTGGGATGGACATCCTACCGGGAGTTGCCCGCAATGATCGCCCGGGCCGATCTATGCCTGGGGGGGCCTTTTGGCGACACCGACCAGGCGCAGCGCGTCATCACCGGAAAGACGTTTCAATTCCTCGCGATGGGGAAGCCCGTCGTCATCGGCAGGATTGCGGAAGACGCCGGGTTCGAAGACCGGCACAACTGCCTGCTCGTTCCACAGGGAAGCGTTGAGGCTCTCGAGGAAGCGGTCCTGTGGTGTCTGGAACACCGCGACCGACTGGAAGAGATCGGTCGAAACGGACGCCTGCTCTATGAACGGCGCTTTTCGACTGCATGCATCTCAGCAAAGCTTGAGCCGCATTTTCAGCCATGACGTACTACCCGCCTAGATATTTGTTTCGCCGGCACGAGCTCTTGAAACGGGCGGCCGGCGGGAATCATTTTCTGGAGATCGGGCCCGGGAGTCTCCTGCTCGCCGTCGAGCTCCTTGGGGTCTTCAGGCGGGGGACCTTAATCGATTTCAGCGAAGACGCGAGGGCGGCCTATGAGGCTCTCGCACCGGCCGACCGGGATCGCTTGGTTTTGGTCATTGCCGATTTCGTGAATCATCATTTCGAAGAACCCTTCGACGCGGTCATCGCCTGTGAGGTCCTCGAACACATCCGGGACGAGGCATTGTTTCTGGACCGGGTCCGCGGGCTGTTGAATCCCGGAGGGCAGCTGATCCTGTCGGTACCCGCACGGAAGAGACTCTGGTCGGATCATGATCAGATTGCCGGACATCTGCGGCGTTACGAAAGACAAGAAGTTGAGGATCTGGTCTTGAGCCGGGCATTCAGGAACGTTTCAGTTATCGCCTACGGCTTCCCCTTTATCAACGCGTTGAGATGGGTCCGAATCGTGCAGGCCAAGCTGCAGTACAAGGATAAAGCCGGCTGGAGCCAGGAGCAGCAGACCCAAAAAAGCGGCGTCGCGTACCAAGGACAGTTCGCCCGCGTTATCGGGCGGCTGGTCAATCCCGTAACGGCTCATCCGCTTTGCCGGTTTTCAGCCCTGTTCAACAACCGGGACTGGTCGGAAGGTTACCTAGTGATCGGTCAACGCTAAATGAATGTACAGATCGTCTACAGACATTACAAGCCCCTTCACGATCTCTATCGGTCGTTCCTGATCGAGCCCCCGCCGCAGGTGTCCTTCGCGATCCCCCGGACCATGAGAGCCACGCGGCGTCTTTACCCGCTCTACCTCGCATTCGGAGACTGGACTCCGGTGCGATCCGTCATCGCCGCTGCACAGGACGTCCTCTTTGCAAGAGCAGGGGCGCCCGAGCGGGCCGACCTCTTCCACTACATCCAGATGGTGCCGCGCCGCGAGCCTCAAAGGCCCTACGTTGTCGATTTCGAACACGCTGCGGCCCTGGCGAATTTCGTCCGCCTTGACAAATCAGCCCGGACACGCATAGAGAATTTTCTTCTCCACAGAAACTGCCGGAGGATCATGCCGCTGACCCGGGCGGCTGAGCAGTCCCTGTTCACGCTTTTTCCGAATCTGCCGCACGAAGCCCGGGGGAAAATCGAGGTCATCTACCCGGCACTACCCAATCACACGAAACGGGTGAAGGATGACGCCGATCCACCCGGCGCAGTTCAAGGCAACGGAGGGCCGAAATTCCTCTTTGTCGGAAACGACGTCTACCGGAAAGGTCTCCATGAACTGATGCGTGCATTTCGACAAATCGAGGACCGACACCCGGAGGCGGAGCTTCACGTCGTCTCCGACGCCCCCAAGGAACTGAAGGGGGAATATGCCTCGGCGAAAATTCGGCATTACGATCCGGTCTACTCCTTCGACGAGATGATCGACCGGTTCTACCTAACCTGCGATGCCCTCGTCTTACCGACGCACTGTGACACCTTCGGGATGGTGATCCTCAACGCCCTGTCCTGCGGCAAGCCGGTCGTAACGACCAACCAGTTTGCCGCCCGGGAACTCGTCCGGGAGGGGCAAAACGGGCTGATCGTCTGTTCGCGCCGCCTGTTACTCAACGAAACCTGTGCGCCAGACCGGTCCACGACGCGGGCTTTCGTGACCCGAGAGGCCGATCCGCTGCTGGTCGATGAGCTGATCGAGGCGCTCGAGTGCCTCTGCGCGGACCGGGCAAGGCTGGTACGGATGTCCCGGGAAGCCGTGAAGGATTTCGAGCCCGGCGGCAAGTTCTCGATCGGGGAAAGAAACAAGCGGCTCTCCAGGGCATACGCAGATTGTTGCGCTCCGTGAAGCGAATGCCACACACGGAAGGTCTCATGCAATACGAACCGGACTATTCCAGAAACCAGATCCACTTCCTCGCGCAGAGACCGGAATGGCTGCCCCGGCTCGAGAAGGCCGGCCAGCCGAGGGCCATCCTGGATTTGGGCGCGGGCGGGGGCCGGAACATTGCCTGCCTCCAGAAGGTATTCCCGGACGCAACCGTCACTGCCCTCGACGTGTCTCATATCCGCTGCACCCTGTGCCGCCGGACGGCGGATGTAGGCGTGGTCTGCGGTGACGCCGTGCGGCTCCCGTTCCAGGATGCCATATTCGATCTGGTTCTGTCGACGCAGGTCATCGAGCACGTCCCAGACGATCGCGCCTTCGTAATCGAAGCGACGAGGGTCCTCCGGCGGGATGGGCAGATGATCGTGTCCTCCGTTCTTCGCCTCCCCCGAGGATGGTATTTCCACCGGCGCGGGGGGCGATGGGTCCTGGATCCGACGCACGAGCGCGAATACGAAAGCGAGGCGGAATTTGCGTCCCTGTTCGATCGAAGCCTCCGCATCCTCGAGACGGCCATCGAGCCCGTGCAGTTTTCGCCGGCGCGCTTCGTGTACAGGGCATTGGCGAGGAGGGGCGTGGTCGGCCCCCCCGATCCCGGATTTTTTGCACGGACGGCCCTGACCGGTGCCCTCGAGAAATGGGGACTGCCGGTTCCCGGTTACCGCATCATCACCGTCGTCGCGCAGAAGGTGTAATGTGTCATCCACACAGCCCCCAGGACGTTCCGGCACGACGATGAGGGCGATCTCCTTCGCCGTTCTTCTGGTCACCGTCGCAGGGATAGGGCTTTACCTGGATCGGAACCGAGAGGTATATGACAAGCTATGGGTCATCCCTGTCTGGAGCGTCTTACCGCTCTTCTTTCTGGGTTTGCTGACCCTGGCAACCAATGGGCTCTATCTGAAAATCTTCGCGCGGAAGTTCGACCTGAAGCTGCGCGCCCGGGAGTGGTTCGGCCTTGCCGCCGTCACGGCGATGGGGAATTATCTCACGCCGCTCTCGGGAGGCCTGATGGCCCGTGCCGCCTATCTGAAGCATCGCCACGAATTCCCGTACAGCCGTTTCCTGGTGATGCTGGCGGCTAATTACCTGATCGCTTTTGCAGTTATCGGCGTTGCGGGAACCATCGCCATGCTGACACGGTTCGGTACGGGCGGTTTCTCGTGGATGGTGTTTCTTCTCTTCGCGGCAACCGCACTGGCAATGCCCCTAGTCCTGCTGTTGCCCTGCGGTCGTGAAGTGTCTGATTGCCGTGTCCTGCGTTTCATACAGTCCGCCCTGGCGGGCATGGACGTCATCCGACGAGACGGCGCGCTGTTGTGGAAACTGGTCGCTCTCACCCTCTGGAATGTGTCGATCGGAGCGGCGCTGTACTTCACCGCGTTCCGGACGATCGGGGTTCCCGTCCCCTTCGGCCTAGCACTGCTGATTCATCTGCTGACGTCCTACACGGTGCTGCTCAACATCACCCCGGGAAACCTCGGGGTTCAAGAAATCATAACCACCGTGGCCGCAGCACTCCTCGGGGCGGGGGCTGAGACAGGTCTGCTTGCGGCGCTGATCGTGCGCGCAGTGACGATCCTCTGCGCGTTTGCGCTGGGTCCGTTTTTCAGTTATCTCCTTTCGAAAGAACTTATGGCATCAGGAGCTGCGTCCTCGTCGGGTACAGAGGGATCCCATTGAGTTGTCGGATTCGTAACGGATATGGAAACCCCGTGAGGGATCTGCGCGAAATCGGTGAAATTTCATGCTGAACAAGGAAAACGGGTTCACGCTGCCCTGGCGTTTTACGGTCTCCGTTGACTGGGGAACGTCATTTGCCATCGCAGTCCTCCTTGCAACCCTGCTGCTCGTATACTCGAACAGCTTTCACGGGGAGTGGCACTTCGACGACTTTCACACGATCGTAGAGAACCCCAGCAACAGGTTGCAGGTCCTGACCTGGGACGAGTTGAGGAAATCCTTCTACGGACCCACCTACGGGACGGAAGACCAGCACATCACTCGGCCCCTGGCCTATGCGAGCTTCGCGCTGAACCATTTCTTCAGCGGGTCTGATATATGGTCGTACCACGTGGTCAACTTCTTGATACACGTCATTGCGGCCGTTTTCCTGTTCTCCCTGATCCGGCTCACGCTTTCGCTGCCGGCCATGCGGGAACGCTACGGCAATATTGCCTACCCCGTCGCGCTACTGTCATCATTTCTGTGGGCCACGAGCCCGCTGCATGTCCACGCCGTCTCGATCGTCGTTCAGCGCATGGCGAGCCTCGCCGGAATGGCGACCGTCATGGCCCTGTATTCCTACGCGAGAGCGAGGACTGCGGCATCGGTGCGAGAACGCGTCACTCTGGCCTTCCTGTGCGGCGCATGTGCCCTGGCGGCCTTTGCAACCAAGGAAAACACAGCCGTCCTGCCTATCACCTTCTGGCTTTACGATCTTTTTTTTATCCAGGGCATGTCGCCCGTGTCCCTGCGAAGATCCTTGAAATGGGCGGTCCTGCCCCTGGCCTCCGTGTTGTTGCTGGGCGTTCTATACACGGATCTCACGGTTGTACGGGGGGTCTACGAGTCTGGCGTGAGGCCCTTCTCGCCGCTGGAACGGCTCATGACGCAGGGGCGGGTTCTTTTTCTATACGCGTCGCTGCTTCTGTACCCGATTCCCACGCGGCTCATGTTCCTTCACGACATCGAGATCTCGCGCAGCCTGTTCGATCCGTGGACGACAGGGGGTTCGATTGCCGGCATCGTCCTGCTACTGCTGTTTGCCGTCCTTCGGGCGAAGAAGAACCCCCTGTTTTCGTTCGCCATCCTGTTCTTCGGACTGAATCACCTCGTGGAAGGCACTGTGGTACCCTTGGAGCTCATATACGAGCACCGTAACTACATCCCGTCGATGTTTTTCTTCGTGCCGTTCGCGTTCACCATGGTTCAATGTCTGGATTACTTTGCGTACAGCAGGAGGTTTCAGGCCTTCATGGCTGTCGGACTCGCTTTGCTCCTGGCCTTCCAGGGTTACTCGACCTTCGAGCGAAACGACATCGTGCGCTCTGATGTTCACCTCTGGCTCGACAACGTCCGAAAGGCGCCCAACCTG
>Ga0302244_1001587_pt1 | contig 13285 bp, 8 predicted proteins | sample AAG_UR_Phe_MG_FD_193513 | JGI IMG/M metagenome (GOLD analysis project Ga0302244, IMG submission 193513) | Enriched activated sludge microbial communities from anaerobic digester in WTTP, New Holstein, Wisconsin, United States - AAG_UR_Phe | ecosystem: Engineered > Bioreactor > Anaerobic >... | reverse complement strand
GCGGGGGTTGATCTCGATCAGGTAATGGGTTCCGTCTAAACCGCGCATGATTTCCAGTTCGCAAGGCCCGCGCCATTTCAGGATGGAGATGATCTTGCGGGCGAATTCTTCCAGGCTGGGGCTTTTCACCACCACGCCGCCAAAGCCCTTGCCCTTGTCCGTGATCACCAGTTTCTTTTGGGGAACCATGCCGATGATCCCTCCGTCGCCGTCGCCCACGATGACGATGTTATACTCGTCTCCGGGCACTATCTTTTGCGCCAGCAGGGGGAGGCCCCAGCGTTGCTGGATGGAATGGAAGTGCTTGACCGCCTCTTCCCAGTTTGAGGCCTTGTAAGCCTCGTAGTATCTGCCTTTGATGATCAGGGGATAGGCAATCTCGTCCTGCAGCCCGCTAAGCTGTGAAATGCTGGTCAGCAAGACCGTTTTGGGCACCTGCACCCCCTGGGGCGGGAAGAAATTTGCCAGCTTGGTCTTGTCGCGCAGCAGGAAGCATTCTTCAGTGGGCAAAAAGGTATTGATCCCGCGCCGCTTGAGTTCGTCAGCCAGGCGGATATAGAGGATCACCTCGGCGTCCAGGGTGGGGATGATCACATCCAGCGGCGTCTGCTTCAGGATATGGTCCAGCCTTGTCAGGAAGGCATCCGCGCCAGCCGATGGATAGGGCATCTGATAGACCTGATCCACCAGGTCTTCCAGATAGATGCCGCTTTCCATGGAGTCATATACCAGACCCACTATCCGGCTGGTGAATCCCGCCGCGCGGATGCTGCGGATGACAGGCACCCCGGGCTGGGGATTGTCTCCGGTTTTGAGTCCGGTGACGGCTATGGTGATATCGAGTTTGCTCAAGTCAGGATTCAAGGGCGCCCTCCTCAAAGCTTGATCATGTCCAATGCTTCCAGCATCAGCATATAATGGTCGAAGTCGCTGTTAAAGTTGTCTTCGGACACATCATAGACTTCGCTGAGTTCCTTGAAGATATCCTGCCGCTGCATTCCTTCCGCCATGCGTTTCAGGATAAACATGCCTGTCTCGTTGGCTGTATAGCTGTAGCCGGATTCCGGGTCAAAGATGAACCCGTTGTCGTTCATGGCCAGGTTTGAGAGTTTCTCTGTGTTCATGTGGTCTCTCCGCATGATAGTATTTTAGATTAGAAAAGATATCATAAGCATTTATGCTTCCAAAACAACAATTATTTTGCATGAGCAACATTCATCCCTGGCAGACCGCGCTTAATTGCTTATATCTGTGAAAGATATGTGTATTGACCGGGATAGGAAACACGTTCAGCGGATTTTGCATTCCGGAGAGAGACGCCACTGTTTGCCCTCGCGCGCGCGAGGAAGCTAAGTCTTTGTTTTCCGTAGGTCATCCTTAACCCGGTGAGGGATGACCTAAGGATGATGGCAGCAAAGCCAGTAGCAGCAAGGGACGGAGCTATGAAGGATTATGCAGAAAATTGCCATTTAATTTGGTGAATGTTACACTATATTATTTGCTTTAATATTGCAGGATGGTGAAAAGGTGGAATGGTGGAAAGGTTCCCCCGAAACAAGTCCACCAAGCTATATACTGTGTCATCCCGGCCTGCGAGCCTGGATCCAGCCCGTGGGGTGGCAAAATCTGTTTGCCACAGAGACCGGAGGTCTCTCCCAAACAAGCAACTCCGTTGCCTCTGCCGAACAAACTTTGGCAGCCCAGGGGGTGGAAAAGTGTTACGACCTGTTGTGCAAATCAGGCTCAGTGGTTCCGCTATATGCAATTATTGGTGTGACTCAACAATCTACCCACTCAGTTTGAGCGGGGCTGACATTTATGTTGACAAGTATCAGCCACCCAATAAAAAAGAAACACCATGACGGATTGAGGTGAAGCTATGAAAAAGCTGTTGCTGGTAATACCTTTGTTCATTTGCCTGGCCTTGGGCGCCCAACCCCGGGGCCTGAGTTCGAGAGATATCGATGTCTCGGGAGCTGTTTCCGTGATTCAGCCTCTGGCGGAGCCCATCTTGCCCGCGCTGCCCGGCAACGAGTCCCAGACAGATGCAGCCAAAAACTGGATTCCTCTGCAGAGCCTGCCTCTGGAAGTGATGTTGCCCGCGGGAGAGCAGATCGGAGCCTGCTTCAAAAACCTGGGTTTGAACGCGGAAAGCTATTCCAGCCTGGGCACCCTGTTGCCTCAAAGCGAGGCCGCGGTGGCAAGGGCGCCCCAGTGGATCAGGGTGCAGCTCCGGAACACGCTCAACCATCTCCAGCCCGAGCGGCAATTGCTGTTTGCCGAACTGCTTAACGATGCCCCCGATCCCTATGTGGACGAGATCGCTTTTTGCGTTGCCACTGCCTCGCCCGAATATCTGAACTCCAGCTTTGCCCTGCCGGAGCTGTTTCTGGAAAACGCGCAGAAGCTGTATGAGATCGATGGCGAACTGGATTATGTGGAGATTGTGGATGTCGGTTCCGCAGCCAGCGGCGGGGACTATTATTCCACCACCCGCTACTGGAAGAAGGACGCGGCAGGACAGTTAGTCCAGGTGACCGTTCCGCGCGATATCTACTACTGGTATCTGGTGAATCCCAAGATCACCGACGAGATCGCGGCCTACATCGATCCCAATATCATAGAAAGCAACTCCAGCCACTCCAACAACATCGTGCCGCCTCCCGCGGGAAAGTTCTGGCGCAGCTATATCTATGACCATGAGGACGGCGACTATCCTGTCCTGCGCGACACCCTCACCCTCTGCCAAAGCGTTTACAACCGCGACGGCAGCCCCGGCGATGTGATCCGCGCCATCACCTGGTGGATAAACCAAAACATGAGCTTCACCTCCAACAACGAACGTCCCCACCAGCCCGTACGCATCTACCAGAAACGCTTTGGACGCTGCGGGGAGTATGCTGACTTCAGCTCGGCCATCGCCCGCATTGCGCTGATCCCCTGCACCAATGTCAGCTCCATTTCCACCGACCACACCTGGAACGAGTTTTGGGAGGAGGGCTGGGTTTCCTGGGAACCGGTGAACAACTATCTGAACAATCCCCTCGTCTATGAAAATGGCTGGGGCAGGGTCTTTGGCAGCGTGTTCGAAGAGCGCTCCGATGGCCTTTTTACCCCGGTCACCGAGCGCTATTCCGAGGGTGTGGCCACCATCAACATCCAGGTGGTGGATGCCGACCTGCAACCGGTGGACGGAGCCCGGGTGCTGCTGGCAATCTTTGAAAACTCCCCCCGCTTCGACTGCGAGGCTTACTCGGACAATAATGGCATGGTCAGTTTTGCCGTGGGCGAAGGCAGGGACTACCGCGCCCGCACGGAAGCGGCGTTCGGAATCTATCCCCCCATCGCCGGAACTTACGCGCAGCTCGTCTCTTCCTCAGTTGCGGGGGAGACCTATTCCTACCAGTTTCAGATAGCCGCGCCCCTGCCCCAGGCGAGCATCGAGACGCTCCCCCTGCCCGAAGACCCGGTGCAGGATTACATGTTTACGGCGAACATGGTATCAACGGGGTATTTCATTACCGGCAAGTCATTGTGGGACGATATCGATGTGTTGGGAACCAAACCCCGCCACTACAAGTATTCCTCCGAACCAGCCACGGCCAGGCTGTTGGTCACGGATGCAGATAACGCGCTCTTCCTGGCCCTGGACAACTTCTGCTCCGCCTGTGTGAATGAAGGCCCGCACACAATGGCCAACGCGGAGTTCAACATACCTGTGGGGCAGGATTGGTATATCTTTGCCGACAACTCACACCAACACGGCAACACAGTGCTGCTCTCCGGGATGATCGAGTTTCGGGGCTGGGATACTGCAGTGGACGATCCCCAGGCTCCCGCGGCGGCATTCAAGCTTTCCTCGCCTGCGCCCAACCCCACCCGGGGCGAAACCAAGCTGTGGATCGATCTGGCTACGCCGCAAAAACTACAGGTCAGCATCCACGATATCCGCGGCCGCAGGATACGCGAACTGGACAGCCTCAAGCTTCCGGCAGGACAGAATCCCCTCGTTTGGGATGGCCTGGACAGCCAGGGCAGGCCGGCCTCTTCCGGCATCTACATTCTGAGGGTCAAAGGAGAGGAGCGGCAGGCTGCCCGCAAGATTGTGCTCCTCAAATAGCCTCCGCCGCCCGTCTGGATGAGGCAGGCTGTTTCCTGCGGAGCACTCTAAACCAGAGTGGGTGAGCAGGTAAGAGCGGGCTGCGCTGTCTCGGTCGGTTTGAGCTGGAAACCGTCTGAGAATCGTTTGCGTTTTGGGCGTCAGAAGCCCCTTTCAGGCTTGCCTGGTTGGCAGGTCAGTTCAGGCTTGCGCACAGTGGCGGACAGACAAACTATTTGACAATAATGCAATCGTGGAAATGTTGTTCCTTTCTACCGTATGCCATTTCCTAATAAAGTGGCAGACAATCAGGTTTCAACTTATTTGTCAAGAGGAGTAGCAATGGAACAAGATCTCAGCAAACTGGATGCGATTTTGCCCTCCTATCAGGGCAAGCATGGCGTTTTGATCCCACTTTTGCAGCATACGCAAAGCATTCTGGGATATATTTCCCGTGACGCCATGCGGTATCTGGCGGAGAAGATGGGCATTCCCGCGGCTGAGATCTTCGGCGTGGCCACTTTCTACTCGATGTTTCGCCTCCGGCCCCAGGGCAAGCATATCATCCGAGTCTGCAAAGGCACGGCCTGCCATGTGTCCGATGCTGACGGCATCAAGGAAGCCCTGATCAAAAACCTGAATCTGGAGCCCGGCGAGGAAACCACCAGGGATATGCATTTCACCCTCCTGGAAGTTGCTTGCCTGGGCTGTTGCTCCCTCGCGCCCGTGATCATGATCGACGACCAAACTTTTGGCAAGCTGACGCCGGAGGCAATTCCCGCCATCCTGGATAAGTTCAGAACTGAGGAGCTTTGATGGACAAGATCAGAGTAAAAGTGGGTATGGCGAGCTGCGGTGTCGCGGCAGGGGCCAGGGACGTGTATCTCAAGCTGGAAGACCACATCCGGCAACACTCACTGCCCGTGGAGCTTAGCAAGACAGCCTGCCTTGGGATGTGTTTTATCGAGCCTCTGGTGGAACTGACCGGATCCGATCTCGGTAAAGTGACTCTGGGACAGGTTGATCAGGAAAACATCTGTGGCCTGCTGGATGAGTATCTAGCAAACAAGGTTCCTTCCTCCAATATCGTCCAGGCTGAGAAACTGGACGCTCCCTACAACGGCCTCCTGGCCAAGCAGAAACGTATCGTGCTGCAAAACTGCGGGGTGATCGACCCCCTTTCCATAGATGATTATGAGGCCCGGGGGGGGTATCAGGCCCTAAAGAAAGCCCTCACCCTGCCTCCCGGGGAGATCATTGCCGAGGTAAAGGATTCCGGGCTGCGGGGACGGGGCGGGGCGGGTTTTTCCACCGGCCTCAAATGGAGCTTCGCGGCAGCGGCCAAAAGTCCCAAGAAGTATGTGGTCTGCGACGCCGACGAAGGCGATCCGGGCGCGTTCATGGACCGAAGCGTGCTGGAAGGCGATCCGCACAAGATTTTGGAAGGAATGATCATCGGCGCCTATGCCATGGGCGCGGATGAGGGTTACATCTATTGCCGGGCTGAATATCCCCTGGCTATCGCGCATCTTACGGTGGCAATCGCGGCTGCGCAGGAGAGGCACTACCTTGGCAAGAACATCTTGGGCACGGACTTCTCATTCGACCTGGCCATCAAGGAAGGCGCCGGAGCCTTCGTTTGCGGCGAGGAAACGGCGCTGATGCAGTCCATTGAAGGGAAGCGCGGCATGCCTACCATCCGTCCCCCGTTCCCGGCTGAATCCGGCTTGTGGGGCAAACCCACCAACATCAACAACGTGGAGACCTGGGCCAATATCGCCTGGATTATCCTGAATGGCGCCAAAGCCTTCCGCCAGATGGGGACGGAGAAATCTCCCGGCACCAAGGTCTTCGCCCTGGCGGGCAAGATCGCCGGCAGCGGGCTGATCGAGGTTCCCATGGGTATCCCGCTCAGGGACATCATCTACAAAGTGGGCGGCGGCATGAAGACGGAAAAGCCTTTCAAGGCTGTCCAGATGGGAGGCCCCTCCGGAGGCTGTATCCCTGCCGAACTGCTTGATACTGTTGTGGATTACGACAGCATCAACGCCACCGGGGCGATCGTGGGTTCCGGAGGAATGGTTGTGATGGACGAAGGCACCTGCATGGTTGATGTGGCACGCTATTTCTTGAATTTCACCCAAAGCGAATCCTGCGGCAAATGCACCTTCTGCCGCATTGGCACGCTCAGGATGCTGGAGATTCTCACCCGCATCACGGAAGGAAAGGGAGAACTGGAAGACATCACCCGCCTGGAGGAACTGGCCAACAATATCATCAAAGGCAGCCTCTGCGGACTGGGGCAGACCGCGCCCAATCCGGTGCTCACCACTCTTCGCTATTTCAAGCACGAATATCTCGCCCATATAGAGGATAAACGCTGTCCGGCGGGAGTTTGCACCGCCTTGCTCCGCTATGAGATCAATCCCGCCAAATGCGTGGGCTGCACGGCCTGCGCGCGTATCTGCCCGGTGCATTGCATCTCCGGTAGCGCCAGGCAACCCCATGTGATTGACCAGAGCCGCTGCATCGAGTGCGGCGCCTGCAGCGCTGCCTGCAGGTTCGATGCCATCCGCAAGGGTTAGGAGAGAGCGATGATTGAAGTAATTTTGAACGGTAAAAAAGTCCAGTGCGAACAAGGTATCACCATCCTGGAACTGGCGCGGCGCAACGGCATCGAAATCCCCACCCTGTGTAACGATGAAGAACTCAAACCCTATGGATCCTGCTGGGTCTGTGTGGTGGAGGTCAAAGGACGCCGCGGATTCGTCATTTCCTGCGGCACGATTGTCACCCCAGGCATGGAGATCGTCACCGACAGCGATGAGATAACCGCTGCCCGCAAGATGGCGCTGGAACTGCTCATCTCCAACCACTATGCCGATTGCGAAGCCCCCTGCAAGCTCGCCTGTCCCGGCCATGTGGATGTCCAGTCCTATGTTTCTCTGATTGCCAATGGCCAGTATCACGACGCGGTCAAGGTGATCAAGGACACTCTGCCGCTGCCGCTCTCCATCGGGCGTGTCTGTCCCGCTTTCTGTGAAAAGGAATGCCGGCGCCAGATCGTGGAAGAACCGGTGGCGATACGCCAGCTGAAACGCTTCGCCGCGGATGAAGACCTGGGCGACGTCTGGAGCTATGTTCCCGAAAAAGAACCACCCACAGGTAAAAAGATCGCCATTGTGGGCGCCGGGCCTTCGGGTCTGACCTGCGGATATTATCTTTCCAATGTCGGTCACGAGGTGACCCTGTTTGAAGCCGCGCCGGCCGCGGGAGGCTGGCTGCGCTATGGCATTCCCGAATACAGGCTGCCCAAAGCCATTTTGGACAGCGAGATCGAGCTGCTTTGCTCCAACGGGATGCAGATCAAGTACAACCAGAGACTGGGCAGGGATTTCCAGCTTACAGAGCTATGCGGCGGCTATGACGCCGTCTATCTGGCCATAGGTGCCCAGAAGGCGGTGCCCATGCCCGTCAAGGGTTCCGACCTCGCGGGCTGCTATCTGGGAGTGGATTTCCTCAAAGCTCACAGTCTGGGCAACACCCCCTCACTGGGCAAAAAGGTCGCCATCGTGGGTGGGGGTAACACCGCCATCGATTGCGCCCGCACGGCCATCCGCCTTGGTTGCGAGGTGAGCGTGATCTATCGCCGCACCAAGGCTGAAATGCCAGCCGAAGCTTTTGAGATCGAGGCCGCGGAGCGTGAGGGCGTGGTGTTCCACTATCTCTGCAATCCGGTGGAATACTTTGGCGAAGGCGGCAAGCTGAAGGAAGTGAAGATCGAAAGGATGAAGCTGGGCGAGCCGGATTCCAGCGGCAGGCGCCGTCCCGAGCCCACCGGGGAATTCTTCACCGAGGCTTACGACTCCATCATCGCCGCCATTTCCCAGGTTCCCGAGGTGGATGTTTTTGCCACCGAAAGCAACTTCGTGGAGGGCAAGACGCTTCCCATCAGCCGCTGGCAGACCGCCATCGTGGATGAAAGCACCATGCACACCGGCCTGGGCAAGGTCTTTGCCGGAGGCGACTTCCGCCGCGGAGCCGCCACAGCCATCGAGGCCATAGCGGACGGGCGCGTCGCCGCCAAAGCGATTGAACGTTTTCTGAAAGGGGAAAAGCTGGCTTCGGACAGCTACCACTTCAATGCCAAAAAAGGCAATAAGCTGCAGGATATATCTCCCGAAGAGTATGCCCAATTTGAAAAAGTCGCCCGCAAAATCATGCCGGAAATCCCCCTCGAGCGGGCTCAAAATAGCTTTGACGAGGTGGAAACCGGCTTCAGCGAGGCGGATGCCCAGGCGGAAGCCGCGCGCTGCCTGGAATGTGGCTGCCTGGTGAACGAAATCTGCATGCTGCGCGAATACTGCGCCGACTACCGGGTTGATACCCTGCGCTTCCTGGGAAGTATCAACAAACACCCCATCGACTACTCCCATCCCTACATCGTGCGGGATACCAACAAATGCATCAACTGCGCGCTCTGTGTGCGCGCCTGCGCCGATGTCCAGGGCCCTGCCGTTCTGGGCTATATCTACCGCGGTTTTCCGGCGGTCGTGGCTCCGGAATTTGGAGAATCACTTACCAAGACCGGCTGCGAGAGCTGCGGCAAATGCGTGGCAGTCTGTCCGGTGGGCGCGCTGGTGGGAAGGAATATCAACTACAAGCTCAACCCGCTGCCCAAAACCCGCACCAGCCAAAACTGCGGCATCTGCGGCACCGGTTGTGAAATCATCTGCGAAACACAGTCAGCCGTGCCGGTGCGCATCACCACGGATGAAGAGAAGCCAGGCTTCAACAGCCGCAATATCTGTTTCAAGGGCAGATTCGGCTGGCAATCCCTGTTTGGCCCGAACCGCCTGCGCATTCCCCTGCTGAAAGACGGCTTCGCCTGGCGTGAGATCGGATGGAAGGACGTGCTGGATATCCTGCGTGACAAGGCCGCCGAACACCCCGCCAAGCGTTTTGAGATTTCGCCCTATATCAGCCTGGAAGAGATGATGATAGTCCGCAGGGCAGCCCTGGGTTGTCAGGCGGAGTTCTGTGCCAATCCCCGTTACCGTGTGTTCAGCAGCGAGTTTTTGCACGGCAGCCCCAACCAAAAACCTTACGCGATTCTGGATGGTTTCCAGGAATATGTGGTGATCGGCGGGATTAGCAACACCCTGCGCACCGTTCTGCGTCTCAAGCAACGGAAGGGAAAGCGTCTCGTTTCCGTGATCTGTGGAGGCAGCGTGCCTCTGCGTTTCGCGGATCGGGTCTATAACTCCCTGACGGAGCTGGAGCCCGGTAAAGGCCAACTCTTTATCTACAATCTAAACAGGATTTCGGAGCGCGACATCCAACGGCTGCTTAGTCTGGCAGCCCGGCAGGACAGCGCTTTGAAGAATGTGCTGGAAAGCTCGGACTATCCCAACTACTACGGATTGCAGGCGTTGCAACCCAGCTTTGAACAAGCTGAGGAAACCGGTCTGGCCCTGGCTTGGGGCACCAGACTGGATCCTGAGCTCAGAGCCTCTTTCAGGGTGGAAATCCAGCAGTTCAAGGATGCCGCTTCCACGGCTGATTTGTTGCTTCCGGCGCCTTCCTATCTGGAGATCGATGGCCATGCCCTGGCTAACGGTTGGGGTATCACGCGCTTTTGCAATCCGGCGCAGTCTGCCATCATCAATGAACTGATGCGTTGCTTCTATCAACTGGGCTGGATTTCGCCCGCCACGGCGGATATCCCGTACTGGAACGAAGAAGCCATCAGATTGCTGGCAAGCCTGTCCGAGCGCAAGCCCCAGAGCTATCAGGAGAACGCGGTCAAGCCGGAAGACCTGCGCGTTACTCCCCTGCCGCCGGATTCCTTGTTACAGCGTCAGATCATCAACCTATACAACAAGAGGAAAGAAATCACCAGTTTCTGACCAAGCAGTTAAAGCATTTCATGCTGCTGGAAGCCGACAGCTTGCCATAGGACTGTGGTGTTCTTGTAAGGTTTCAAACCACAATGGATTAGCTCGTTCTTTCCAACAGTGGATGATCTGCATTTTACCATCCGAAGATGATAAATTCCGCTTGCCAGAGAGGGCAAGCCCATATACTATATTGGTAGGAATTCATTTCAAATATACTTACCCGGGAGCGAATGATGAAAGCTTATAAACTTCGAGACAATATCTGGTGGGTCGGCGGCATCGACTGGGACCTGCGCAACTTCCACGGATATCTCACCCAGAGGGGTTCCACCTACAACGCATATCTGATCATCGATGAGAAGATCACCCTGATCGACAACGTCAAATACTACCTCTATGACGAGATGATCTCCCGCATCAGCGATGTGATAGACCCTGCCAGGATCGATATTATCGTGCAAAACCATGTGGAGATGGACCACTCCAGCGGACTGCCCCAACTGATGAAGCTGATCCCCAATGCCAAAATATACACCAATGCCAACGGCATCAAAGGATTGAAAGCGCACTACAAACAGGATTGGAACTTTGAAGAGATCAAGAGCGGTGACAGTATCAATATCGGCAAGCGCGACCTGACCTTCCTCACCACACCCATGGTGCATTGGCCGGACAACCAGGTGACCTATTGCCCGCAGGAGAAGATCCTCTTTTCCAACGACGCTTTCGGGCAGCATATCGCCACCAACGAACGTCTGGTGGAAGAGTATCACCTCAGCATCGCCCTGGAGGAAGCCAAGAAGTATTACGCCAACATCGTGCTGCCCTATTCCCGCATGGTGCAGAAGGTCTTGCAAGCGATGGAGCCGCTGGAACTGGAGATGATCGCTCCCAGCCACGGCCTCATCTGGACGGAACACATCCCCCAGATTCTGGCTGCCTATACCGATTGGGCGAACAACGTGGCCGATCCCGGAAGGGCTCTGGTGATCTGGGACACGATGTGGAATTCCACCCAATTGATGGCGCAAGCCATTGCCCAGGGTTTTGAAAACAGGGGCATCAAGGCCAGGATGCTGAACCTGCAGACCAACCACATTTCCGACATTATGACCGACGTGATGGACGCCAAATATATCTGCGTCGGCTCGCCCACCATCAACAGCTCCATTTTGCCCACCGTGGCTGCTTTCATCTACTATCTCAAGGGACTTTCGCCCAAGGAAAGGATTGGCCTTGCTTTCGGCTCCTACGGCTGGGGCGGCCAGAGCGTTCCCATCCTCCAACAGATGCTGGGGGATCCCAAGGAGTGCGGTTTCACCATGCTGGAACCAATCAAAACGCTTTATATACCGGATTCCGAAACCCTCAAGGGCATCACCGAAAACATTGAATCACAACTATTAAAACTACAGGAGAACTAAACAAATGATCAGCAAGAAACTTGAAAAAGCAACTAGTCCGATTAAAACAAACCAAAATTTACGTAGCATAAAAAATTATTTAGCTAAAGATTAAGTAAATATATTATACCAAAAACAACAGGAAAAGAAAATATTTGACATAAACACCAAGATATACCATAATTATATATTCAAGTTAAGGAGTACCTTAACAACTAAATAAAGAAGGAGGTGTCCCATGAGGACCAAAACGTGTCTTTTAGTGGTTATCCTGTGGATAACTGTCGTCTCCCTGGTGGCCCAGAATGGGTCGCCACACATGATCAGTATTAGTCAATTAGTTGTAACCGGATCAGACATTTATGGCTTTGCTATAATTAATGAGTCAGCCTTCCTCCGAATTAGTTACCCCAATCAAATTGTCAAAATTAACCTTATCACCAAACAAACAGACTGGACAATAAATACGAACTTGCCCTGTAATATGGACAATCAATTAATAAAAACACCGGATAACAACATCTGTTATGCTGATGGCGGACTGATAGTAAAAATGTCCACCGATAGTGATACTCTGTGGACACAAAATCTGACAAATCATGGTAATTTTGCACTGTCAGCTAGTTCACCAGACTTTCTGGCTTGCTACAGTGCATCCAGTAATCTGGTATTATTGGACTATGATACTGGTCAAATTATAGACCAGTGGTCAATTATAACCGGTGGTCTCGTTAGTTGTGCTTATCATAATGTCCATGCGGCGGCTGATTCGACTTTTTATCTGTTTGACAACATGCCGATGGGTGTATTATATAACACCGGGATAAAAATCACAAAAATAAAAATCATCAATGGCATAGCTGAAATTATTTGGTTTTTGCGAATTGATGATTTAGCAACTATTCAAGGCATAGTAGATGATAATATCATCTACGCCATAACTAGGCAGATTGATCCCTGGAACAACAGTTTAATTTATCGAATTATTGATCAGGGCGATAGTTACACACTAGCATCAATTATTGACATAGCCGGCCCCGATAGTGTTGGCATTGTTGGTTTTAGTATGGCAGTCGATAATAATCATCATCATCTCATACTACCAGTAGCCATTAGGTTAGGAAATGACCCTAACGGCGAGGACGGGTATAGCGGAGCCATTATGGGCTACAACAATAACAATCTAGTATGGCGAATTAATCAAACAATAATGCCTTTTTGTCTAACACAAGTGGTAGCTATAAATTCTAACAAAATTTATGGTATATCAATGTGTATGACAAGCCATTACGGAGTCAGAACTTTCTGGCTCACCGAGCTGGAGACCACTGTGGCAACTGACGACCCCACCACCCCAGCCATCCCCGAACCTGAATTAACCTGTTACCCCAATCCCTGTCGGGGTAGCGCCAATGTCAAAATCAAACAGCAGACTGGCAATAGTCCAACCACTATTGCCATCTACAACACCAGGGGACAATTGATTCGCACCCTGGTCAACGGTCAAAATCTAACACCCGGTAAAGAGCATACCTTTACCTGGGACGGAACCACTGGTTCTGGCCAGCCAGCGGCGGCCGGAATCTATTTTTTCAAAATAAAGTCAGGCCATTATTCCGCTACGCGGAAGATGATCCTGATGAAATAACTAACCCTTAATCCGTCAAACTAATAAGCTTAAGCTTGTTAGTTTGACGGCTTTTTTTATTTGGGCAATTTATGCCAAATAAGATATGATCAAAAAAGCCGTTGCCAGACATATCTTGTCTAGCAACGGCTTAAGTTTATCTCATTCAAATTTTATTTCAACAGCTTATCCAAATTGAAACCCTCGTGCTGGCTATCGCTATAATTAGTCCACTGTTGCTGATCAAAACGCGGCG
>Ga0302244_1001585_pt1 | contig 13313 bp, 9 predicted proteins | sample AAG_UR_Phe_MG_FD_193513 | JGI IMG/M metagenome (GOLD analysis project Ga0302244, IMG submission 193513) | Enriched activated sludge microbial communities from anaerobic digester in WTTP, New Holstein, Wisconsin, United States - AAG_UR_Phe | ecosystem: Engineered > Bioreactor > Anaerobic >... | reverse complement strand
AGCGTTCAAATCAGCGGTCACGGGCGTTACCAGTTTTCGAAAGGAGTTTCATATTGCAGCGTGGTGTCGGCAAATGCTCCTCCCTGGATAACGGGTTCCGGACCCCGGCTCATGTACATTCGGACCACCGCGCCCAGCTCGATTTTTGATCCCACCCCCGGAATGCAGCGGATAACCGTGTTTGGCGCGTAGCTGTCTGAATAGAGGGAATCCGCCACAACACCCTTCAGGCCTGCGTTAACGAGGGTGTAGTAAGCTTCCTGGTAGCTGAGGCCAACCACCGACGGCACCCCGACCTTTCGGGTTCCCCGGCTCACGCGCAGGTAAACTGTGCCTTCCGGTTTTATCAGCGCTCCGCCCGCGGGGTTCTGTTCCAAAACGGTGTCGATGCGCTCTGTTTCAGACCAGATGGAGTCCTTCACAACGGCATGCAGCCCAAGCGCACTCAGTGTCTGCCTGGCAGCCGCGGAACTTATGCCCACGAGATCCGGCACCTCGATCTGCTTGGGCTCGCGGAAGATGATGGGGAAAATGATCTGGCTGGTGATGAAGGCGGAGAGAAAGATTATCCCGGCGCCGATCCCAACCGTGAGCCAAAACTTTTTGCTTTTTTCGCTGGCCACTTGGCATTACCTCGTTTTGATCATTTTGGCGGCAAAAGCCCCGTCCATGTTGTGGCGGAAAGGCAGGCTGCGGAACATCCCGCCCTGGCAAAAATCCCCGGGAAGCTTTTCACTGGCGTCAATCAATGTGAAACGCGGGTTCCGGGCAAGGAACTTCTCTATCTGGCGCTCATTCTCTTCGGGGTTCATCGTGCAGGTGGAATAAACCATGATCCCTTCCGGGCGTACAAAATTGGCTCCGAGCGCCAAAGCCTTTTCCTGCAGCTTTACCAGTTCTTCGATGTTCTGATGCGCCTGCCAGCGGAGGTCGGCTTTGCGCCCGAAAACGCCCCAGCCGGAACAGGGGGCATCCACCAGCACCCTGTCATAAGCCGGAGCTACTGGACCATATTTAAAAGCGTCTGAAACAATCGGTTTTATGTTGCTCAGTTGCAGTCTGTCGGCCGCCTGCTTGAGTAGCTTCATCTTGCTGGGAATCTTGTCCACAGCCACCACTTCGCCTGTGTTGTTCAGGATTTCGGCGATGTAAGAGCATTTTCCGCCGGGCGCCGCGAAGAGGTCCAGGATGTTTTCCTCCGGCTGGGGGTCCAGTAGTTCCACTATCAGCGAGGAGGAGGTGTCCTGGATGGAAAAATAGCCTTCTGAAAAAGCCACATCGTCCAAAACGGAGTCCGCTTCCTCCGTGAGCAGGGTCATTTTCCCCACCGGGGAAGGCGTCACCTTGATGTCGCGCTTGGCAAAGTACTGGATGAGTTTCTCCGGGGTGGTGGCCGTTCCGTTGACCCGCATGTGCAGTTTGGGATTCTCGTTGAACCAGATGGCCAGATATTCGGCATCTTCCTCGCCCCAGAGGTCTATCCACTGTTCGATAAGTTCTGGTGGATAGGAGTGTTCGCAGGCGATTCGTTGGACGGGGTCAGTCGGGTAAACCACTTCCGGCTCGCGCTGCCAGGAACGCAGCATGGCGTTCACGAAATCGCCCACCTTGTCGCCCAGGTTTTCCTTGGCCAGTTTCACCGTTTCGTTGATAGCCGCGTGGGCGGGAATGGAATCCAGATATATAAGTTGGTAGAGACCCAGGTAGAGCCAGATCTTGATCTTTATGTCGGTGGCGGCGAATTTGGCCTCGTCCGCATGCTGGGACAGGATATAGTCAAGTTTGCCCCTAAGCTTGACGACGCCTTTCACCATGTTGTAAAAGAGGGCCACGTTAGCTCGGTCGCTCTTCAATCGCTTTGCCCGCTGATGCAACAGGGTGTCTGAAAACTCCTTGTCCTTGAAAATTCTCAGGATGGTCTGATAGGCTTCTTTACGTACCATTTAACGACTTCTCTGGTAAAGGCGGCGGATCACTTCCTTGATCAGCTGCTCGGTGGCTTGAGCCTGGGCTTCCTCGCCCATCAGACTCAGTTCGCGGCGAACGTCCTTTGGGCTGAAGCCCAGGGTCTGCAGGGCATTTTCCACCTCAGTGACCTTGTCTTCCTCCACTCCCAACTGGCCGGGTTCAGCGTAATCCATCAGATGGCGCAACTTGCCCTTTAGCTCGATGATAAGCCGCTGGGCGCTTTTCATGCCAATGCCGGGCACCTTTGTGAGCAGGGCGCTTTCCTCGCGCTCGATGGCTTTCACGAATGTGGGTATGGGTAGGGTGGAGATGATTGACAAAGCGCTTTTGGGCCCCACCCCGGAAATGCGGTTCAGTTGCTGGTAAAGCTCGCGTTCCGCAGGAGAGGCGAAACCGAAGAGGCGCAGGTCATCTTGCGCCAGGTGCATGTGGGTATAGATCTTACAGGCCTGCCCTTCAGCCGGCAGAGCTTCAAAGGTGCTGATAGGGATCTGAAGTTCGAAAGCCAGGCCCATGGCGGTTTCTACCACCGCGTTAACCGGGCTCTTGTGCACCAGGATGCCAATGATGTGATCTATCATGCCAGATGCTTTATCCTGTGATGGTGGCACAGCGCCAGCCCCAGAGCGTCGTAGGCATCGTCCTGAGCCGGGGGCGCTTTCAGTTTGAGCAGTTGGCTCACCATGAAGCGCACCTGCTGCTTGGAGGCATTGCCGTTTCCCACCACCGCTTTTTTCACCTCGCGGGGTGTGTATTCAAAGATTTGCACTCCGTGCCGGGCCAGAGTTAGCAGGATCACTCCCCGGGCGTGACCAAGAGTGAAGACGCTGCGGATATGCCTGTGGAAAAACATGCTTTCCACCGCCGCTACATCCGGCTTATACTCGTCCAAAACCTTGTCCAAGAAGGTGTAGAGCATGTCAAGCCGGGTGGGCAGGTCCTTCTCTTTGACCATATTCACAACGTCGCAACCCGCCCCGATTATCCGCCGGCCTTCAATCTCCAGCAGACCATAGCCGCAAAAGCGGCTGCCAGGGTCGATCCCGAGTATGATCACTATTCCTGGCTGAGGGCTTCCATTACTTCGTCGGAAACCTCAAAATTGGCATAGACCTTCTGAACGTCGTCCAAATCTTCCAGCATTTCGATCAGCTTGAAGAGTTTGGGCGCTACATCATCCGCGTTGATGGTGTTTTTGGGAACCCGGGTCAGTTCGGCGTTTTCCACCGGCAGGCCCATTTTCTCAAATTCCGCCAGCACGGTATGAAAATCTTCCACGGCGGTGTAAATGTCGAAATACTCGTCGCTGAGCTCGATGTCCTCTGCACCGGCTTCCAGGGCCTGCATCATGAATTCGTCTTCATCCAGGCCGGCGGAAGGAACGTTGAAAAACCCTTTTTGCTCGAAGTTCCAAGCCACGGAGCCGCTTTCTGCCAGGTTGCCCCCGTATTTGGAAAAGATGTGGCGCACATCAGCCACAGTGCGGTTCTTGTTGTCTGTCATCACCTCCACCACGATGCCCACGCCGTTGTGGCCGTAGCCTTCATAGACGATCTCTTCGTAGGCAGCGCCCTCGATTTCGCCGGTGCCGCGCTTGATGGCACGCTCAATGTTTTCCCGGGGCATGTTGGCCGCTTTGGCGGTGAGGACGGCTGTGCGCAGGCGGGGATTCATTTCGGCATCGCCGCCGCCGTTTTTGGCGGCCAGGATGATCTCTTTAACGATGCGGGTGAACAGTTGGCCGCGCTTGGCGTCGGCCGCGCCTTTTTTGTGTTTGATCGAACTCCATTTATTGTGTCCGGACATACAAACCTCTTTGTGTCTTATTGAATTACATTATTTATTCAATCCAAACCAGTCTCTGGCCGGGGCGAAAAAATGTCAAGCGTAAAAAGGGGAAGGCTGTGTGACCAACCTTCCCCGGAATCTGAAACTGCTTGGAAAAGCAGTAAGTTTATGCTTCGGAATCCTGCCAGGCGGCGATCACTTTGGCCGCGATCTCGTCAGGAACCTTCTCGTAGTGGGAGAATTTCTGCGTGAAGCGCCCGCGGCCCTGGGTGAAGGACTTGAGGGCGGGGTAATAGAAATACATCTCGGCAACGGGCATCTGGGCGTTCAGATACTGCTTCTTGCCGCGCTGCTCCATTCCCATGATGCGTCCACGCCGGGTGCTGATATCGCCCATCACATCGCCCATGTATTCGCTGGGAACGATGACGGTTAGGTCATGTATGGGTTCCAGCAGGATGGGGCGGCATTTTTTGAAGCCTTCCTTCAGCGCCATGGACGAGGCGATCTTGAAAGCCATTTCAGAGCTGTCCACATCGTGATAGCTGCCATAATAGACCTCCACACTCAAATCAACGACCTGATAGCCGGCCACGATGCCCTTGTCCATTGTTTCAACCAAGCCTTTTTCGATGGCGGGGATGAAGTTAGAGGGGATCACGCCGCCCACGATGGCGTTTATGAACTCGAAGCCCTCGCCGCGCTCTGTGGGTTTGATGCGGAAATAGACTTCGCCATACTGCCCGCGGCCACCGGACTGCTTTTTGTGGCGGTATTGCGATTCCGCACTGGCGGTAATGGTCTCTTTATACGGAATGCGGGGTTCCTTCATTATAGCTTCGACTTTGTAGCGGTTTTTCAGTTTCTTGAGAACCAACTGGAGTTGTTGCTCACCCATGCCGGAAATCACGTTCTCATGGGTTTCCGGATTCAGTTCGTAACCGATTGTCGGATCTTCCGCAATAACGCGCTGCAGGCTGGTGCTGATCTTGTCTTCGTCGCTCTGGTTGGCGGCGCGGATCATCTGCCAGTAGGTTGGGGTGGGAAGTTCCGGAACGGGCAGGCTCAGGTCGCTGCCCACGGCCACGATGCTGTTCAGCGCCTTGGCGTTTTTCAGCTTCACCAGCGCGCCGATCTCACCGGCTCGGATTTCCTGGGTGTCGCTGCGGTTTTTGCCCAGCATGTAATACATATTGCCGGCTTTGTCCTTGGCATCTTTTTCGGGGATGTAAAACTCCATGCCGGACTTCAAACTGCCTGAAAACATACGCACATAGGCATAGTCACCCATGTTCGGGTCGGCGTAAAGTTTGAACACATAACCCAAAAGCTCGCCGTCGGCTTTGGCGATGAATTCAGCCGGTTCGCCTTTCTTCAGCACCTGCATGGGATTGGCTTCCTCCGGTGAGGGCAGGTAGCTGCAAACCGCGTCCAGCAAAGCAAGAACGCCCACTCCGGTATTCGCGGAACAGGCAAATGCCGGGCAGACCTCGCCTCTGGCCACGGCGTTTTTGAGGCCTTTCAGCAGCTGCTCTTCGCTGAGTTCCATGTTTTCCAGAAAAGCGTTGAGCAGTTCTTCGTCGGTTTCCGCCACCGCTTCCATCAGATGCAGGCGGGCATCTTCAACCGCGCTTTGCATGTCGGCGGGAACTTCACCCTCTCCGGAAGGGCGGATGGCTTTCTGGCGGATGATGTCCACCACGCCTTCAAAGGTGTTTTCCCTGCCGATGGGGAGATGCACCGGAATCGGGTTGAATCCGGCATTTTCGTGGATGGATTCCAGGGTCTTGTGGAAATCGGCATGCTCGTTGTCCATGCGGTTCACCACCACGACCTTGCCGACCTTGCGGTTCTCCAGATGCTCGATGGCAAGTTCCAGGCCAACTTCAAAACCGCTGGCCGCGTTTGCCACCAGCACAGCGTTTTCAACGGCCGGGATGGCCACGATCGCGTCCCCTATGAAATCCGGGGTGCCTGGAGTGTCCAGAATGTTGATCTTGTGGTCTTTGTAGTTCAACCAGCCCAGGCTCAGGCTCAGGGATGTCTTTTTCGCGATCTCTTCCGCGTCAAAATCCATCACAGTGTTGCCTTCGTCGATTTTGCCGAGGCGGTTGGTGGTGTGGGTCAAATGGAAAATCTGCTCCGCGAGGGTGGTCTTGCCCGCGCCGCTCGCCCCCATCAAAAGAAGGTTGCGCAGTTTGGAAAGTTTGTATTCTTTCATTTGGTCCTCATTTCTCTATCTTTTTATATAAAAACGTATTAGCTATTCTTGGGACTAATTCCCGCCGTGAATAAGTCAGTATTTTCCGGTGCCCATAGTTGTCAAACGCTTTTTTCCCCAATAGGTTTTCCCCTGTCACAGCCGTGATTCCTCCTTTGCCCTATCCCTTCCGCATCACATTCACTTCCCGTAGAGTTCCCGCCTTCCAAACGGGAAGTCAGCGGGAGGCGAAAAGGAGGCGAATGGGAAGGGGCAAAGGGCCAAACAGACGGAAAAGCTTCCTAAAATTGTCAGGGCTAACGTTTATAATTGTTTAACCCGCTCAATTTGAACATGAGCTAACCATATAGTAATATTGATGATTAACAGCCGATACATTACTCAGTAAAAGCATAGGATAAGCGGCTTTCACCAGTGCCCCGTCCCGATCCTGAACAGGCTGGAGAGACTTTTAGCTTGACAAAAACAAGCTTATGGACATTATTAGCTAACATAAAAAAAGCGCTTCAATTTGAGCAGATATCGCCTGCAGTCAGGTGATGGCCAGAAATCCCAATCCGGGCGCTTACCATATTATAATGATGAGGTTTACGATGCCAAAAGGCAGTGTTTTTCACGTGAATCTGGGCGAGGATTTGCCTCCGGACCCCATTTTTGAGCCCCAATACCGACGCGCGCCGCATCGCGGCATGCCTCTGAGCGTGCATGAGACAAAACTGGCGCTGATGAACGCGCTGCGCTACATTCCAACGCATCTGCATTCCCGGCTGGCCCCGGAGTTTTTGCAGGAATTGAAGGACCACGGCAGGATTTACGGCTACCGCTACCGTCCTGCCGGCAAGATTTGGGGCCGCCCCATAGATGAATACAAAGGCACCGTGGCAGGCCGCGCCATGCAGGTGATGATCGACAACAACCTGGATTTTGATGTTGCCCTCTATCCCTATGAACTGGTTACTTACGGCGAGACTGGCCAAGTTTGCCAGAACTGGATGCAGTATAGACTGATCAAGAAATATCTGGAAGTTATCACCGACGAACAGACGCTGGTGGTGCAGTCCGGCCATCCCCTGGGGCTCTTTCCCTCGCGCAAGGAGGCTCCGCGGGTGATTTCCACCAATGGCCTGGTGATCGGCAAATGGGACAATCCGGAGGAATTCCAGCGTCTAACCGCTTTGGGCGTTGCCAATTACGGGCAGATGACGGCCGGAGGATGGATGTACATCGGGCCGCAGGGAATCGTGCACGGGACCTTCATCACGCTTTTAAACGCCGGCCGCAAATATCTGGGCATCCCCGCCGACCGTGACCTGGCCGGGGTTCTTTACATCTCCTCCGGTTTGGGCGGCATGAGCGGCGCGCAATCCAAAGCGGTGGAAATCGCCGGCGGCATCGGCATCATCGCCGAAGTTGACCCCAGCCGCATTGAAACCCGGTACCAACAGGGCTGGGTGAGCCGCGTGTCCAAATCTCCCGAGGAAATCTTCCGCTGGGTGGAGGAGTTCCGTGCCAGCCGCAAACCCCTTTCCATTGCCTATCACGGCAACATCGTGGACCTTTTGGAATACGTGGACAAGCATGAGATCAAGGCTGAACTGCTCTCCGACCAAACCTCCTGCCACGCCGTGTATGAAGGTGGCTACACCCCGGCTGGATACAGCTTTGAAGAAGGCCGGCAACTGCTGGCAAATGACCCCATGAAGTTCCGCGCGGCTGTTGACGAATCGCTGATCCGTCATTTTCACGTTATCCAGCGGCTCTGCGCCAAAGGGGCCAGATTCTGGGATTACGGCAACAGCTTCCTGGCCTCGGTTTTCGATGCCGGGGCGAAAGAAATCGCCCGCAACGGCATCAACACAAGCGAAGGCTTCATCTTCCCCTCCTACGTGGAAGACATCATGGGGCCGCTTTGCTTCGATTATGGCTACGGGCCTTTCCGCTGGGTCTGCCTCAGCGGCAGGGACGGCGATCTGGAACTCACAGACCAGGCCGCGAAAGAACTTATCGATCCCAACCGCAACGCCATGGACCGCGACAACCACCACTGGATCGCCGAAGCCGGGGCAAACAAACTGGTTGTGGGCACCAAAGCCCGCATCCTCTATGCCGATGAGGAAGGTCGGGTGAGGATCGCGCTGAAATTCAACCAGATGGTGCGCGAAGGCAAGATCGGCCCGGTGATGCTGGGACGCGACCATCACGACGTTTCCGGCACGGACTCTCCTTTCCGGGAAACAGCCAATATCCGCGACGGCAGCAACGTTATGGCGGACATGGCCACCCATTGCTTCGCAGGAAACATCGCCCGTGGCATGAGCCTGGTAGTGCTTTCTAACGGTGGTGGAGTTGGAATTGGCCGCGCCATCAACGGAGGAAACGGCATCGTTTTGGACGGCAGCGCCTACATGGACCAGGTTGTGCGCTCCGGCCTTTCCTGGGATGTGATGGGCGGTGTCGGAAGGCGCGGCTGGGCCCGCAACCCCAATGCCATAGAGACCGTTCAAGCCTGGAACGAAAAACACGGTAGCGAAGGACATATAACCGTTCCCACGCCGGTGGATGATGCGATGCTCGATGCTTTGCTGGAACAGAGTCCGGGCCAGTGAACCGTAAAAGGACCAAAGGATGTTGAATCTATTTGTAAAGCAGATGAAAGTGGCGGGTTTAGCCGATGACGTGATCCGCACCTTCAGCGCCTATTACGATCAGTTGCAGTCAGGCGAACAGGGCATGATCTCCCGCGGCATGATAGATCCCCCCTCCCCGGACAACGTTATAAACCTCTCAGCCATGACCCAATACCGGAAACAGAGTATCCTGAAAAGCATCGCCGTGATCAAGCTGAACGGCGGCCTGGGCACCAGCATGGGCCTCAGCGCGGCGAAAAGCCTTCTGCCAGTGAAGGGGAACATGAACTTTCTGGACATAATCACCCGTCAGGTGCTGGCCATGCGTTCCGGGACCGGCTATGAAGTGCTGCTGATGTTGATGAACAGCTATAACACCGAGGCCGACACGCTGAATTATCTGGAAAAATACCCCGACCTCAGTCGGCAGAAGCTGCCGATATCCTTTCTGCAAAACAAATTCCCCAGAATTCGTCAGGACAACCTGAAACCCTATGAGAACGAAGACCCAGACAAGATGTGGAACCCGCCCGGGCATGGAGACATCTTTGCCGCATTGAGCTCCTCGGGATTGCTGGACAAAATGATCGACGCCGGCTACCGCTATGCCTTTGTGTCAAATTCTGACAACCTTGGCGCCACCGTGGACACCTGCATCCCTGCCTACATGGAGGCCAACGACATCCATTTCCTGATGGAGGTTTGCGCCCGCACGGAAGCGGACAGGAAAGGCGGTCACCTCTGCCAGGACAAACACGGCCAACTGATGCTGCGGGAAGTGGCGCAATGCCCTCCGGAAGAGCTGGACGAATTCCAGAACGTGGAGCTTTACTCCTATTTCAACACCAACAACCTCTGGATCGACCTCAAAGCGCTGCAGTGGAACCTGATCGCCGGCGAGGGGATCATCTTACTGCCGCTGATAGTGAATCCCAAAACCGTTGACGGCACCCCTGTCTATCAGCTGGAAACCGCCATGGGGGCCGCGATCAGCGTGTTCAACGGCGCCCGGGCCGTTTTAGTGCCGAGGTCCAGATTCTCCCCGGTGAAAAAAAACAACGACCTGCTAGCTATCTGGAGCGACCTCTACGAACTTAACGACCAATATCAGGTGGTGATGAGGCGTGGGGTGGAATCCATTCCGCCGATCGAACTGGATGAACGCTACTACGGCAGGATAGACCAATTGCTGGAACGCTTTCGCGATGGCGTCCCCTCGCTTCTGAACTGCTCCAGCCTGAAGATCAGCGGCGACATCAGTTTCGGCGAGGATGTTATCTGCGAAGGCAAGGTGAATCTGACCGCGGAAAACCCTGTGCACGTCAAAAGCAAACTGCTGTCTGGAGACATCACCTTCAATCCCTGACGGGAGGTATCATGGCTGCCAAATCAGCCCGGATCAGACTGGGCATCTTTGTGCTGACCGGCGTCGCCCTGATCGGCCTGTTTTTTGCGCTGGTGATCGGCAAACAACTCACCCTAAAGCGTGAAACCTACTTTCTGCGATTCACCAACCATTCGGTATTCGGCCTCCAGGCCGGTGCCTCAGTCTATTACAGAGGCATACCCATTGGCACCGTGGACAAGGTGGCGATCGATCCCAAGGATGTTCAGAGCGTGATCCTAACACTGAGCATCGACCCCGGAACCCCACTGAAAGAGGATAGCGAAGCTGTTCTGGTGTATGTGGGCATCACCGGCACCAAAGCGGTGGAGGTTCGCGGCGGAACCAATCGGGCGAAAAACCTGAAACCCGGCAGCTTCATAAAAACCGGCGCTACTGAGCTTGACGAGATTTCCGGCAAGGCTGTTTCCATCGTGGACAAAGTGGACCGCATCGCCTCTAACCTGGACCAGCTGACAGCGGAGGAAAACCAGGCCAACCTCTCTTCCATCCTTGCTGAAACCAACAGCCTGATCATCGAAACCCGCACCAAACTTTCCTCAACCCTGAACAGCCTGGACCGGATCGTCCAATCCGCCCAGGGCTTCACAGAGGGCGCGGGAGGAAGTTTTGACCGCATAGCAGACAACCTGACCGCGAACCTGGACAGCATATCTACCGTGGCTTCCCAAAATATCCAAAGGATCGGCGACCGCAGCTCCTCCAGCCTGGAAGCCCTTACCGACGATCTGAGCAAACAACTGGCTTCCATCAGCGCCAGCCTCGATAAAAGCATCGCTGAGATCAATCACTCAACCAATCTGCTACTCAACGATACCAGGCTGCACCTGGGAAAGATCGGCGCCAGTTCCGATTCCCTCATCCTGATGACCACCAGGGACATCGCCACGGTTAGCCTGAAGATCAACACAGCCATGGACCGCGTGAACCAAATCCTCTCCTCAGCTGAAATGGACGCTCTGGTAGCCAACATAAACACTCTTACGGCCAAACTCAATGAGGCCAATATCTCCGGTCTAGCTGAGGAACTGACAGTAACAGTACACAAAGCCGGAAACCTGATAACCAATATCGACCGGACCCTCATCCGCAACCGGGTAAATCTGAATGAAACCCTGGAAAACCTGCGCGAAGCCAGCGAAAACCTCAATGATTTCGCCCGGCAAATATCTGACCAACCCGCCCTGATCCTGCGGGGAAATTAAAGGGAGACGCTTGTGAACAAGAAACGTTTGTGGCTGGGCATCCTTGCCGTCGCGATGGTCGTGACTGGCTGCGCCTGGAATCCTGAGCGGCTGCGTCCAAATTACTATGTGCTGGAATACAGGGAGGGAACCGAAAACCCCGCTCTACGCATGTCCCGGCCCTTCCCCAAATCCCTGGAGGTGCTGGATGCGGAAGTGAGCCGGGCTTACAGTAAAAGCCAGTTGGTGGTTAAAGAAAACTTCTCCCGGGTGCGCTATCTGCCCGATCATCTTTGGGCCAGCCGGCTCAACGACGCCATTCCAGACATGATCGTGCAAAGGCTTCGCGCCTACCGCATCTTCAGCCAGGTTGACCGCACCACAGGAGAATTCGATCCCGACTACTTTTTAGAGACCAAGATTCTGAACCTGGAAAAGATCGAGGCAGAGGATGCCCGCGCCTATTTACGGATGGAGTTCTTCCTACGGGATTCCGACACTCAGAAGATCCTGCTCAGCTATAAGGCGGAGCGCTACAAACCCCTGCCCGACCCCAGCATGGTCTATCTGATCCAGAGCTACAACGAGCTGCTGATGCATGAAACTGACGTATTCGCGACCAAATGCAGGTCTTTCCTGAGCGGTGGACAGGACCAGGTGACCCTGGAAACCGTCGAAACAGCATGCCAAGGCCTCTACACGCTGGAAGATATTCCCCCGGAAAGTATGGCCGGTTCTGACGGTGAACTGCTGCTCATTCTCGGCACGGACACCGACGACCTTATCCGCTACAACATCCTTGGCCTGGACAACGATGTTTTCCGCAATGACGGAGAATTCAACAAGGAGCTTACCCTCCCCCCGGGCCGATACAGCGTCACCATCGGCGAAAGCCAGAACATATCGCTGGAAGTGGAGGTTCTACCCAAGATGCGCACCGTGGTGAGCGGGCAATGGGCAGAACTGAGCGTCAAAATCATCGACGGAATAAACAACCGGGTGCGCCTTTCCTATGACATCTGGGTAAAGGAAACCGGCAAATTCGAATACTATCTCCTTGGCCCCGGAACCAGTATCGGCGATGACGACCTGGGCCAGCCAAACAAGGTTTGGATCCTTCCCCCCGGCACCTACATGGTCAAACTGGGCGGCGGCTCCTGGACCCAACTGGAGGACTTCACCACTATCGATCTGGCCAAAGGCGACAGCCGGGTCCTGACCCTGGTGGTTGACCCTTCCGGAGAAGGTAACATGCTGTTGGGGGCAGGAGTTTTGGGTGAGGAACCTGTTGTCCTGGACCGGCCTGTGGTTCATAAAGGCGCAATGCACGGAAATCTGAGCCTGGCCGGGAACAACGAAGCGGACCCCGCCCATCCCCTGGTAGGCATCACCGTAACCGGGCAACTGGAAAACTCGGTGGACGCAACCTTCCCTTTAACCCTCTACACCCTGCGCAGCATCTATGATTTGGGCCTTAGCAGTTCCAATGTTTCCGATCTGCGCATCAGTGCCGACGCCTATTCCCTGAAAAACGTCCTGCTGCTGACGCCTTGGGAAAGCAGCCGCTCCCTGCGCAATTTTTCCTTCTACGCCCGTGGCGACGTGCAGACCCATTTCTTTAGGGAATACGCTTATTTCTCCAAGTTGAAGGACCTTATCCTCATCTCCGCGGAGAACGACACCGTGGCGGTGATGACCAGCCAGAACCGGCTGAAGTCCAAAAACCCCTTCTTCCCCATGCGCCTGAAGGAGGGAACGGGAATCACATACCGCCTCGTTTTTGGCCCTCAAGCTTCTCTCAGCCTGCGCTTTGGTTATGGCTGGCAGCAGGAGGTAAACGATGGTTTTTACAAATACAGTGAAAGCAAACCTGGCCAGAACACCGATTACGCCAAGACTTATGACATCTACAGGGAACAACCGAACCAGACCTTTCACGGTCTCGAAAGCACTCTGGTGCTTTCAGCGGTCAACATCTTTAACTTCATCAGGGTCAATTCCTCCCTCGACCTGCTCTTTCCCCTCAGCTTGGAAGACCGCAGCGTCCGCCTGGAGAACGAAAACCGCATCAATTTCCGGATTTACCGCAACATTTCGCTGGACCTGAGGCTGAACATACA
>Ga0302244_1001584_pt1 | contig 13329 bp, 11 predicted proteins | sample AAG_UR_Phe_MG_FD_193513 | JGI IMG/M metagenome (GOLD analysis project Ga0302244, IMG submission 193513) | Enriched activated sludge microbial communities from anaerobic digester in WTTP, New Holstein, Wisconsin, United States - AAG_UR_Phe | ecosystem: Engineered > Bioreactor > Anaerobic >... | reverse complement strand
CGAGGTCGTTCACGCAAAGGAAGAAGGGATCGAGTTCGTCACCTGCGCAAACCCGACCCGGATCCTCGGTGAAGGGTGCGTCACCGGTATCGAGTGCGTGAGGATGTCCCTCTGCGACATCGACGCTAGCGGCCGGCGGTCCCCCGAACCGATCCGGGGAAGCGAGTTCACCCTCGACGTGGATATGGTCATCCAGGCGATCGGGACGAGCCCGAACCCGCTCCTCGTCTCCCTCATCCCGGGCCTTGAGCGCGCCCGGAGGGGGAACGTCGTCGTCGACGAAGACGGCCGGACGTCCATCCCCCACGTCTACGCCGGCGGGGACATCGCCACCGGCGCCGCGACGGTGATCGAGGCGATGGGCTCGGCGAAACGTGCGGCTGCGGCGATCAACGCGATGCTGAAAGCGGAATAGATTCTTTTTTTGGGCGGGCCCGGATCGCCGCGAATATCCACGCTGGAGTTCTCCAGCGTTCCCCCAGACATTTTCTGTGACACGTGTCTACAAACCCGGGCCCACCAGATCGATCTCTCACTCCAGCCTTCAGGAACCCGGGGTTGCCAAAACAAACGGGGAATTGTGATGAATGGCAGGAAAGAAGGAGGGAGATTAACGAAGTGCCGAGGATAATGGCCGGTTGTCCGCGAGAACCTCATATCACACTGGAGTTCCGGTTCTGGGAAATTCATCAACGGCACAGCCGGGAACTCACTGGTCTGCACAGATTAGTTGGATCATCATCTTTTTATAGGTGACAATCCTCTATCCTATTGTTGAATAGTCATCTATCCAGGAACGCTGAAAATCAGGGGGTGGAAGATCACCGGGATGTACCTGCCCGGCCCGCCTCGCGCGAATGAAGTCTGAAGAAAGCGGAATCCGCACCGGAAAACGGTGTACTATGAACTTGGTTCGGAGAGGAAACGTATGAAAGTCATCGGACTGATCGCAAGTCCTATGGGGAAGAAAAGCAAGACGCTCCGGCTGGTAGATGCCGTACTTGCCGGTGTCAGCGACGAGGGTGGTGAGACGGAGCTCGCGGATATCTATTCTCAGGATATCAAATACTGCACCGGATGTCTGACCTGTTACGCGACCGGGGATTGCCCGCTCATCGATGATTTCCCGGACATCTTCGATCGGATGGCATATGCCGACGGTATCGTTCTCGGAGCTCCCAATTACATCAATTCCGTTCCCGCTCCGATGAAAGCGCTCTTCGATCGCTTGTCCGACGCCATTCATTGCCAGATGCTGACGGGAAAATTCGGCTGCTCCGTGTGTACTGCCGGGGGAAGCGGTGAGTCGGAGGTCATCGGATACATGAACAACGTTCTCGCGACACTCGGTGTCACCGTTGTCGGGGGAGTCGGCACCGCGGTTAGCCGGGAAGCGTCGGCGCTCAAAAAAGCAGAAGGGGACTCCCGGAAACTCGGGAAGCGGCTGGCCCGGTCGATCTTGGGGGAGATTACCTACCCCGAACAGGACGAGGCCCACCGACAGAGACAGGAATATTTCGGCCAGATGGTGAAAAAACACAAGGAAAGCTTTGCCCATCAGTATGACTGGTACGTCGAGATGGGCTGGCTGAAGGACGAGGAAGAATGAGAAGCACCGTCGCACAAAAAGCCGGTCTTCGCTACGAACCGGTGGCGATTCTCTGGAGCAACACAAAGCCCGAAGGCGCCTTACAGGTCCGCCCGCACGTGCAGGCCTGCATCATACCGTTTTTCGCCCAGGTTGCAGTGAAAGGAAAGACCGCCGTATTCGACCGGGAGACATACGGCTGCCCCGGTGCCCGTGCCGGCCTCGGCTTTGGCAACGGGTACTACGGCGCTTTCAAGGGCGCGGGCGTCGAATTCATGTCGGCCTTCTTCGCGAAAGGTGCTGAGAGCAGTCAAAATCCGGAAGCCTACTGCGCCTCCGTGCAGCGCGTTCCCAGGAGGGGGCGGGCCAAGTTCATCCACGGCGAACGCCTCCATAAGGATCCGGAGACAGCAAAGCGGTTCATGACCGCAGACCTGCCGATCACGGATATTGCCGATCAGTACGTGATCTTCACGCCTCTGAGTAAGGTAAAACCCGGCGAACATCCGGTCATTGTTGTGTTCGTGGCGGACCCGCTCCAGGTCACCGAGCTCGTGACGCTGGTCGGGACAATCCTCGAAGGCACGGATCCTGTGTGGATTCCCCCTATGGCCGCCTGCCAGCAGATAGGGGCATTCGTATACGACGAAGCAAGGAAGGAACACCCCCGGGCAGTGCTTGGGTATACCGATCTCTCCGCACGGGAAAATGTTGGCAAGATGATTCCCGAGAACATGTTCACCTTCGCCGTACCGTTCTCCCCCTTTGAGGAGATGGAAGCGGAGGCGGAAGATGGAGTATTCGACGGCCCGATCGGGAAAGGTCTGACCACAGATACAGTGAGGTGAAATGAATATGGAAAAAAGAGATTTCAAGGAGATTGGGGCCCGGCTGAAGTCCGCATTCAGGCTTTCGACCAGACCTCTTGCAGTGTACGGATCTGAAGTCCTGCCATCGGGTATCCCTCCGATGAGCGGGGTTAACCGATGTTTTGCGGTTTCCCTATTGCGGATGGCGACGGGCACCGATGTATCGGCAATCTATGTCAGTGAGGATACGAGCGAGGGTTGCTGTCATGGGGGGCTTTACCGTGTCGGATATGCTCCCGTATCCAATGAGATCAAGTATTTTGTATCGACCGGGAAGAAAGACGTGCGCGGCGGGGCGGCCGAATACCTGAAGGCAAGCCCGGAACTCGTCGAGCGGTGCGACCTGGCGGCAGGGCCGATCCGTCCTCCCGGAAAATATCTCATCGTGCAGGCATGCGAAACCCTTCCGGATCCGGATATCGCAGTCAGATCGATCTGTTGCTTCGGCACGGGCGAGCAGATCCGGAACATGGCGGCGCTCATCCATTTCGACCGTGACGATCCGTTTTCACCGGTCATTGTCCCATGGGGTCCCTCCTGTGCGACCTTCATCACGTTCCCGGCAGGCCTTGCGGAAAACACGCCCCGCGACACTGCGTTCATGGGCCCGCAGGACCCGACACAGAACCGTTCCTTCCCCCCGGAGATGGTGGCGCTGGGTATCCCCGCGGAAATGGCGGCACGGATGGTAAGCAACCTCGACGCCTCGTTCGTCGTCCGCCGGCCACAGGTGGCGTTCCCCCATCACGGACAATGATTTGTCCCGGTTATTAGCCGGGACACGACGTGATTGCAGCCGAAGTGTCGAGTGCAAAACCATTTTTTCATGGAGAAATTATGCGGAATTTGGATCCCGTAACCAAAAAAACTGCAGACGTTCCCGCGATCTGCCATACGCCGGATGTCGCCGTGACCCGGACCGGCAGGCGTATTGTGCTCCTGATCGCCGTACTCGCCGGTTTTCTCACCCCGTTCGACGGTTCGGCAGTCAACATTGCGTTGCCGGCGATGGGCATGGAGTTCCACATGGACGCGATCTCGCTCTCCTGGATCGCGACCGCCTACCTCCTCGCCGCTGCCCTTTTCCTGGTACCGTTCGGGAAGATTGCCGACATCTATGGGAGAAAACGGATCCTCCTGTACGGCATAGCGGTCTTCACCCTCTCGTCCTTTGTGATGACGATGGTGCCGACAACGAACCTGCTCATCGCGGTCAGGGTCCTCCAGGGGTTCGGCGGCGCCATGATCTTCGGAACAAGCGTTGCCATCCTGACATCGGTCTTCCCCCCGGGCGAGCGGGGAAAAGCGCTGGGGATATACACCACTGCCGTGTACCTCGGCCTCACGATCGGGCCGTTCTTAGGAGGCCTGCTGACCGAGTATCTCGGCTGGCGGAGCATCTTCTTCATCAATGTTCCCATCGGGATTGTCGCCTGTATCCTCATTCTCTGGAAATTCGAGGGCGAGTGGGCGGAATGCGCGGGCGAGCGTTTCGATCTTCTCGGTTCGGTCGTCTATGCCTGCGCCCTGATTGCGGTGATGTACGGCCTTTCCATCGTACCGGATGCGACGGGCATTGTGCTGATTGCGGCCGGCATCATCATCGGGATTATCTTTGTTCTGTACGAGATGAGAATTCCCATGCCGGTTCTTGACATGCGACTCCTGACAAAGAACCGGGTCTTTGCGTTTTCAAACCTCGCCGCACTCATCAATTACAGCGCAACATACGCCGTGACCTTTCTCCTGAGCCTCGATCTCCAGTTCACGAAAGGGTTCTCCCCGGAACATGCCGGGCTGATACTCATCGTCCAGCCCGCGGTAATGGCAGTACTCTCACCCATTGCCGGCCGACTGTCGGACCGGATCGATCCGCAGATCGTGGCGTCGGCAGGAATGGCATGTACTGCCTTTGGTCTTTTCCTGCTTGCCTTCCTGACGGAATCAATCCCCCTGTGGTACCTGCTTGCCTGCCTGGCGGTGCTGGGTGCGGGCCTGAGCCTGTTCTCCTCTCCGAATACGAATGCGATCATGAGTTCGGTGGAAAAACGCTACTACGGTGTTGCGTCCGGTATGAACGGGACCGTGCGTCTCGTTGGCCAGATGCTTTCGATGGGTGTTGTGATGATGTTGTTCTCCTTCATTATCGGCAGGGCGGAGATAACACCGGAGTATTACCCGGAGTTCATCCGCAGCCTGCAGTATGCATTCGTGCTCTTCACGATCCTCTGCCTTATCGGGATAGCAGCGTCTCTCAAGCGAGGAAAGCGCCGGCCGATTCCCGGGCCGGGGACGATGGCACCGGAAAAATAACCACTTTTTCAGGAACGGCCTTTCTTGACCGGGGCGTAACAAGCGTTCTCTTGCAAGCATTCCGTAGATAAATTTGCCGAAGAGCGGTGTGAAAATAGTAAGTGATGACAACCCTACTATGCCTGCAATAGCAGACCCCCGTTGCCGGTTCGTTCCCGAGGACCGGTTGTTCGGACCGGTACGGCATCGCCGGTGCAGGGGTCAAGAAACCCAGCAATGACGAAATTTACGAGGAGTAACCAGCCGGTTTTCTGTCTCCAGCGCTCGGAATTCCGCAGGTACGCGATCGCGACAAGAACCCAATTGCCTTCGGAATCATTCAGCAGTGTCGATTCAATCTTGTATAAATAAATGACAATGCAACCAATTAGTAGGTCTGAAGATGGTGAGCCCGACCAGAGATGATCCGGTTACCCAATGGATTCAAGAGATAGAAGTCCCGGCGGCGTTGATTTCGTATACCTATCGGACAATTCAGAAGAGATTTGCGAAAGATCTTGCGCCGTATAATATTGGATGGGGGCATTTTGCGATCCTTATGTCCCTTTATGACGAAGAGGGACGGAGTCAGGACAACCTCGCATTGTCACGGGGTTTTGACAAAACCATGATTGCAAAATCCGTTGTGAAACTTGAGGAAGAAGATCTCATCAGGCGCCAGACTGATCCGGCAGATAAGCGGGTAAAACGATTGTACCTGACGGAAAAAAGCAGGAAACTCCAGCCTGAGATGAAACGTATCGGCTATGGAATAAACGAATTTCTTATCAAAGATTTCGATGAGAAAGAGTCGAAAATTGTCCTCGAATATTTACGCAAGGTCGCCATGAACGCATCGGAGCTGGAATCCCCTCTCTCCATTTCTCCTCAGGATCGGTAGTTCGCTGAATTAAAAAGGGTGTTTATGGGATCCAGATGATTGATTCGAGCCCCTATGGCCACTTCAGCACTATAGAATTTACTTTTTATGCCCTGGATCGGCCTTTTTTTGGACATGGCCTCATGTGGTGGACTGTGGTGGCTATCGCCATTGGGGATGGGGCTGACGGGGAGGCGGGAACCCCCTCTCCTGTTTCCAACGCGCGAAGATCCGTGCACTGCATCGACCCTATCCCGCCCGGCCTCAGGCTTCCTCCTCTGCACCTCCGGTGCTCAAATTCCTGCTGTCCGCTACGCTCACGGCAGTCGTTCCCCGCCCTAAGGGCAGGGGCAGTCATGGCGATACCTGATGGAAAGCCGTACCTCGGAGTATCCCTGATTGAGGTGATCTGGAACAAACGGGTGGGATTTCAACAAAGCCCTACAAAGGGTCTATCCGCCGCTCCGACCCTATCTCCGCCTCCGGTACAGGGCGAAACTCAGCCCGACGCTAAGAGCCGCGAAAAGCGCCCCGAACCCCGGCGTCGTCGTCCGGAGCGACTGCCCGGGCGCCAGGTCCGAGGGGACCTGCACGATGTCCGTCTCCCGACCGGCCCGGACGGTAATCTCCCAGGCAATCCGGTCGCTGCTGTAGACTTTCAGCACGATGTTCTCGACGCGGGCGTCCGGAGGCTGTTGGGAGAGGGCCTGCGCCTCCGCTTCGGCTCTCCCGACCGTGAGGTTCTCTTCTGAGACGTAGGTGGTGGAGGCGATCTCTCTTCCCGAAAGGTCGACGATGTACTCCGTGAACACGCCGGTATCGTTGATGAAGTAGACCTGCGTCCGCGAAGGTCTGGTTGTAATCTCCTCCTCGTAGCGGTTCGGGGATTGATTCTCGACGTACGATCGCAACCCTCCGTCGTTGCTGAGCGCCGGGTACTTTGCAAAGATCTCCGGGAACCGGAGCTCCGCGGCCAGGGGCAGCCTCTCGTCGCAGCCGATGATCCAGATCTGCTCGATGGACTGTTCGCCACCGTGTTCATTGGCTATCTTGTTTAAGTAGACGAGCTGTTCTTCGCAGGCGTTCGCCGGCACGACGTACACGTACTTGTGGGTGTGATTGTAAATGCCCTCATGCCACCAGATCTCCCCGTGTTCGGCGATGAACGCGGTGATCGTCTCGTTGGTCTTCGCGTTCGGGTGGACCCCAAACAGGATACCTGTCTGATTTCCCTGCCCGGGGAGGGGCGTCACTACCGCATCTGCAGGGATACTGCAGGCGAGCACCGCAACGGTGAGACCAAGTGCCAGGAGGACAATACTTTTCGGCATAAAAATTGGGTTAATTGTACCTCGGAACCTCTCCGAGGAGAATCTGTGTTCTGAAATCTTCGTACCTGAGAATGCCATCACCGGTTGGGTCGTTTGGATCCTGTGTGTAATAGGAGTCATCGGCGTCACCGTAGACGGTGATGTCGATATGGGTGTTTCCCGCTGCCCTGTAAACCTGAGGATTGTCAAATACATTCCATGTCGGATCTGAGTGGATCCAGGCATTCCCGTTCCATGATTCTGCAATAGCATGCCCTGTTACATTACCGGAAGGCAGCTCCATGGTGAATGACAGGAACCGCGTCGGGATACCCAGCGCCCGGGCGAAAGTGGTATACAGGGTTCCATACTCATCGCAGACTCCTAGATACTTTCCGTTTATGGGAGAGGGATGATCCATCATGTACAGGTCGGAGAATATATATTCAAGATATGGGTCTTCGTATGTGTAATTCATGGCCCCATTGACATATTGCATTATCTCGTAGGCAGACTGATACGGCTCTGTCGTACCATCAGCCGCCTGCGCTGCTTCGAGTAGCACTCTATATCCCTCACTGAACGGGAAATGATACAGGTCGCTCGTCTCGAGGTTTTCTCCGCTGTCAGGATCGAAGAGATGCGACGCATCGTTGTTATACTTCTCTATGGCATCGATCGGCATTCTTGCCATCCATGACGTAAGGCCGGTCGGATCAACTCTGATCTCGACTGCCATCGGTTTTATTCCGATGGAGCTATGCTGTGGGAGAACCTCGAATGGAACCGTCACAGTGAGGTCCGCCCCCGCTGCAAGATCCGAAAAGGGTACGCCACACCCATACCCATCCTTAAGCGACCAGAGGATGACCATCCCGCTCGCTGCAGAAGAAGCATAGTTATGAATTGTGATCTCGTGGTAGACAAATGTGTCCTGCGTCCAGTACCAGGAGATAGTTCCCTGGGTCATTCTCACGTCCGGCATTAGGTCCCTGGTGCCGAGGTCGCTACTCTCGGCTTGTAGCGTCAATGATACTTTACCAGGTGAGGTTGGAACCACGTCCGCATCGATCATCTGGAATTCTGATACCCTCTTCGGATCCAGAATGATTACCCCGGGGTGCTGCCGTGCGATCTCCTCAGTGATCGGAACCCTCTGCGGGGCTTCAATAACTGGAGTGTACATCGACATATCTCTCGGCTCAACCCACTGGTCGAACGTATCGAGCCAGCCCCTTGATTCATTCTCTGCACTCACTGCAGGCACCATCGTTCCGCTCACCAACAATGCAGCGAGGAAAATAGAAAATGCCCGCATTCCAATGGTTTCTTTCATCTGTTTGCCTCCTGTAACATTCCCGGAGGCAAAAGAGGCACACATTTAAGTACGCAGAACGCGTACGTTCCCTTTGCCTCCGGGCATGTGGGGCGCGTCATCCGGTCGTCAACCAGGGATGGGCAGCCCCACACCTTTTGCGGACGCCGCTCTGAAGCATCCACACAATGGCTTGAACACAGAGCTATTTAGAAATTCTGTCCAATTCATTTACACGTCGGCAGGTTTCTGCCAAAAGTAAGGGGTTTGATCCCTTTTCTGGAGATGAAACCCTTATCACGGCGCCGCCGTACAGGGTACAACTATTGTCCACCATCGGCAACGGTGCCAGTAGTGCCCCAAGAAGCAACTGATAGTAGGAAAAACTCCCCAATGTGAGCTTTTGGTATGAACGCAGGGTATTGCTCAACGTAATACGGTCAGATTCTATGAAAAACTTTTTCAGTTATATTCCGGGACACTACCCTTTTTTCGCGTGGAGCGCCCCGTCTGCGCTGCTGCCGCAGCGCATCCGCACACGGAAGCCGCAGCATGCCTGTGCTGCCGTTACGCTCACACGAACTCGAACTCCTTGGCATAGCCGCCTTCGTACCAGATGCAGTGTGTCCCGGGAGTGAGGTTGTCCGCCACCATCATGTCTATGGTCTCACTTCGGTTCGCCCCTGAAGTATCCCAACGCACCGTCCAGTTCTCTCCGGGGTCGAGGAAGCACACCACGGTCGGAGCACATCCCGCATTGCCGACGAGCTCCCACGTGCCGCCGGTGCAATTGCCCGGCATGCATCCTGATTCGTTCGTGACCCATCTGTCAATCCACCATGGGCGCGGGTTGCCGAATTCCACCGGCTCATCGCCGCAGTTGACGATACCGAAATCCACCACCTCCCCGATATGGTAGACGTTTCTGTCCGTGAAGACATAGACGCCGTTCACCGGCTCCCCCGGGCAGACCGCGGGCGGGCCGCAGAATCCTTCGGGGACGGTGCAGGTCTCGCAGGGCTCCGGTGTCGGTTCCGGGGTGGCATTTACGGCAGTATCGGCCGGTCCCAGGCACCCGGCGCTGGCAAGGACGACGAGGATTATCGTTGCGATGTATGGGGGAATACGTGACTTCATTGTGGTTTCTCCAGTTGTGTGCACATCCTTGTGCCTCCGGGGGCCGGAGTTATCCGCTTCTCCCATCACACGAACTCGAACTCCTTGGATGCGTTATTATCGTACCATACCCGGTATATCCCGGGAGTAAGAGGGTCGTCACTGATCTGGTACGAAGACCCGTCGTTCCTCATCCGATACCGAAACGGTTCTACGACGTCCCCTCTCGTCCATGCAGTATCCCACCAGTCCGTAGTATTCCACTGCACCGTCCAGTCCTCCCCGGGATTGAGGTACACCGTCTGACCTGTATGACATACTCCGCTGAGGGCGATCATCTCCCACATGCCGCCGGTGCAGTTCCCCACCCACGGGTCGCCGCAGCTCCCCTGATGAGTGACCCCGGATGCGTTCGTGACCCACTGATGAATCCACCACGGAGTTGGGTTGCTAAACGCCTTGCGTTCATCGCCGCAGTTGACGATGCCGAACTCCACCACCTCCCCGATCCGGTAGACATCCTTGTCCGTGAAGGCATAGACATCGTTCACCGGTTCCCCCGGGCAGACCCCGGGTGGGCCGCAGAAGTCCTCGGGGACGGTGCATGTCTCGCAGGGCTCCGGTGTGGGCTCTAGCGTGACGTTTGCGATCTGGTCGGTACCGGCCGGTTCCAGGCATCCGGCGCTCGCGAGAACGATGAGGATTATCGTCGCGACGTATGAGTAAATGTGCAATTTCATTGAAATCCCTCAGTTAACGTGTATACAAAAATAAGTGAGTTCAGGGGTCGCTGATGCTGTAGGCCAGCGCGAGGCGCTCCGATGCGCCTTCGAACCGGTATTTAACAACCCTCGCCTGATAGTTCCCACTCATCTCTGCTGTAAACTGACCGATCTCGTAGTTGTTGTCGTAAGACGACGAGACTTCAACCTGCTCGCCGTTAGGATCGTAGATGAGGAGATCGAAGTCGGATTGCAGCGGGTCGTTGATCGTGCCGTAAGGGGGATGCAGGTCCGGGGGATGCGAGTCCCACGCGGCAACGACCCTGACCTTCTTCCCGGCGGGGATGCCGCTCAGGACATAAGTCTTCGGGAAGTCGCCGTAGGTCACGGTGTTCGCCCACCAGCGGTTGTTCGCGATGGTGTCATCGGCGATCGAACAGTCGATCCCGCCTGCGCCGTCGCGGTCGCTCAACCTGCTGGCACCCTCGATGTTGTGGACCGCTCCCGCCATGATGGCCGCCTTGACGGCTTCCGGCCAGGACGTGAGCTGGCTCTGCCGGTGCATCAGCAGGGCGGCCTCGCCGGATACTGCCGGTACGGCGAAACTTGTTCCCGAAGGAACACTTCCAATCCATGGACTCATGTCCGTTGTCGATGTGATCCGGGTACCTACGGCGACCACCTCCGGCTTCTCTCGATCATCGTGTTGCGATATCGGATCGATGTAGCCGGATTGCTCTAGAGACCCCGCCCACATTACATCTCCCGGCCAAGCTGACGAATCCATATCGTCGAAGGCGCCCACGGTGATTACATTGTAGGCGAGACCGGGGGACAGTACGACTCCGGCTTCGGCCCCTTCGATGGGTGGGTTGCCCGCAGCGACAACGACGGTTAGATGATTGCTCCAAACGACATGATCATGGTATTGAGCTAAATCCTCGATCACTCCTGATGTATATTTCTCATAACTACAACTGAGAACTTTCGCACCTTGCGTTATTGCCCATTCCATTGCAGCGACGATATCGGTATCGTTTCCAGTTTCAGCGTTTGCTGAGAGCAGTGCCGGTACCCCATATGAGATACCTTTGTACGTGGAATGACTGCTTGCAACGATACCGGCTACCGCGGTTGCATGGGAACTCACGGGCAGATCGGGGCGGTACGACGATCCGTCAGGCAGATAGGGGTTTGAGAATTCTATTCTCGAACCTGAACCGAGAGGCGCTTCCACAATCGCGACCTTGATGCCGGTGCCGGTCTTCCCCCTCCCCCAGACAACATTTGCCTTCACGGTCGGCGCTGCGCTGCTGAGCGCAGGTTCGTAGCTCCGGGTAATGTCCAGCGATACGACGTCCGACCGCTTGCTCAGGTCCTGGATCGTCTCTCGCGAGACCTCCGCGAAGACCACCGGGGCGTACTGGCTGGCATAGACCACGGTAGAGTCCTGCGTCTTCAGGAAGTCGATCACCGGCGCTTCATGGGCGGCATACGCGGCCCTCTGCAGGCTCAGCAGCTCCTGGTGCTGCTCCTCGCTCAGGTTGCCCTGGAACCGCGACCGATCCATGGAGGGCTCTGTTAACCAGATCCAGACGACGACCTTCTCATCGGAGCGCATGGTCGAGACGCGCTCCGCAAGCTCCGGGTCCAGTTTACCGTATCGTTTGCTCTTTTCGGCCGCTTCGGCCTCCTTGGCGGCATCGATCTCGACAACCCTCCCCTGTTCGTCCAGGTACACCCCGTAGACGGCGGACGACTTTTCGTCCAGCATCTTTGCCCCCCAGAGGGTTCGGCCCGTAAGGGGGAACGTAGCAAAGGCTTCGTTTATGATGGTTAACTCCCCTATGGGGATGCCTTCCCGTGCGGATACGTGTTCGAGCGCTTCCGCCCGATAGGTCTGCAGGTCGAACGAACCTTCGATACCTGTCTGTGCGCTCACCGCTGGCACAGTTATCATTCCCGCGAGGAGGAGTGCCAGAACTACGGGCAGTCCCCCGATCTTTTTTGGTTGCATTGTTCACCTCCGTGTTGATAGATGGAGGCACGACGCAACGTTTTTACTGTCCCAAAGCTCAGATCGCCATGCCTCCGGGCACGCGGGGTGCGTCATCCGGTCGTCAACCAGGGATGGGCAGCCCCACACCTTTTGCGGACGCCGCTCTGAAGCATCCACACAATGACATGAACAGTGATCTATTTAGAAATTCTGTCAGATTCATTTACACGTTCGCAGATATTTGCCGAAAGTGAACGGAGAGAACCCTCCCCGGAAGACGAGGGCACAGGAGAGAACCCATTCTCACGGTGGTATATGCCGTACAGGGCGCAGCAGCCTCTGACTGTCGCACTTGCGCGCGCCCTGCACCCGAAGTACCGGGCTCTGTCGATGGACGGGCAGGCCTGCCGGGCAATTGCATAAACTGTATCAACTATGAGCGACAGTACTTTCAACCTGTACAAAAACCCGTTGAAACCAGAACGCTCCTATCCAGTGATCTTATGAAAAAGAGCCAGATTGTCATCTGGAGTATCCTCATCGCCCTCGTCCTCGTGCATTATTTCTACATGCCCGAACAGCCCGAGGTCACCAGGGGAGAGATGCATATCTCTTTCGACTCCCGGGAGTGCCGACCCGACCTGGTTGACCTCTGGAACACACTTGTACAGGAGCAGACGTTTTTGAACGAGTCGGCCGTGCTTATCCAGTTGAACCAGTATATCGACAAAGACGGAACAGTGCAGTGCACCGAACTCCACTGGATCGGCTACGTAGACGGGGAGGAGCACGCGTACGGGGTATATGTCCACCAGGGCGGCAACGTATATTGTAACGACCAGATATTCGACTTCCCCATGCAGGGGGTACATCCCCTCGCCATATTACGCGAAGCCGACAGGATCGAGTTTGACGATCTCACTCGCGGAGAATACGATATAACGCTCACGACGTTCAAACACGACGGTCCAATGACTTACAACAAAACCAACGGCGACCTGTATGCCTTCGTGGACGGATCGCTCCGTCCCCTGAAGGAGGTCACGTTCTCTTCCGAAGTCTCCCGGCATGTGATCGAGATCTTCCCGGAGATCGGGCAATCGGGCGGAATTACGACCGCAGAGAGCATACCGGATCGCATCATTATCTTCCCCGAGCAGGAGATCGCCCGGGCCGACTCCGTTGTCCATGCATGACGTGCAGGCGGCGCCCGGAGACTCTGAACGCATCCTCGATAA
>Ga0302244_1001569_pt1 | contig 13408 bp, 15 predicted proteins | sample AAG_UR_Phe_MG_FD_193513 | JGI IMG/M metagenome (GOLD analysis project Ga0302244, IMG submission 193513) | Enriched activated sludge microbial communities from anaerobic digester in WTTP, New Holstein, Wisconsin, United States - AAG_UR_Phe | ecosystem: Engineered > Bioreactor > Anaerobic >... | reverse complement strand
CCTCAATTGCAACTTTTGCCTTAAAGGCTCCTGTAAATTTCCTTCTTGTTTTCTTCATAACGCACTGGTAAATTTAATTGTTAATTTTCATCTAAACCAGTGGTCCGAATTTCGGGTAGTATTATAATCTACCAGATCGCTAATGAAGATCTGATAAATATCTTAACAGTTCATCATAGCTCAAGAAAACTTACAAAAACAAGAGTGTTAAAAAAGTAATTCACTGGGGCTAACAGGCCGGTATATGCAATTGCCGCTCCGTGGCGCGACAATTGGGCAACTAAAGAAGAACGTTTTGTGACTGGCGCCACGGTCTGCCCCGGCTTCCGCCGGGGACTCCTTTCTGGTACCACGGTTTTTGCCAACGCAAGAATAAACAAAATAACCTCATAACCCTGCACCGCACCACGAGTGCAAAACACGCGCCACCGAGACTCTGCGCCAACGCCCCATACCGCCGGGCCGTTGTGGCGCATTGTTAGTATTTCAAACAGTAAACTTAATCTTTCAAAACTTAAAAATAATTCATAGATTTGTATCCGAGTGGATACAGGACATGTATGTTTATCATAGAAAAAACAGACGAATTTGACAAATGACTGCGAAAACTAAAGGATGTAAAAGCCAAAGCCAAAATATTATTCCGCATTCAAAAGCTAGAAATTGATGAGCATTTTGGAGACTGTGAACATATAGGTAATGGAATCCGGGAATTAAAAATTAACTACGCCAAAGGGTATAGAGTATATTTCAAAGAATCTGATGGGAAAATAATTATCCTGCTAATTGGGGGAGACAAATCAACGCAACAGCGAGACATTGAAAAGGCAAAACAAATTTTAAAAAGAATAAAAAAGTAGAGATATGGAAACATCGAAATTTGATATAGCAGATTATCTGGACAGTAATGAAATGATAGCAGAATATCTTAATGCTGTCCTGGCAGAAGGAAATGATTCCGATGTAATTACAGCAATAGGACATATTGCAAAATCAATTGGAATGACCAAGATTGCCCAGGAAACCGGATTAAGCAGACCAAGTTTATACAAAGCTTTATCAAATGGAGCTAAACCTCAATTTGAGACTATAATGAAAGTATTAAGAGCAATCGGCGGACAATTACAAATAAACCCAATAACAGGTTAAATAAAAACGCACCACAACAAACAATAGAGCCAACGGCGTAGGGAGTAGCAATTTGAAGCCACCTGCCCCGTATTATAGTTCGTAACAGCAGATAGGGGCGAAGCACGCGAAACTGCCACTTGCTATATTGCCGGCCGTTGTGGTTAATTGCAAGTCAACACATAAATAGCGGACTTACTGGACAAATAATTGTAGTTTTGTAAAAAGTGTAATTATGAGTATCGTCGAATTAAGACATATAATTATTGAAAAGCTCTCTCAAATTGATGACGTATCTTTCCTGAAAGCCATTAAAACTATTGTAGAGTCAAAGGCAAATGAAGATGTCTACAAACTGTCCGATTTCCAGAAGAAAAGAATAAAAGAGAGTCGTGAACAGATGAAACTAGGGCAGACTATCTCAAATGATGCTTTACAGAAAGAGATCAAGGAATGGCTAAATACAAAATAGAATGGTCAATTGAGGCCAGGCTTGATCTGCTGGATATTCTGGAATTCTACATTGAGAGAAATAAATCGACTGCTTACAGTAATAAGCTTAACACCAAGATAGTAAGAAGTATAAAACTTATTGGGCAAAACCCATTAATCGGTTTAAAAACTGAAATTGATTCTGTTAGAGCCTTAATAACTGGAGATTACCAGATCATTTATGAGATTCACGATCAGTTAATTATCATTGTAATGATTTGGGACTGTCGCCGTGATCCGGAAGACAAAATCGTCGATTTAAGGGTAAAGAGTAAAAAAGGCAACTAACCGCAACAAACGGTATAGGTCATAGCTGTTCCCGGTAACAGTTGATGCTTTGTGAACTAAAGATAATTTTGCATAACCCGAAAGGAAAGCTGCCTTTTAAATGCCACGCCCCATACCGCCAAACTATGGGGCACAATACGCTTCGCTTTACGGTGGCTATACCCCAACTTGTGGGGATTCCCGCCACCTATTGTGCCCCATCGGGACCGGGAATAATCGGGCTTAACGGTGTCAATCCCCGACCCGTTAGCGGTCAGGCAGGGAACAATTCACATAAACCTAAACAACAGAAAAAAATCGTAAACTAGGACATTAAAAGTAATAACGAAATGATAAAAGTATTTATAGCAGGAGCAACAGGATGGGCAGGTTCTGAATTAAGCAAAGGAGTGGTTCAAAATAAAGAAATGGAATTAGTGGGTGGAATTTCAAGAAAGCATAAAGGCGAGAATTTAGCTGATGTGTTAAATCTTGGCAATTTTGACATTCCTATCTTTGAAAATATTGAAACCGCATTAGCCAAAACGGACTTTGATGTTTTAGTGGATTATACACGTCCTGAAATTGGGAAAAAGAATATCATATCAACGATTAAAAAAGGGAAAGCCGTAGTCGTTGGCACATCAGGATTGACAAATGAAGATTATGCGGAAATTGAAAAATTAGCCCTTGAAAACAATACTTCTGTGCTTGCCGTGGGGAATTTTGCCATCACGGTAGTGTTACTTCAGAAATTCTCTGAAATGGCGGCTAAGTATATTCCAAATTATGAAATCATTGATTATGCCCACGAGGATAAAATTGATAGTCCAAGCGGAACAGCAAGAGAATTGGCCCACAGGCTTTCTCAAATTAAAAAACCTACTGTTCACGTTTCTGATGACGAATTAATTGGGGAAAAGGAAAGTCGCGGTGCTAACTTAGAGGGCGTACATGTACACTCTGTAAGACTACCTGGCCATGTTATTTCTATTGAAAGTATCTTTGGACTTAAAGATGAGAAGTTGACTATTCGCCATGATTCTGGCTCAAGTGCTGAGCCCTACGTTAAAGGAGCTTTACTTGCGATAGAGAAAGTACGTACATTCAAGGGCTTAAAGCGAGGATTAGATACCGTAATGGACTTTTGAAATATAGTGTAAATGAACAATATAAATTGCCTGAACCGCTAACAAGGTATTGCCAAAAGCGGGGCTGAACGGCTTCGATTGGAAGTTAGTGCAAGGTTCAACATTCGTTCTTCGATTGAACTTTTGTGCTAAAAATCCCCGCCTTCGGCAATACCCAAAACGTTAAATTGCCTTGATAATGTATAAATCACGTCACATAACACAGTGTAACAGCAATAAGGGTTTCTGTTGGTAAATCAAGTACTTTGATCCGCTGAAAGTATTGTGTATTTCAAGAGAGTATTAACGCGCAATCCCCTACTTCTGTTACACTTAACCGGAATATGTCATTGCCTCTCCGTACCGCACCGCGGGTACAAAAACATGCGCCACCGTCCGCCAACTGGCGGACCAACACCACATACCGCCGGCCCTTGGCAACAAGTGTCTTAAGACACACAGAAACAGGGTTACACCCTGAAAAATAATGATTTTGCTCTTTGAAAGCGGAATAATTGATTATTATCAATTTTAATTGTATGACACGCATTTATGAAATGTTTGGAAAATTCCGCACATAATGTTGATTATATGCTTTTTTAGTTTTAATTTTTTTAACTAAAAAACAATTGATTATGACAACAGCAAAAAAGCTCTGTTACTATGCATTTGCCCTGCTGGGAGCAACGATATTGCTTTTTAGCAGTTGCAAAAAAGAGCATGACAAAAATGTTCCTGTCCTGTCCACCGCTGAGGTCAGCGGAATCACCCAAACAAGAGCAATATCAGGCGGAAACATTTCTGACGATCGTGGTGCAATAGTTACGTCACGAGGTGTATGCTGGAGTACAAGCCATAACCCCACCATCAAAGACAGCAAAACAGATGATGGTGGTGGCGCCGGGAGTTTTACAAGTAGTATCTCCGGTTTAAAACCCAACACACCGTATTTTGTAAGGGCATACGCCACCAATAGTTCAGGCACGGGTTATGGCAGCACCATGTTATTTACTACACTGGATAAAATAACAGATGCCGACGGCAATACTTACTCCGCTGTAATTATTGGTAAACAGATGTGGTTTGAAGAAAACCTGAAAACCACCCGGTACAACGATGGCACAAGCATACCCAACGTAACCGACTTTCAGAAATGGAGGCAGCTAAGCACTCCCGCCTACTGCTGGTACAATAACGACCCTGCCAATGGCAACACATACGGTGCGCTTTACAACGCGTATGCCGTGAGGACTGGTAAGCTCTGTCCCACCGGCTGGCACGCTGCCTACTGATGCGGAGTGGACCGCCCTTACAACTTATGTGGGTAGTGCTTCCAGCATCAAGCTAAAGAGTACCAGCGGGTGGTATGCCGACGGCAACGGAACCGATGATTACGGTTTCTCGGCCCTTCCGAACGGCTACCGCTCCAGCGGCGACGGTTCCTTCTTCGGTATGGACGAAGTAGGCTTCTGGTGGAGTAGTACAGAGTCCGATGGTACACATGCCTGGATTCGGAGCATAAACTGGGAAAACGGGCCTGTGGGCCGCGACACCCACAATAAGAAGTTCGGCTTTTCTGTCCGCTGCGTTAAGGATTAGGTTATTTGGCTATTTACAAAAGAGAGAGCGTTCTTCTCTCTCTTTTGTACTATCTGATTATTTGGAGTACAGGGGCTTGCCACTGTCAGATTTTTTAGGAAAGTCCCCCCAGAGAAGAACTTGTTCAGGTTTTGCCGAGCTAAGCCAAAATCACATGGCGCGACAATTGGGTTACTCAAAAGGCGGTTTTGTGGCTGACGCCACGGCCCGACCCGGCTCCCGCCGGGGGCTTCCTCCTGGTGCCATGGTTTTTGCAGGGTGACCTTAACGCCAGCCGGCCAAAAACCGGTTAATAATTTAAGGCCCTGTAATGCGGCTGGTGGCCGTAGTTTAAATGGATACCTTCTACCCTATATCCGGGTTGCAAAAACGCGTGCCACCGTCCTGAGTCCTCGGGACGCCAACGCCACATACCGCCCAAACGTTGTGGGCAAATCTAAAAGACGACACGCAGCATGATTCGATTACAATAAAAGCACAACTTTATTATGACATAAATTTGTGACAGAAAAAAGTGGAGCCAGAAACCACTAATTAAACGGGGCGATACGGAAAGCCAGACGAGTAGGAAAATTAAATGTGAATTAAAATGAAAAAATCTATCAAAGTGTTTCATTGGATTCCAAGAATTCTTTGTATTCTGGCAATATTGTTTATATGCATGTTTGCCTTGGATTCATTTGCCCCCGGGCAAACTATTTGGCAACAACTTGGAGCATTCTTCATCCATCTAATTCCCTCCTTTATTTTGTTAATACTCCTAGTTGTTTCCTGGAAATGGGAATATATCGGAGGTATCGTCTTTGTAGTTATTGGACTAGGATTTGGTCCGATTATCTTCATACATAATTATAACATAAACCATTCAATTTGGATGAACCTAACCAGTATTCTCCTTGTTACTTTTCCATTAATTGTTGTGGGTATTCTTTTTATTGTGAGCCATTGGCAAAAAAGAAAATCTGCAGATACTAAGAACTCATAATGAATAACAAATTAAAAAAAACAGCCCATAACAAGCGGTCATAGCCAATAAGGGACCCGGCTGTGTGCGAAAGACAGCAACCTGCTTCAAACTCTGCGTAATGAGAAACGTGTATCGCCCGAAGACTCCTGCAAGCTATACCGCCAACCGTTAGGGACAAGTTTAGGAAATGACACAAACCAAGACGAGATGAAGCTAAATATAATTAATCAAAATGATAAAAATATGTTTTTGGAAAATGAAAGCAAATACAATTTTGGAGAAACAGTCATAAAATTGACAGCCGAAATTGAAAAAAAGACATGGAAAGTTTCAGCAATTCATGATTTACAAGAAACATTAAAGAAGAATGGAACTGAAATTTTACCCATAAAAGTTTTTGCATTATGCCATCCCGCACATTCAAGTAAAATTTTATTGAAAGACAATGAAAGAATCGTTTCCTCATTAATGCCCTGCAGAGTAAGCGTTTATGAAAAAAACGATGGCAAAACCTACATTTCAAGAATGAATACGGGAGTTTTGGCAAAATCAATAGGCGGAATTGTGGAAGAAGTAATGATTGCTTCCTCAAAAGACGTTGAAGACATATTGAGTTCCATTATTGTTGTAAAATGATTGTGATATCAAGAATTGGCATCATTTTATTAATAAAGTAAATCAAGACAAAATTTGAAAACCTGCCCGTAACAATCAGTTGCTTTCATCGGTGCTGGTGATACGGACGTTGAGTTCGGTGTTTGTGCCGGCAGAAGGGAACGAAGTCCGCAATCCCCAACGTTTCATTCATGCAATCTGGCGTTGCACTTGCGGACTACTCTTCCGTCAGGGGCAAGCTCCGGTGGAATGTTGCTGGAGAAAAAGAAACTGGTATACTTCAAAAGTCAGTACAAAAATTGAATACTGAAATATTTAATAGTAAATTGCTCATTTCAAATAATATGAAACAAGGTGAATTGAGCCTGGTTCATACCGCAGTACTTTTTGAACCGGTTAATTCATTTTTTAATGATAACTAAAATAAAAGCAGGTAACAACCAGTTTTGTATCAGGCAGCTTGAACGTTCTCTTTCTATACTTTTTGAAATTTCCGGGGCTTGTTGCTCTCGCGAAATTCGTTGTTGAAAATCCCGCCTGAATTCAAAACCGGTCAATCGCCTAAAGCAACTGAAACAGAGCCAAAGCACAGATAAACAATCACTTGAAAAGGATTGGAATATGGGATATTATATTGATCTGGGAAAAATAACTATCGATGAGTACCGGAAAAAATTGGAATCAGCATATTTGCCTCCGGGCAGGATGATTCTTAAGGAGAAATTGGATGAGCGATTCGGATATTTAAAGAGTAAAGGGATTAAAAATGTCAAGGAACTGATTCAGTTACTCAAGAAAAAGGACAAGCTTGCAGAACTATCAAAAGTTGATTGCTTATCAGGTGATTATTTAACTATTTTGCTTAGAGAATTAAACAGCACCCTGCCAAAGCCGAATAAGCTTGCTGATTTTGCCGGGATTTCAAAAAACACAATCGACAAGCTTGGTAAAATAGGAATTATAAATACAGAAATACTTTACGACAAAGTCATTAAAAAATCCGACAGACAGGAACTTGCAGATTCGACAGGGATTGATTATCAAGACATATTGGAATTAACCAAACTGGCCGATTTATCAAGAATCAAATGGGTCGGGGTGACTTATGCACAGATGCTTTACGATTCAGGAGCTGATACTGTTGAGAAAGTATCAGAATCAGACCCGATTGAATTGCATGCAAGGATCAATCAAATGATAAAAGAAAAAAGCATTTTCAAAGGGACAATAGGATTAAATGATGTGAAAATACTAATAGCATCCGCCAGCGAACTGTCTTCCGAAATCGAATATTAAAAATAAAAAACACCTGTTGCCGGCCGGGAATAACCGGACTTCCCGGCATCAATCCCCGATCCGTTGCAACGCATTACTGATGATTCCATGAAACAGGTACTATTAATGGCTTTAAGCATATAACGTTTAAATATTTAACCAAAAACAAAAAATGAAAACCTGGTCAACATCAACCGGCAATAAAGTAATTCAGATCCTTTCAGGCAGAAGCAATGTATTCCTCCTGGCAAATAATCAGTCAAGGATCCTTATCGACACTGGCCCGGGATCCATGTGGACTGCCCTGCAAAGAAGACTGGACAGGCTTCAGATCAGGCAGGTTGACCTGCTGATACTGACTCATTCCCATTTTGATCATGCTGCTAATGCTGCCAGGATTAAAGAAAAATATAAGGCCAGGGTTATAATACACCAAACTGAAACCAAATATCTGGCTTCAGGAGACAATATCCTTCCGGTCGGGACAAACATCGTAGCAAAATTCCTTGTTAAAACCATTGCAAAACAATTTAATTCTATAGCCGGATATTCACCCTGCGATTACGACATAACATTTGATTATTCTTTTGAACTCACAGATTATGGCTTCAATGGATATTTGGTTCACACTCCGGGGCACACCCAAGGATCAATCAGTGTAATAATTGATAATGAAATAGCCCTGGTAGGGGATACAATGTTTGGAATCTTCTGGGGGACAGTATTTCCCCCATTTGCATCAGATCAGAATTTATTGATAAAGAGCTGGGGAAAATTACTGGAAACCAGGTGCAGGTTATTTATTCCATCACACGGATCTGCAAATAAAAGACATCTGGTGGAAAAAGATTATTCCGGGAGAATAAGTGCCAAACGACAAGTATGAAGAAAACTCAATCTGAAACGGACGGTGCAGTCAATGAGTTCCCCACATTTTGTGCAACAGTCCCGGGCAATTTCCATAGCCGGCAGTACTCCTGATACTAAATTAACTTGAGTTCGATATAAGAAAATAACTTAGTATATTGATTGTTAATAAAATAACAATAATTAGTTTAATTAAATGATATATAATCAGTTATAAAGAAGGATTCTTCCCTGGTTTGAAGTGACAAACAAACATAAACAGGAAGACTCCATGAAGATTTTGGAAACCAGATTTTAGAAATATTTTGTCACACCGGTGATTCCAGCAAAGTATTAATCAATCAGTTACAAATACATCACTTCACGGGCGGAGCCCGGAAACGGATCAAGCCATGGGTTTACCTTTTTAACTTTATGCCGAACTCAGGTTAAACAGGATATCAAACCGGAGAAAGATTGGAAAAATTCGGTTTTAATAAGAAGATTCGGTCATCATTATATTGCCAGGCTGCATAAAAAATAGCATATTGCCACATTGCCTTGGCAGAAGGCCGGATCCACCAAAGTCCTTTTTGAAGTATTCAATCCAGAGAATTCCAACCGGAAAGCCTTTTTTAAGCAATGTGCCAGGTATTTACCAGGCCAGCAAGTCGCTTCAAATAATCAAAAATAAGATGGCGGAGTTTAATACATTCAGACTTCAATATTCTTTATTTTACGGTTATCAGGTTTCTCTTTTTCAGTTCTGCAATGGCGTTTTCCCATCGTCCGCCGCTTCCCCACAGATAATATGAAAAATACATTACAGTATTCATGGGAATCCGTACCCAGGGCTGAAACTCGACATAGTAGTGAGGTGCCTCAATATTGCCCTGGCTTGGGGGAAGGATATCCCCCGGAGTACAGAAGTACATATGCAGGAAGACCGGCTGCCATACAGGAAATGCTCCCGCGAAGGCAATATCTTCCATAGTGTCGTAACCGGCATTCCATCCTTCTTTCAGGTCAAAGGCCCAGCCATATTTCTGTTCAGGAAGCATCCTGTATTCTTCCAGTCCGGTTTCAGCAGGTACATAGAACACATCTTCCGGCCCGTGTGTTTTGCCAAGTTCCAGGATGGGCTGCGGTCCCAGCATATTGGCCTCCCTGTTTTTGAATCTCAGTTCAAACCTTACTTCCAGCAGGGGGGAATTGCCGTAGAGAGTGAATATTTTTTTCAGATGGTTGCCATAATAATCTGTTTCCATCTCCACCCGAACATAATCCCCTTTTTCCCTGACAATTTTTGCATCATAAACCCTGTGGGTTTCCATACTGGCCTGTCCCAGGAAATCTTCAAAGCCGCCATAAGGGTAGTAGCCCCACATCCTGTATGGGGCATCATGCCGGTTGTTTTTCTCCGGCCATTTCCTGAACAGAACGTTATCATTCCTGCTTTTAACGATATACTCGATTACCCTTGCACCTGTTCTTAATAATGTGATCCTGACAGAATCATTTTCCATACGATACTCAGGTATGCCGTCACTGTTCAGATCAACTTCATAGACAAAGGTTCTCCCCTCAGCCCTGCCGACACCCAGCTGGCTCTCCGACGTCATGCCCAGGGCATTTGTTTTTACAATGTAATCACCGGGGTCAAGGCGCAGGTTGAAGTCACATGTTGCGAATGCAGCTTTTTCTGCTTCACATACCTTTGACTGTCTGAAGACTGCTTTCCGTAGATTGTCTTTTTTAAACACATTTACTTCCACTGCAACAGATTTATTATCTGAGAAATTGTGAATGGTAACCGGGAAATGAATTTCCGGAGAATGGCCATAAAGCAGCCGGTTGACCGAAACAGCCGGAGGCATGTCAAGAAGAGTCACGGTGCTCTTGGTCCTGTTTCCGTATGAAAAGCGAACTGCTACAGGATTGGTGTTTCCCATGGCTTCCTTCAGGGGCTGCAGGGGAATAACAAACTGCCTTTTTTCATGTACCGGCAGAACTATGTTTTCCTTCAGTTTCTCGCCGGCCGTTACCTTGTCTGACGTGACGACCTCCAGATTTCCGGTCAGCGGAATGGAAGAATGATTCTCCATTGTAACAATCAGGTTGTATCCTTCAACCTGTGCGGATATATCCAGGTTATCCCCAAAATACTCTTCGAGGTATATCCTGTCAAGATAAAGCAATTCCAGGACATTCCTGAATTCTGCAGGACCCATCATGTTTGCCTTTTCCAGAACGGCCACTGCCCTCCTGCTCATGATTGCATCCCATATCGACTCATTGCTCAGCGGCTTGTCCTTTTCAATAAACAATACCATTGATGATGTCAGGTTATCGCTCAGGTTGCCCGTTTTAAGTATAAATGGAACATTCTCATTGTCTATCTGTTCCTTGTTTCCTGGATGCACGAAATATCCATCGTATCTGAACTTGTCGGCTGCAGGATCAAATACTTCCCGGAAAGCATAACCCCCTTTCGAATGTGCGTAGTCGATCATATACTGCCTCGATGCCATATAATTCTGAACCTGCAGATTTTCATAGTCCCGGCATCCGAATACCGGTGAATAACCTGCATTTGCCACCACGGGCAGTTTAACCTCATTCACCCAGCTTTCAAGCTTGTCCTTTCCGTACCGGGATATGTAACCATCGAAAATAAACCATGAATTGCCTTCATTCATCCCTTTTCCAATCACTTCCAGCGGGTGCCCGGGCGAACAGGTTACGATATACAGTGTAGTGTTGATTCCGTGCCAGCCCTTAAACATATTATATGACTGCATACAGGCTGAAGTCCTTTCTATCAGGGTACGAAGCTGCCGCGATTTTTCTTCCGATCCGGATGATATTACAAAAAGATGCCTGTCGTCTCTTGTGAGAAAGAAAGCTTTTATCACTTCGAGATCAACATCATTAAGCTGGTAGCTGTTCATTCTGTGTGCCCATCCGAAGACATCACCGGCTTTTTCTTCAAGCTTCCGTCCCAATGGTCCCGAAGGGTCGGTTATGACCAGGATATTTCCCTCCTTCCGGCGTATCAGGTTTTCAAACTCATCCGGGGAAGGATTCTCAACAGTGCTGAATGGTTCCCTGAGCAATGCTGAGATAAAACCCTCCTGCATCAGTAAGCCGGGCATATCCATATCTTCAGCAACATCTATCTTGCTCTGAAGAATTGCAAGTTCCGTTTCCGGCAGGGCAATTTTGAACATATTGCCATATCTGTGCCACTCATAATAATAATTCTCCCAGTGATCTGTATAGCCATTAAACCTGTTGGGGGTGATAATGGACGATTTTCCTGCAGCATCTGCTGGTTCTGAACCGAAATCGGAAATGCCCTGTCCTGCGGCTGATACCGGTGCCGCGATAAGAAAGGCTGTTAAGATCAGTGGTTTTCGGAAAAATATCTTCATGACGGATTAGATTAAATTATCCTTTTCAAATCAGGATTTTAAGATATATAAAAGTTATTTGTCTGCAAGGCCGGACATATGAAACACTGGAAAAACACTGGTCATGAAGTTTTTTGCCAGGGGTATTTTTGTAGCCGATCCACGTATCTCGCGGCATATCAAACACTTGCCCGAAATTGAGCATAACTGGCGTGAAGAGAAATCAATCCTTCTGGAAATTATCAGTATATTTGTTTTATTACGCCTGACAGGGATTTTATTCACTGACTTTTCTGACGAAGATCAGGGAGTTATCCGCATGTAAACAATAACCAAATAAATAATCACTAGTGTCCAATTAAATTTTTACAATTAATACTTAAAGGCAAATTCAAGTTGAGCGGCTTCTTTACAAATATCATCAATAGTTTCGGAGGTCATGAAAAGATCTCTGATGGGCGTTTTGTCTGTCAGTACTCTGCTTACCACACGAAGGACATTGAATGTGGACCTGCCCAGCTGGCAGTCATGTTCGATGATAGCCACGAGACAGTATGTTATAACCGCAACATAAATTTGTATCCTGACAGCGTTCTCTGTATTACCCCAGAAGGACGTGATGCGGAGATGCTGCTTTATCCACCGAAAAAAAAGTTCCACTTGCCAGCGTTGCTTATACAGCATAGCGATGTCTTTTGCCCTGAGGCTGATGTTGTTAGTCAGGAACGTGAACGTTCTTTTAAGGTCGGGAGCATAGTAAACTATCCTCTTCAGCACGCCAGGATACTTTTTCTTGGTCTGATAGCCAGTGAGGCGTATCGTCTGATCAAGCAAGACGTTATCCGCCCCTTCCAAAAGCTCTTCACCATCAACAACCTCATACTGGAGGTGAGACTTCTGTCGGATGACAAAGTAGGAGCCGATCGTGTTGATTGTATGCAGCCTTGCAAGGTCATAATATCCTTTGTCAAAGATGTAAAACGCATAGGGCTCATACGGAATCTCATCCATCGCATTCACATCGTGAACTTTTGCTTCCGTGATATGAATGTAAGTCGGTATCTGGGTTACAATATCAAACAGCGTGTGAACTTTGATGCCACCCTTGTTTTTCCTGAAGTATGCCCACTTGAACAAGGTCAGGCAAAGGTCTATCGTGGTGGAGTCGAACGCATAGAACTTCCCATGCAGTTCGAACGGCCTGTCAATCCGTTTGCTTTGAGCAAGATTGATCATGTAGTAGGCAAACTCTTCAAATATCTTGCAGTCACGGTTCATGTTGGCGTAGGAAAGATTACTAAGTTTTATCTCTCCAGTGCCAAATCCGAGATGATAACTCTTGTTTTTGATAGAGTCAACGATGCACTCGACCTCTCTGAGACTGTCACAGGCAGCCAATTGCCCATACATCATAACGAGCAGTTGATTCCAGCAGGTGAATGTCTTCACCCATTTATCTCCTTCAAATCGTTTGACAATCATATCAAAAACTCTCTTTGGCAGGAAGTCCACGAGCTGACTGAATACATATTTGCCACTGTTCATATTTGCCTGATTTATATTCAGGCACTGAAGATGCGAAATGAATTCAAATCGACACGTGACCTTATCGCTTGTAATAAATTATATATTAACCATTTACAATGGTTTTAAAATAAATCTTTTGGACACTAGTG
>Ga0302244_1001565_pt1 | contig 13474 bp, 11 predicted proteins | sample AAG_UR_Phe_MG_FD_193513 | JGI IMG/M metagenome (GOLD analysis project Ga0302244, IMG submission 193513) | Enriched activated sludge microbial communities from anaerobic digester in WTTP, New Holstein, Wisconsin, United States - AAG_UR_Phe | ecosystem: Engineered > Bioreactor > Anaerobic >... | reverse complement strand
AATTAGCAATGTCGAGTCTCCTGGTTGATAACTTGGATAAGCAAGTGCAGGAAGTGTGCAAGCAATGATTGTCATAATGTATTATGCATCAACATCTATCAGAAAGGCATTCGGTGAGTGACACCGTTATTATCTCTGTTTTAAAAGAAAAGATACCTCAAGCGTTGGCTATCGTTCTTTGCGAAAAAGGAGAGAAACTGAAGGACAAGGATATAGAGTCTTTTGCTGAAGAACTCAAATTCGCAATCGATCTCGATCTGACAATGGAGGTAATCACCGATTTTTTCGGATGCAACCCGATAGTTTCTCTTTTGAAGAAACTACGGGGTCAAGCGGAAAAAATCAAGGCAACGATAATGGGATCGGATGGATAGATAACATTTGTGTTATTCTCTCAAGCGGGAACATCACGAAACACGAGAAGATCAAATGGGGCTATACGCTGAAGCAGTGTGTTCCGCACCTGGATTATCAAACGAGACAGGTCATGTTCAGAGAAGCGGTGCTGGCATTTCTGGGCGTGAAGGAAAGCAAGCTTAATCAAAAAGAGAAGAAAGCCAAATCATGCAGGGTATCCTCGGCATGCAGCATGTGCAATAAACAATGCAGCGAGAGGGTGGTATGAAACCGTTGAGTTATAAGGATTGTAAAAATGCCTGATAATAAAATTGAACTTATTCTTGAAGCGATCAGCAAGGGCTTCCCAGAACTCAGCAAGAAAGTGGATGGCATACGGAATGATCTTACAGGCTTAAAGAGTGAAGCCGGAAAGGTTCAGGGAGGAATAGGCAGCCTCATAAAGACATTAGGCGGACTTGCCATTGCCACTGTAATTTTCAACGAAATAAAAAATGCGGCAAAGGAGTCTCTCCGGTTTCTCGGCCAGATGGAGACATCAACGCTGGGGATTGCATCTGCCTATATGGTAGGCGGCAAGTACATAGATCAAACCACAGGCAAGGCGTTGGAGGGTGAAAAAGCACTAAAGGCGGCACAGCAAGACGCAAAGTCAATGCTTGATGAGCTGCAGGTTGCAAATCTCCAGACAATTGCAACCCTTGACCAACTTGTTAGAGCATATCAGGAAACCCTTCCCGTTGCGATGGCAAAAGGGTTTGACAAACGGATGGCAAAAGACTTCACCGTAGCCATGGTGCAGGCGGCCGGAGCAATCGGATTGCCTCTTGACCAGATGGGAGAGGAGACCAGATCGATACTGACCGGCAATATCAATCCTCGAACATCACGTATTGCGACTGTCCTTGGCCTGCGAAACGAGGATGTAAGGAAGATGGAAGGCGATGCAAATAAGCTCTTCACATTCCTTATGGAGAAGCTCGACGCTTATAAGCTTGCCGGTATAGAATCTCAGAATACTTGGGCCGGGCTATGGAGTAATGCAAAAGACATAGCTCTCCAAGCAGGGGGCCAGGTTTTTCAACCTCTTTTTGACGTGATTAAGCAGCAGTTATCTGACATCACGAGCAATATCGTTACAATCAACAAAGAAACAAACAAGATAGAGTGGAACAAGGATTTTTTGAAAGGAATCGAGACATTTAGGGATTTTTTAACAGAGACCATTGCCGATGTGCGCAGACTTGCAATGCTTCTGGATAAGATCGGCGGGACTTTAACTGCAATACCCCGTCTTGTTGCTCAGGGGATCAACTATACCTTTTTTCTCGGACAATTCAAGGGTCTGGATGAAGGATCCCAAAAGTTTGTCGAATGGAACAAGATGTTTGAAGATCGATATAAAGCAAATGACAGAGCCTTACAAGACATGGCTATGCGGAGGGAAGGCTTTAAACCGGCTACGCAGGAACAACTTGCGCAATTGGACTATGCCAGCCTCGAAGCTGCCGGTCTCACGAGGGTTGTTTCTGAGCTTGGGCAGGTTCTTTATTACTACAAGGAGATAAACAAAGAAAAAACAGGTTACAAGCCAAACCCCCAAAAGCAAACGGAAGAACAAATCAAGGCCATTGAAAACTGGCAGAAAAAGTTAAGGGATTTGCAAACCGACATTGATAAGGCATCTTATCACTCTGATGATGTGTTCGACAAAATTCTCGATATTGAAAACAAATACAAAGACCTTGTGCAGGAAGCCGACAAATCAATGAGAGAGCACAAAGTCAAACTCGACAAGAGTCTTCTTGATCGCTGGAAAGAGGCAATGATTGGCAAGGCTCAATGGGAAAAACAATGGAAGGAATATGAGGAGGCCCAAAAGAAACGAGAAGAGGGAGAAAAAAAATACAAGTCTCTCGTAGAAGAATTGCAGACCTCAACCGGCAACGAGCAGGAAAACCGCATTCAGAAAAGCATTCAGGAAGAAACAAAGCTTACAAAGGAGCTTGTGGATATATGGTCTTCCACAGAAATGACCTATGCTGAATACCAGATGCGGCTTGCCCAGATCGAGGCAAGGGGTGTCCGTGAACGGGAGAAGATAAACGAGGAATTTAACCTCATTATCCTTGAAGCGGAATCAAGGCGAAAGCTTGCCGTCCTTGATATGGCGGAAAGAGAGATGTCCATGCCAAAAGCAGACATCGCCAAGGGGCGAATAGAAGAGCATACAAAACTTCTTGAAGCTTATGTCAAGCAACGGGAAAAGGCCATAGAGAGAAACGATCTTACCGCACAGTTTCAGGCCGAAAGTAAAATCGACGAAACCAGGGTAAAGATAAATGAACTCACCATGACTGTTAAGGAACTCACCGGGTCTTTCGGGGAGGGATTTGATCGAGGGCTTACAGAGTTTTTGTGGAATGTAAAGACATCATTTCAAATGGCCAAAGAGATTGCCACTGAGACTGCTACCGCCATGCAGCAATCCTTCAGCGACTTCTTTTTTGATGCCTTCGAAGGCAAATTAAAAAGCCTTTCCGACTATCTCAAAAGCTTCTTGTCGAGTGTGAAACGGGCACTCGCCAATGCATTAGGTCAGCAGGTTTCCGGCAGCATCATAAGCGGCATAGGGAGCTTGTTCAGTAACACCCTGGCGTCTTCGGGATCGTCAGGGACTCCCACATACCATCCATCGCTTAATCCTGGCGGTACGCAAGTAGCACACACCGGAGGGACGGTTAGACGATTTATACCTGTGTTTCATGCCGGTGGACTTAACAACGATGAACGTGTGGTCATTAACCGCGTAGGAGAACGGTATATCACCGAGGAGCAAAACGAATGGTTAACCAATATAGCGAGAAGTATGGACGGAACCTCTCAGCCTATTGTCGATGTCCAGGTTAATATCGACAATAAAACCGGTCTGGATGTGAAACAGAGAGAGACCCAAACACAATGGGACGGGAAAAGGATGATAAAAAACGTTATGATCGAGCTTGCAGACAAAGACCGCACAATTAAAAATATTTATGGGATAAAGGACATTTAATGGCAGTATTTCCGACGCTCACCGTGACGCCGTCAATCGAGGGATGGGGAGAAGAATTAGCCCAAGACCCTACAATAAGGACGCAGCTTGACGGGGGCTACATTTTAACCAGGGCAAGGTTCACCAGAATTCCAAAAAAGTGGAAAGTCAAATACGGCCTTCTTACTCCTGGCGACAAGGCAACCATAGAGGCTTTTGAGACTACTGTTCAAGGAGGTGCGGGTATATTTTCCTGGACAAGCCCTGCCGGGCTTATCACCTATAGCGTGCGATTCGCCGGGCCCATAATGTTTACCATGCGGGAATCGCCAAACTGGTGGGATGCCGAATTCATTCTGGAGCAGGTATAATGACGCTTCCTCCAGTATTAAAATACCTGAAAAACGAAATAGCCTCCATTTATCCCTGGTTGTTTCTTCTCGACATTACCCTTCCGAACAGCGCCGAGCGCCATTTTGTCCACAACAACGAAGATATTACAATCCCTACCACCGGAGTGACATATACGAAATTTCCGTTTCAGATAGAGCTGCCAGAAATAGATTCGGACGGCAACATACCAACCTGGAATATCCGTGTGGACAATACGCTCAGAATATTCGAGACATACCTGCAGCAGACAAAGGGCGCTGTCGGATCGGAGATAATCCTGACGATTATCAATGCGCAATACCTTTCTGAAAGCTACGTCGATCTGCAAACAAAAATAGAAATCCTCGATGCCTCATCGGATGAAAACTGGGTTGTTTTTGCCTGCGGCGGAAGAAACCTTTTCAGGGATATGTACCCCGTATACCGGTATCTTGCAAACCACTGTATGTGGCGGTTCAAATGGCACGAATGTTATTACAACGATCCATCGGCATCGGTTGTCTATGGAGATGACGGCAACATATATATCGGAATTCAGGATCATCTCTCCGCTTCAGCCAACAAGCCTGTCACCGGAGCGATCTGGTGGAAATACTGGCGGCTGGCGAATAGAAAAGGTATATCCGGAAGATCTCCAGCCGGCTGTCTGAGCTCTTCCATATCGACATGGTGCGAGGGAGAAAATTACACGGCTGGAGCCGAAACATGCAAAAACACCCTCACCGATTGCCGGGCAAAGAACAACAGCCTTAGATATGGAGCTTTTATCGGCCTGTCTCAAAAGGGGATAAAAGTTGTTTGATTATAAAGACCTCCTCGGAATACCATTCAAACGGCACGGCCGGGATAAAAACGGGATGGACTGTTACGGCCTTGTCATGGAAATCCAGAAACGCAGAGGCGTTGTCATTCCAGAATTCGCCTACGGCGATGACGTGGACATGTCCCTTATCCATCAGATGGTGGCACAGGGAAAGCAACTATTTGAAAAAATAGACCGTCCGGAGGCTTTTTGTTTTGTGGTATTCTCTGTGCTGCCCCCCTACGAAACGCATATAGGGGTTGTTCTTGAAGACAGCAACTCGTTCATCCACATCATGAGGGATAAATCGGTTGTTGTGTCCCGCCTGGACGCTGTTGCGTGGCGGCACCGGATAAGGGGGTTCTACCGATGGGCAGCATAACTCTCAAAGAATGCAAAAGCCCTTTTAATGCCGATATGCTTCGCACCGTGGAGATTCCTTACGAAAAAGGTTTGTCCCTGCTTGAAATAAAAGCTCGTCATCTCCCTGCGGTCGTCAATGAAGAAACACTTCAACCGCGAGAGCCTTTTCGAGCGGAAATTGATTTTGCAGTCATGCTGAACGCCCAGCTTATCCCCAAGGATACGCTTGGCAAGGTTTATCCCATGCCCGGCGATCTCATCATGTTTGTCCCGGTAATGGGTGATGATTTCGCAACATTTGTCGGCATCGCCGTTGCTATTGTAAGCATAGCCATCAGTGCGGGGGCATTAGGACCTGCTGGTCTTGCATGGTTTGGGGCAGCATTTGCAGCCGGTGCGCCAGGTGCAATTATCACCTCGTTGGCCGTCTCTATCCTCGGAGGCCTTGCCGTTTCTGCCCTCACCAAATCACCCGATCTGCCCACAATGGATTTGCACAGCGGATTCGACACCACGCAAACCTACTCATGGAACCCGCAGACCATCCAGCAGCCGGGAGCGTCCATTCCCAGGGTATTCGGCACTCACAAACTATACGGCAACGTCATCGCCTCTAATATCGAGAATGTGAATGACAAGCAGTATTTAAACGTTCTCATTTGCCTCGGCATGGGGCCTGTCAACCGGGTGTATGATTTCAAGATAAACGACCAACCCACAGAAAAACTTCAGGGCGTAGAAATATACACACGGCACGGCAACCTCGATCAAGACCCTATTCCTAACTTTAACGATACAAAATCCGAATATCCTTTATCCGTCAAGATTGTAAAGGATAATCCCTATACCTATGTCACAATCGGTAACGACTTCAACGGGCTGGAGGTAGACATCACCTTTCCTTATGGCCTGTATTATGCCAATAACGCAGGGGGTCTCGATGCGATGAGCGTAGACCTCCGGATAGAAATCAGGAAACAGGGAGATGCAGACTGGATAGCGATAACACACAAGGCAGTGGCGTGGACAGAACAGATACCGGTGGAATCTGGCCACTGGAGTATTGGTTACTGGCAGTGGTATGATGGCTGGGGCACCGGTAACTGGGTTGAAATACAAAGTGGAGGATCGAACCCTAACGCATATTACGAAGGGCAGAACGTTTATTATTATGAGTATTATTACTTAATTGCCAGATGGATTCAGGAAACAACCTATTATACGGTAAACCATGAGGACATCGTTGATTATGTGACCGTATCTGCCGCCCAGAACTCTGCGATTCGCAGGACATACAAATCACAGATGAATTTAGGCTCCGGGAAGTATGAAATAAGAATCTCCAATCTCTCCGTTGATCAAACATCTTCCCGATACGCAGACGATATGTATGTATCGGCTGTGAGAGAAGTTTATACCGATGATTTTGAATATCCCCGTATGGTGCTCGTAGGGATAAAGGCTTTAGCCACCGATCAATTATCAGGATCATTGCGCTTTTCCTGCATGTGCGATGGAGCGATCATCGACACCGATTACGGCTTGTCTTCCCGGCAAAGAAAGTTTACCAACAACCCAGCGTGGGTGGGCTTCGATGTTATCACGCAGCCCGTACTTGATAATCAAAACACTATTATCCGGTACGACAAGATGCTCCCCACAGAAATAGATATACCCAAGATCAGAGAACTTGCATCCCGCAACGACGAGATGGTTCCTGACGGCACGGGAGGAACGGAACACCGGCACGAGTTTGATGGTGTTTTTGATGCCGGTATGAGCCTCTGGGAAACATCATTAAGGATATTCAAGTCATGCCGTGCCATTCCATTCTGGCAGGGGGTAATGCTCACCCTGGCTATCAACAAGCCCCGAACGGCAAGGCATATGATCACTATGGGAAGCACGGTAAAAAGCTCTTTTAAAGAACGATGGTCATCAGCGAAAGAAAGGCCCAGAGAACTGAAAATAGATTTCACCAACAAGGAGAATGAATACCAGAGGGACACTCTGCAAGTGTTTCATCCGCAGATGGATTCATACCATACACCCTTGAATCTTGATATGATCGGCGTTGTACGCTCGTCTCAGGCATGGCGAGACGGTTTCTTCATGCTCTCCGGCAACAAAGAACTCACCAACTTCGTTACAATTACCGTCCCTATCCAGATGATCGAGGCAACCGTAGGAGACCTTGTAGAAATCAGCCACGACATTCCGCAGTGGGGTCATTCGGGCAGGCTGGAAGATGTAGGACTTGACAACAGCCACGTCTATCTTGATCGGGATGTTGAAATGGAAGAGGGATATATTTACGTTATCCGCATCAAACTGAAAAGCGATGATATTATTCAACGAACAGTTGCAGGGGTGACTGATGGTCGTTCGGTAGAAGTGACCGTTCCGTTTGAAATCGGCTCCCTCCCAGAAAAATATTGTGAATACGCATTCGGCAAACAGAACATTGTAACGAAGCCCTTTTCAATTCTATCCATCAAACCATCTATGGATTTGAATTTTACTCTCCTGTGCCTGGAGTATAATGAAACCATCTATAACGTAGATTCCGGCCAGGATGTTCTCCCCACCCCAAATTATTCAGCATTATCCACCACTCCCGACATATCGAATCTCCGGGTAACAGAAGAATTGAAACGTTCTGGAAATGCAATTCTGAGCAAGATGATCTTTAGTTGGGATTCAAAAAATTGTGCAAAGTTCGTTATAGGAATACAGGGCAATGTACCATACCAGGTTGATGAAAACACCACGATGACGATATTCAGAGATCTGGAATCAAATATGGAATATATCGGCAACACCTATGTCTTTTATGGACAGCACGGAATCACCTATTTTTTCAATGTAAGAGGATACGGATACGACGGCACGCAAACACCACATAGAGTATTGAGATACACCGCAAATATTCAAAAGCTGCCCCCTGCCGATATAACCGGCCTGAGATACACATTGACGGATAGAATTCTGCACCTGCAATGGAACGAATGCGCTGATGTCGACTTGCATCATTATCGGATTGTCGTCGGCAATCCTACCACGCCGAAGGATGTTATTGAGACAACGGCAAACTCGATCAGCCTTCCGGTGAGCAACGGGCAGTATAAGTTTAATGTCTATGCCGTTGATTTTCTTGGGAACAAAAGCATAAATCCCGCAACAGTGACTGTAGACATCGAAGGAACATATACAGAAAACTATCTGATTCAGGATTTTGTCGATTTATCATCGGGAACGTATGAGGGTACAATATGTTATACCGCATCCGATCAATTACGCCGTCCTTCGGCACATGGGAGCCCCATAAGCCTTCCTGTCGGGAACGCACGGGATTGTGATACGCAAAACTATATCAACGCCTTTGAAGATCAGTTCGTATCGGACATGGATTACCTCGTGAACTGGTTCTCCACAATGGACTTTGCCGAACCGGGAACCTTCACTTCCGCCGTCATCGATTTAGGAAAAATCTATGAAGGATATTTGAGTTACGACGGCACCCGCAGCTATAATGTTTATGATGATGCGTCGGACATTAACGGCTCCGTATCCGAGTTTGAAGGCATATATGTCTCCGACTTCGATAGAGAAGTTGGAGTGATCCGGATCAGGGCCTTTGTTTCTCAGGACGCCCTGTCCTGGAAAGAAGTCTACGGGGGATTTGTCAAAGCAAGGTACCTGCAGTTCAAGGTATATTTCGATACGAGAAACCCGTCCGTTGAGCATCTGCTCACCGATCTATGGTACCAACTGGATGTGCCGGATATATCGGATGGCGGGAAGCAATCAATAACCGATTCCGGCAAAATTACCTTCAACAAAACCTTTAATGCAGTTAAAGCGGTGAGCGTGGCAGCGGTTGGAGGCGGTCAGGTCGACGTGACGAGCTATGACGAAACGGGGATCAATGTCACAATCGTTGGCGGGGGCACAAAAGATGTAACCTGGATAGCGGAAGGATATTAAATGGCCGTAAAACCGTCTTTAAAATATGCCATAGGGCTTAAGCCTGAAGATGCAATAAAGTATTTTCAGTCAAAGGGTTATACCTTTTCGTGGGATTGGCATGATACATGGCAAGAGGCCCACACCAAAGCGTTCACCGTTGCAAAGGCAATGAGGCTCGACATACTCAAGGACATTCGGGGTATGGTACAGAAATCTCTTGACGATGGTATAACCTTTCAACAGTTTAAGAAGGAATTGGAGCCAAAGCTCAGGGCAAAAGGGTGGTGGGGGAAAAAGCTTGTCGGAGATGGAGAGGGGGGCAAAGTTGTACAACTCGGCAGCACCCGTAGGCTTGCAACGATCTACCAAACAAACCTGCAGACGGCATACATGACCGGGCGATATAAAGCCCTTATGGAAAATATTGAAGACAGGCCGTATTTTCAATATGTGGCCATTCTTGATGCAAAGACCAGACCTGTTCACAGATCGTTAAACGGAAAAGTATTTCGCTGGGACGATCCCTTCTGGAAGGCTTTTTGGCCCCCGAACGGGTGGAACTGCCGGTGTGACGTTCGGGCGCTATCCGCCGATGATATGAAAAATAGAAACCTTGAGGTTTCTCAAGGAGAAGGCAACCTTCACAGCGAAGAACAGCTTGTATCGATGAAAACCGGTAGGAAGGAACCGGTGACGGTATATACAGACCCAAAGACCAAAATGGAGGTTGCAACCGATGTGGGGTGGAATTACAATCCGGGAGAGTCCTGGACAAAACCCTTCACACCGTCGCCGTATGACCCGACAGCGCCGGGCGGGGGTTTCAAGACAATCGGCGCATCGGCCATGAACAAAGCAGCAATTGAGAGCTTACCGGCGAAGCCATTCACAAAAGACATGCTTCTGCCTGCCCACGATAAAAGCGGATGGAGCGAAGCAGACTATGTAAACCGGTTTTTAAAAGAATTCGGGGCTGAGATCGGGAAGCCTATGGTGTACCTGGATGCAATTAATGAACCCGTTGTAATATCTGATGAACTTTTTAAAGACAGAATAAAAGGTGGTTATAAGGTATTTAAGGCAGGCAGGGAAATGTATATAAAACTTCTTGCAGATACCATAAAAGACCCTGCTGAAATATGGCTTACATGGGTGCAGGGAGAAAATAAGGCAAGACTATGTAAGCGGTATATAGGAATATACAAAGAATCAGGAAATAAGATCGGTAGTTACGTTGTTTTCGATTTAATAGATGATGTATGGCAGGGAACAACGGCATTCAGGCCCAGAAAATTAGATTATCTTGATGAGTATAGAAATGGAAATTTGCTCTATACAAAATAAAACACACTGTAAGAGCATCCTACCCGGCAACCCGGGTTCGTTTGCGTCCCCAGATAAGGTGGACTTGCCTCCCACAGTGTATAATATTGAGATTATAGCACATAAACATGAACTGTCAATATGATTGAAATCAAGATTAACGACAAAGAGGTGACAAAGCTCTTCAACGAGCTTGTAAGGCGGGGCCAGAATATGTCTCCTGCCATGAAAATAATTTCTGGGATCATGCTCGATGCAGTGAGGGAAAACTTCGAAAAGGAAGGGCCCGGATGGCAAAAACTCAAACCTGCCACAATCAGACGCCGAGAAAAGACCGGACACTGGCCTGGGAAAATACTCCGGGTGCGAGGCCAACTATCCTCATCTATAACAAACAGACATGACAGTAAAAGCGCGCGTGTCGGCACCAATAAGGTATATGCGGCTATTCATCAATTTGGAGGAGATATACAGCAATCAGGGCAAGTCCTTCATTTCAAAAAGTATAAAAAGGGCAAGTATGCCGGAAAAACATTATTCGCCAAGAGCAGCAAGGCTGATTTTGGAATGAAAACAGGTGCATATTCTATTCACATTCCTCCTCGGCCATATCTAAAGATGAATGACTACGCATTGAATGCCATCAAAAAAGCTTTGATGAATTATATAATAAAGTGAATCCGCAGGCGGCGGATGGCAGCGGGCAAATGGGGAGGCTTGTAGTCCGTCACAGGCCTCCCCGCCCCATCTTCAAAAACCGCTTGACAGAGAAAACAGCTTTATTTTATTATGGAAATACCAACAAACGCAAAGGGGCCAACCCCGCCCACGCGAGATGCGGAAAGGGGTGAAGTTGTTTAAAGGGCGTATATATGCCCGAGTGTCTTCATGTCGTGAGGCATGGGGCAACCTCTTTGCGGGTTGTGGTAGCACTCGGGCTCTTTTAAATTGTATAAGCAGTACATACCGAAAACGCAAAGGAGGCAGCACATGGAACAAGAAAATTGCAACACCCAGCAAAACGATATGGTAGATGCAGAAAAAATGGAAAGAATCTTAAGTCCGCTCCATCTCGTTATTAACCTTTTGAGCAGGGCAAGCAAGCAACCCGGCCCCGAGATTGTCAGCATCCGGGAATATCAGACCATTGCCGATTACCTGATCTATGTGGCAGATGTGATAAAGAGGGAATTCCAATCTGACCGGGAAGAGGAATCCCCAACACTGCTGTAGAGTATGCCAACAAATGAAGTGCATGGTTAATGAACCGTTTTTTCGTGAGGAGTTGACTTCACAGTGAAACCAACTTACCGGAATATCTCTTATACACAAAATACGGACACTGCGCCGTCAATGCGACGGGGCAGTGTCCCCTTCTATACTGATACACAGAAGGAGGATTGATTTTATGAACAATCTTATCCCGTTTAAATATCAGGGTCTCGCAACAACCGAAGCCGTTATTTCTCTGGGGCCTCTCCCCCTGCTCAAGCGGTTTCGCATGACAAGAAAAGGCTGGGGTGAGTTCTTCGGAGCAAAAAACCCGCAAGCATATATGGACATACTAAAACATAGATTCCCCGATCTGCCAGATGGTATCCCCGTCACCGTGACGGTAAACGAACGGGGCGAATTGGGTCGAAAACGAAAATATATTGACCTTTCACAGCGAAAGGTCAATATATTAAATGATGACCGTGAATTTGTATACAACGTGTCGGATGAGACCTCACCTGGTGTCACAGTGACACCAGGTGAGACTCCGCTATATTCCCTTAGAGCCCGTGAAATTACTGTTATAACTCATGACATTTTCGAAGCTCATCAATATGCCGTATACTCAGTTCTTCCGAATGCACGAAAGTTCTTATTGACTTTCCCAGCATTCCAACAAGCCATTGTGGAAGGAAGGGTTGCCCTTCCAGACCCGACCCTTGCGGAAATAGCTGCTATGCCGAAATGGACGCACGGCAGGGGCGCATTGCTCAAAGACGCATCGGAAAAAGAAGGCGTCTCGTCAGAAACGGTCAGACGATGGGCTAATAAGATCGCCGCAGGTGTTCCCCTTGGACGTCATGTGACGCCTTACATCCATTCAAGATACCGTGATGTTTACGAAAAAGCCGTTAAACTCATACAGGATGGCGGTCGAGTAGAGGATATTGCCAAAGAGCTGGATATTCCGGTGTCAACTTTGTATCGCTGGAAGATCAAAGATAAAAAGGTTGTTTAATTTACAGCAAGTAGGCAACATGATTGTCAAAGACAGAATAGTTCACCATGCGATTATGAATATTGTTGAGCCTATCTGGGATAAACTTTTCATATATGACTCGTATGCGTGCAGAAAGGACAAAGGAACTCATGCAGGAGTATCAAGAACGGTTGAGTTTTTGAGGAGGGCGCAACAAACATGGGGAAAGGTATATTGTCTAAAGTGTGATATAACTAAGTTCTTTCCTTCTATCAATCATCACAGAATGCTTCAGGTTATATCACAGAAGATAAAATGCAAAGATACCCTATGGCTTTTCGAGCGGATTATTTTTAATAATACTTTTGATAGGAATGATCCGGAATCAAAGAATATGCCTATCGGCAACTTAATATCACAGTGGGGCGCTAATTTATATTTGAATGTGCTGGATCAGTACATTAAGCATTACTTGAAGACAAAATATTACATTAGATATATGGATGATTTCCTAATACTGGACGGAGATCATAAAGAACTGCACCGACTGAAACGTGAAATATCTCTGTTTCTAAACAATCGTTTGAAGCTTAGCCTTAATGCAAAAAGCGATATTTATCCAGTTAATAGAGGTATTGATTTTTTGGGCTATAGGATATGGCATAATAATATTCTTTTACGGAAGAGCAGTCTTATTCGCGCCACAAGGCGTTTTAAAAAGCTTTCAAAGGCATATAAAGAGGGATTAATCAATCTTTCTGATGTAAAATGTTCTTTATCTTCATGGCTGGGACATTGTCAACATGCGAATGTAAAAAGAGGGGCAGAATTATGTTTAGAACATCTTGTTTTGAGTAAGTGAAAAATATCAAACTATCTGTCAAAATCTCTCAAACCATCTGTCAAGTTATAACCGTCTGGAAAACAAAAACAAGTTTGAGTTGAAAGGGGTTTCTATGAAAGACTATATCGAAAAAATCCGTTTGGCAGAGGAAAGAGGACTTCTGGCTTTCATGGAGGAGGCATTTAACGCACCGGC
>Ga0302244_1001545_pt1 | contig 13635 bp, 10 predicted proteins | sample AAG_UR_Phe_MG_FD_193513 | JGI IMG/M metagenome (GOLD analysis project Ga0302244, IMG submission 193513) | Enriched activated sludge microbial communities from anaerobic digester in WTTP, New Holstein, Wisconsin, United States - AAG_UR_Phe | ecosystem: Engineered > Bioreactor > Anaerobic >... | reverse complement strand
GCCGATACCGAACACGGCAGACACCTCCCGGGAAACAGCCCCACAGCGTCCCCCCATGAGGAAGGGAATTGAGGGGAGGGTGAATGGCTCCAAAGCCCCCTTGCAGGCGGCGGAGTTTGGTCTAAATTCCCCTAAGTAATCCCCCGGCTTTGCCGGGGGACTCGCGGAGTTTGACAATTCCGGGAATATAGGAAAGCCTCCTAGCCGTGAACCGCTCAAAGTTTACAGCACAGGAGGCAAGAATTGAACGGCGTTGAGAGTTTAAGCCATACAAAGTGGGAATGCAAGTATCACGTGGTGTGGATACCGAAGTATCGGAAGAAGAACTTTACGGGCCAGCATTTCTGGGCGCGAGGGTATTTTGTGTCGACCGTTGGCACAGATGAGGAGACGATCCGCGAGAATATCCGGCAACAGGAGCAGGAGGATCGTCGCCTGGATCAGATGACAATGTTTGAGGGATAGCCACCTGCAGGTGGCTCATAAAACAACCGCTTTGAGCGGTTCACACATTATCAAGCCTCCGGCTTTGCCGGAGGTCATGACTGACTAATGCCAATTGCGGCAGAGGACGAAATCCAGAAAACATCCCATAACGACCCATGGAACAACAGGGCAGCATTATAGACAAAAAAGAAAGGGACTATGTATTTGGTGAAGCCCAGCTTCATGGCCGTCCACCCTGTCTCCATGAAGTTCGACCTGGCTATCCCGCAGGCCGCGGCGACGCACAAGGCAGTAGGAGGGGTGATATCGGACAATGCGCCCCAATAAAACACGAACAAGTGGGCGGCCATTGGGTATATATCCACAGCTGTGAGGGCAGGGACCATGACGACTGCCAGGAAGATATAGCATGCAGTGGTCGGCATGCCCAATCCTAGAACAAAGCTTGTAAGGGCGCCTGCAATGAGAATGAGAAAGGTATTGTTTCCGACAGCTACCACCAACTCTCTCGAAAAAGAGAGGGCAACTCCTGTAACGGAAAGCCCCCCAATCAGCAATCCGGCAGCCGCTAAAATTGCCACGAGTTGAACCATCGTTCCGGTTAAGTCCGTAAGGATTTTGACCGTCGAAGGCCAGTTGAGGCGAGTTTCCTTCTTGAAAAAGGACAGAATGAGGAGCGCAAGACTGGCATAGAAAGGGGCCCATGCTTCGACGGCCAGGGTCACCAGAAAGTATGTCATGACCACGATGACCCCGAGATAGTACCAGCCTTCCTTCAGGGTGCCCCAAACAGGCGGCAGCTCATCCTTGGGCAAGCCTTGTAACCCCGTTTTCGCAGCGAAACAATCAACCTGTACGAAAAGGCCGAGAAAGTATAGGAAGGCAGGGATGGCTGCGGCAATGCAGACGTCGATATAGGGCACATTCAAGAAGGACGCCATGACAAAAGCGGCAGCGCCCATAACCGGCGGTGTGATCGGCCCGCCTGCCGATGCGCATGCTTCGATGGCAGCCGCATATTTCGCTGAAAAGCCTGTTCGCTTCATAGCAGGGATAGTCATCGATCCGATGGCTACCACATTGGAGACTGTGCTGCCGCTCAGCATGCCAAAGAAAGCACTGCCTAATATACCGATCTTGGCCGCCCCGCCCCGCGCCTGGCCCAGCAGGGCACTCGCAAGATTAAAAAAGAACGTACCTCCACCCGTGTACTGGAGCATGGTTCCAAATAGGACGAACCCGATCAGAAGATTACACAGGACAAAGACGGGCAACCCGACAATGCTATTTGCCCCCATTGCGTGTAACCTCGCCGTGGTCAAAAGGTCAAAGGATTGACCTTGCAGGAAGCCAGGCAGGAGATGGGCACCAAGGGGGTACAGGGAAAAGATAAAGCAGGTAACCGTCAGGGCCATATCGGAAGCTCGCCTGACCGCTTCGAGAACCAGAGCCCAGAGAAGGATGCTTATCAGACTGGGGACAAGCGGTGCAGAGTATTCCCATCCCATACTTACGATCTCTATTCCCTTCAGCCCGAGGTAACCTAAGGCGGCTACCGCTACCAGGAAAAGGATGCCGTCGTACCAGGGCACTCGGTCCTTGGGAGATGATTTAGTCAAAGGGCACATGAGAAACACGATCGGAAGATAAAACATCAGGATGTAGTACAAGTAGGAATTATCAATGAGCGTTATATCGAATAATGCAACGCGAAATAGTTGATACACCGCCAACAAGATTGGCAGAATCGAGAAAAGAATAAAAATAAACGTCCAGAAAGCACTGTTTTTTATTCTTTCAACCGCGAGATTCTCTTTTACGGTCGTCAGAGCGGATATAGCCATGTGTTTTGTCCCCTTTTAGAAGAGCCTTTACCCACGTGAAAGGAGTCCATCACGATGGGTAAAGGCTTTCTCACAATCTAATAGCTGAATTTGAAGAAGCATCTTCTTCAGAATAATCCTATTTGGAAGCTGCAGCCCTCTTCTTCGCCCAGAAATCGGCAAGCCCCTCATCGCTAATATTCTTGGTCTTTGCTTCGATGATGATCGCGTCCCAGAGTTTCTTCATAGAGGTCTGCTCCTGTATCAATTGGTTCTGCCTCTTTTCCATTTCCTTACTCCAAAGTCCTTTCTCCTTGAGGTACCGAATGGTCCCCGGGTGATAGGGCAGGAGCATGCTCTTGAGATTAATTGCTTTTTTAAATTCCCAGCAGGGCATCACATCGTGGCATCTCTTCGAGAGATCGAAACTTACGTCTATTGCTTTAGTCACTTCATAGACGGTATTCTCATCCGCGGTGTCGTAGGCGATAATGATTGGATAGGCATAAGTTGCCAATTTTCTGGGCTTTGTCTTCGAAACACCAACACCCTTCGTCGCATTAGTTGGGATGAAATAGGGGGCGATCTTGTGCAATCTTTCCCAGCCCGCCTTGTCTTCGGGTGGGTATTCCGGCCAGTACACACCATGGGGAGAACGCTCGACTTCGAACATCACAGGCGACGTGGTCGAGGACCATGCGGCATCTGCCTTGCCTTCACCGAGGAACTTCATGGACGTTCCGAGGCTTGGAGCAGGAACCTTGATTACGTCATTCCATGTCAATCCGGCAAAGGCCAGCGTCGCTTCCATGGCTGAGTTCAGAGCTGGGCCACCGGGGATCCAGGTGAGCCTCTTTCCCTTCAGGTCCTTCAATGTCTTGATGTTCGCACTCGCTGCTGTTCCAATGACAATACCCTGATCGTAATCAATGACCGATAGGACCTGTCGAAACGCCTGTGGACCCCAATCATACTTGGCGAAGTCCCAAAAACCGTTCATGCCGGCGAAACAGCTTGGGGCGCTCGTGGTCGCGAAATGAGCAGTCTTTGAACGAAGGGGGAGAATACGGGACATGTCGTTCCCGCTAGGTAAGACTCTCACCTTCATCCCGGTCTTCTTCGTGATCCCATCGGCCATGCACGCGGTCTGCATATAGGTGCTCGTTCCAACGTCGTAGCTTGTAAAGATGATCAGATCCGGAAGCTTCGCAGCACCTGCAGCGGAGCAGATCGAGACGCCCCCCATTACCCAACATAGCGCCATCATTAATACAGCCCACTTCAAATTCGTCCACATGGTCGACCTCCTCAACTATTTTGTCGAACGAGACAAGCTCTCGTCCATGACATCACTTCGCTGACACCAATGGTCTTGTGTCTCTCGTAAATATGTAAAGAAGCAACCCGGCGATGCATGACGCAAACAGAATTTCATATGCCGAATGATAGGCCTCCGGGACATACCCTGTGGCAGTTTTAGGGAAACGCGATACGACGGTTCCGATAACCTGCTGACCTACTGCAACGCCGCCCATGGTAAACAGATTGCTGGCCGTCAATGCGAATCCCGACATCTCTTTTGGGAAGAGTTCTTTGACGTGTGCATAGCTTACAGCACCATTGGAAGAGAAAAAACCTAAACCAAAAAAAATAAAATGCCACAGCCATTTGCTGTCGATATCGAACAGGAAAAAACTAATGCAGCACAAGTATATGAACAACCCGATGACCATAACACTCTTGCGGGAGTTTAAGACCGAATCGGACACTTTGCCCATGATGGGAGTCCCCACGAAGTAACCGATCGACAGCATGCCTAGGATATTGGCGGATGTGTGGGCTGAGTACCGCATCACCTCGATCAGATATAACGTCCCCAAAAACCCTTGTACAGTGACCAGGGAGCCGTAGCGAATGAATGCGGACGCTGAAATCAACCAGAAGTTCCTGTCTGAAAATATTGTTTTCGAGGAGGTCAACAGAGTGTTCTTTAAGAGAACCCCCCGTGACTGATTTGGATTTGCCGAATTCGCATGGTTGGGATGGTCCTTAACCAACAGGATAATCACCAGGAACAACAGAATGAGGAAAAAAGAAGATACAACAAAGCAATTGCGCCAGCCGATCAGCGAGGCGGAATAGCTAAGAGGCGTTGCGGCGATATACGCACCAACGCTTCCCAGACTGATCATGGTTCCAGAAACAAATGCGAACTGATCCGGACGGAAATATTGGCTGATGATTTTCATGCCTCCCATCAACATGGAAGACATCCCCAGCCCGATTAGAATTCTTCCCCAGAGAGCATATTCAAAAGAGATCGCGAAGGCAAATAGTGCCGATCCAGCTATGGCCAGAGTCAGTGTGGCCATCAAGACATATTTCGGGCTGAACGTATCCAGGGCCAGCCCTACCGGTATTTGGGCTGCAGCGAAGGCATAGAAAAAGGCGCCGGCAAGAATACCCAATTGCTCAGCATTAAGCTGCAGATCGATCATCAGTGATGGGCCAAGGACGCCCGTCGACAACCGGAGGAAAAATGAGCACACAGAGCCCAATGACAGGACGGAAAATATGATCCATGATCGCATTTCATTCTTTTCCATCATGCGCTGCATGAGACTGCGCCTCTCACACTATGACTTCCGAAACCATTCTAAGACTCCACGTATTCAGTTCGGGTTTTGCGTCATCGATCGAAAAGGTCTTCTTTATACACCTTGCAGGGGATTCCGCCTAGTTCAGGAGCGCCTGTCTCGCCGTCATAGGGCGGGTCAGCATCCGTCAGGACATTGATGTTCGACTCCTCATACCCATACAGGGTTTCCCTGCCTTTTTCCGGGAACCACCAGCCGAAGGATGCAAAAACCAGTCGCTCATCCATGGCAGGGTCCAACACCAGTTTTTGCCGGATTTTTCCCTTGTGCGTTTCGATCGTGATCCAGTCGCCTTCTTGAAGCCCGTACTTCTTTGCTGTCACCGGGCTCAGTTCGACGGTCGGTTCGGGCCTGCGTTCCCTCATGAACTTGACATTCTTGTATCCCGTCAGCATGTATGCGGCTTCTTTCGCATTGAACAGCAGCAGCGGGTACTGGGCAGACTCCGTAAATCGAAATACGGACATTTCCTTAAACGTTGGAAGTGGATTTCTGCCTATTTTCTGCATCAGTCCGGAGACGATCTCGACTTTTCCCGATTTCGTCGTAAACAATCCCTCTTCGGGCTTCTTATATTCCTTCTTATTGTTCAGGGACCGTATCTTGATGAACTCTTTCCACGTGACGCCACTAGGGGACAAAAACTCGTCAAAGGAATCTTCCTCATTGGCCCAGAAGTGTTTCCCGAAACCGAGGCGCACCGCCAGTTCATTGATCCACCAGACATCCGCCTTCGCCTCTCCTGGGGGGTCCACCATTTTGGGGTAGGCTCGCATTTCCTGGTGCCACCCGGGCCAGTACCCCAGGGAATCGTGTTCCGCTCCCCACGCCACTGGGAGTACAAGGTCGGCAATCTCCGTTGTCGGCGTTGGGAACAACTCCGACACCACGAGGAAGTCCACCTTTTTGAACGCCTCATAGGTCATTTTTGTGTCCGGATAACTGACCAGGGGATTTGTCAGAATACACCAGACCGCCTTGATCTGAACCGGATCGTCCGTCAGGATGGTCTTCACCAACGCCTGGGTGGGGATATAGGAATTCTGCACGGCCACTTTGATTTCATGGCCCACTACCTTCTTCTGCTTGATCTTTTCGGCCCGCGGCGAATTTTTCAGCGCATAGAATATTCCCGGCCTCTGGAAATTGCCGGGTGTCAGGCAGACGTTGCCCCCCGGCGTGTTCAGATCGCCTAGGATGGCACGCAGGATGAATATGGCACGCATTTGTTGAAAGGCGTGGAGGCTTCTCTCCACACCGTTGCCTACCACGAGGCAGACCGGCTTGTTCTCCACGATCATTCTCATGGTCTTTGCGATCACTTCCTCCTTGACCCATGTGATATCCTCAACGTCCTTGAAGCTGAACGATGCCACCTCTTTCTTCAGCTCATCGAATCCCAAGGTCCACTTCGTGACGAATTCCTCGTCATAGAGATTGTTCTCGATGACGTACTTGATCATCCCGAGCGCGAGAATCCCGTCCGAACCCGGCCGGGGGGCCACCCAGATGTTGGCCCTTTTGGCGATGTCGATTCTCTTCGGATCGATGACGATCAATTTGGCACCGCCCAGCAAGGCGCTTCGCATCTCTTCTTTGACGAATCCTCCCATAAGCTCGATCTGATTGTTGCCCCAGAAGATCATGGAACCCGTGTTGGGCTTCGGGTCAAATGCGGCAAACCAACCAAGCGTGTAGACAGCACCTGCTATCTTGGGAACACCTCAGTAATTGCCCGGTGTCGCCACATTCGGCGTCCCGAAGTAGCTCGCAAACCTGTGCGCATACGCCGTCTCCATCCCCTTCGGCTCGCCGAGAGCAAATGCAAAGCTCTCAGCCCCGAACTGTTCCTTGTACATCGACAATTTCTCGGCCATGAGGTCAAGGGCGTCGTCGCACGATATTCGCTTCCATTTGCCCTCCCCTTTTTCACCCACTCTCAGAAGGGGATACTTCAGCCTGTCCGGGTGCTGATTCACCTCCGGGATGATTCTCGCTCTCGTAAAAGAGCACCATTCACTCGGAAAACCGCTTTCCGTGTCGCGGTCAACACTCACAATTTTCCCGTCTTCCAGCTCAAACTGCCTGGCGCAATGAGCGGGGCAAACGTGGCAAAAGGCCTTGATCGTTTCTTTCATATCCGATTACCTCTATCAATATAATGATTCAGTCAATCAATTCGATAATGTGCTTCACGTCCGCCTTGATGTGGTTTCGGTTTAGCGCATCGGCGATCTGGATCATGCATCCTGGGCAGCCGGTGGCGACGATGTCGGCGTGAACCTCATTGACGGATTGTGCTTTCTTGTCAGCTATTTCCTTCGACACGTCGTAATGATACACGCTGAACGAACCGGCCATCCCGCAGCATCGCTCCGCTTCTCGCATCTCCTTGTACTGAAGCTTGTCCATTTTCGTGAGTATGGCTCGCGGCTGGACGTGGATGTTCTGATATCTCTTCAGGTGACAGGGATCATGCCAGGTCACGACTTTCCCGGCATATTGTGGCTCCACTCTGATCACTTGGTCAGGCAGCTTCAAGATATCTACAATGAATTCACTGATGTCGTAAATCTTTTTTGAAAAATCACTGTATCTACGAAGGCGCGCATCAGTATCAGCCAGATACTTGGCATATTCCTTCATCGCGCTGGAACAGGTCGCACAGTTCGTAATAATGTAGTCCGCCTCATTGAAGATCTTTACATTCGTATCCGCTATGGTTCTGCCGGTATCGAAATCTCCTGCTCCCAGCCATATGGGAGCTCCACAACATCCCTGCTCTTTCGGGACGATCACTTCCACACCATTCCTCGTCAAGTATTCAATCAATTTTTTTCCGATTTCGGGAAATACGAAATCGGTAGCGCAGCCCATGAAATAGGCCGCTTTGTACCGCGTTTGTGTCCCGGAGCTGACTTTGTTGGTCTCTGGAACGAGGTCGCGCAGATAACAATCCGCAATCGCGGGTATTAGTCTTCCCTGGAGTAACCCTGACAGGAACAACGGCAGGTGCCGCATTCTGCCCTCTGCCTTCGGCATGAATAGCTTCTGGAAATACGATGCGCATCGAACTACCGAGCCGAACAACTTTCTTCTTGGGATCAGTTGCCGGTAAATGAGCCACGGCAGCAAACCGAGGCCTTTCGCTTTTGTCTGATCCGCTCGTGCCCCAATCATAATGGACTGAAACTTGCTCTTCACTGGGCAATGTTGTGCGCATGTGCTGCACAGTGTGCACATGCTCAACATGTCTTTCATCTCCGCGGAGTACTCCCCTTTCGTTGTTAAAAGATCACGGATGGCTTGGTTCTTGCCCCGGGCCACATACTTCTCTTCTGGTCTTTGCTGGTATATTGGGCACCAGAATGTGCAATTGCCGCATTCTATGCATTCTTTGAGTTCGTTGTAAAATTTGCCGACATTTTCGGTTCCCGTTTTATCCTTCATACTCCACCTGTTTATGCGCTTGCAAAATTGTTATCTCATTCCTTCAATGAACTACCTCGCAGCAAGCTGCGGGATATTTACCCGGTAGGGAATAAATGACGTTGGAGCCCACCGCCACGAATACTGCATGGCATCACGTCAGAAATCTGGGTCATCCATTGCCTGGCTTCATTTCCCGGTCTTTCAAGATAAATCGCTGTATCTTTCCGGTGACGGTTCGAGGCAGACTGTCGCGAGAAGCAAATTCGATTACCCGCGGAGCCTTATAAGCCTCAATATTGTCCTTCACGTGTTTTTTGAGCTCTTCTGCAAGCTCTGGGCTAGGCTGGTAACCTTCTTCGAGAACAATGAATGCCTTGACGATATTTCCACGCATAGGGTCCGGTGATGGAATCACTGCGGCTTCCAGAACCGCATCATGTGACAGGAGGGCGGCTTCGACTTCGCCACCCGGGATTTTATTGCCGGAACTGACAATCACTTCGTCGTTCCTCCCTTTGAGCCAGAAATAACCATCCTCGTCCTCCCGGCAGATCAATCCCGTTCGATTCCATCCATTTTTAATTCCGTCCATTTGCTTATCAGGCCGTCTCCAATAATATTGCCCCCACGGAGCCCTGATTACGAGTTCACCCGAACTGCCACGTGGCACTTCCTGGAATTGATCATCCACGATTTTTCCCTCCACCCCCTGAAGTAGATAGCCGGAGGAATCGAGTTTATCTTCGGGCGTTCCTTTACGAGTAGACATAAAGGAGTTTAAGTCGGCAGAACCGATAGAGTCCAAAAGATCAACTCCGAACCGTTGACGCCAAGCCTTGATGACGCTTCCAGGCATCCACTCTCCGGCGCCTTGGCATATCCGGAGTGAGCTCGTGTCGTATTTCTTTTCTGCGTTATCATCGGCCAGGATCATTCGATACACGGTGGGCACGCACCGCAAAACCGATATGCGATGATCTTGGATCGTCTGCAGCATTGCATCCGCGTTGAATTTCTTAGTGATGGAAAGCGTGCATCCGTTGTAGCCCCAGAAAAGGATGAAGTAGAACCCAAAGGCAAAGGTGAACGCCGGGTGGCCTCCTACTATGTCCGCGTTTGTTATTTCAAGAAGATACTTGCTGGCGACCGCAATCGCGGCGATCCCGTCGCCTATGGACGTGATGATCCCTTTTGCCTTGCCCGTCGTCCCGGAGCTATAAATGATGCGCATCCAGTCGTCCCTATCGCATTCCACTGCGTCGAACGTTTCGGGCTGTCCGTTGATGAAGTCATCGTAAGATGCGAATTTGCCGTCATGTTCTCCGCACACGATGATGTGCTTCGTCACACTGAACTTATCTTTCGCTTTGACCACCTCGGATAAGCTGTCGGCACTGGTCATAAGGATCTTGGCTTCCGAATCATTGGCACGGAACACGATTTCGTCGGCGCGCAATAAATGATTCACCAAGACGGGGATAGCTCCGATTTTCCAGCAGGCGAGGCAGGCAGAGATGAATTCGGGCTGGTTAGGCATCCGCAGCATCATCCGGTCGTATTTTTCAAGACCAAGATTTTGCAAGGCATTCGCGAGACGATTGACTTCCTTCCGCAATTCGGCAAAGGTAATTTTTCGTTCGCCATAGAGAAGCGCAACCTTTGATCCCATTCCGTTTTCAATGTGGCGGTCCAGGAAGAAAACCCCCAGATTCAATTTTTGAGGAAGGCGAACTTCAGGCAATGGATATATTTTTTCTGGCAGATACTCCCGTGGGGGTAGGTATTCAGGCGGTATTATGCTCATTTCACTCACCTCACTTAAACCGCTCAACCAGCATGCGGAAAGAGATAGTCTTTCTCGATGTAATCAATACAGGGTCTGTTATCGTTTCAGAATCGTCGTTCCACTGTTTCCCATCAAACCGTAGGTCTGCGCCATGCCCACCTTGGCATTTTGGACCTGTCTGCTACCGCACTGGCCTCTGAGTTGCATAACGACCTCAACTACCTGCCACGTCGCTTGGGCGCCGATGGCTTCCCCGAAGCAGGTGAATCCGCCGCTGGGGCACACGGGCAGACGCCCGCCAATCCGGGTCTCCCCGTCTCTGAGCATACGTTCCGCTTCCCCTTCGCCGCAGAAGCCACAGGTCTCCAGGTACTGCAGGTAGTGCCAGGAGCTGTTGTCTGGAAGTTCGAGAATGTCGATGTCCTCAGGTCCGATGCCGGCCTGATTGTACGCTTGTCGTGATGCGGAGTAGCTCTCGCTCAGCAGCGGTGCTTCCGCCTTGCTCGGAGAAGAGAGCGCCGAGATCCGAATCGTCGGGTCGCCATAAATGGCGCTTCCGAGGGTTGAGGCGGCGACGGTGATGGGTTGTGAGGTGTACTGGCGGGCCTTGTGCGCGGCACAGAGAATGACAGCTGCAGCGCCGTCGCTGGTCGCGCAGATTTCGTATAGTCGGAGGGGATCGACGACCATCTTCGACGTGAGCACCTCTTCGAGTGTATAGATCTTCTTGTACCGGGAATTCGGATTCTCAGCCCCGTATTGGCTGAGAAGCACCTTCACTCGCGCCAGATCTTCGGCTGTAGTTCCGTATTTTTCCATGCGTTTCCGGCACTCCAGTGCCCAGTAGACGGGATTTGACATGCCCACCATGCGCCATCGCAGCACGTCTCGGTCCTGCCGAGGGTTGTCGGATTTGGCGCCGAGGAAACCCTCCGGCGACATGTCCAGCCCCACGGCGAGGGCAACATCGACTTGGCCGGAAGCAATGCTCATGTAGGCCGTCCGCATTGCTGCTGCTCCCGTTGCGCAAGCCCCATAAACGTTCGTAATGGGAATTCCCGTCTCCCCGAAAACACTGGCTAGGTATTGCCCGGACAGGTGGCCGGCATTGCCGCCCCATATGTAGATTCCCGAGCAGATGGCCTCGATTTCTCTCCACTCCATTCGGGCGTCCCTCAGCGCGTTGGACACGGCGACAACGCCAAGGTCAACAAAGGTCTTCTGGGGATACTTTCCCCAAGGATGTAGACCGACTCCGATGATAGCGACCTCTCGCATGCTCGTCTCCTTTACTCAGCTCTTTTAACGGGTTCCGCAGGCTGAAATGCCCATGTAAGTATGTCCTGGCCCTTTTCATTTTGGTACAGCGTGTATGTCGTGACGTTCATCCTGAGCCCGACTTTCAGATGATCGAAGGGGCATTCCTGCACGATCCCGGCAATCTGAATGTCACCTGGGAACTCGACGAGCCCAATTGCATACGGGACAATGCTCTTTTGCGTTTTAAAGGGCGGTGGAGGCATATAGTACTGGATCGTGTAGCTTTTGAGAACACCGCTACTCACGCGCGCCTCCTGAACATCCTCACGCGTGCAACCTGGGCGGTGTTGCTGATGAAAGGCCGGGAAAAAGGTGGTTTTGCAGGATGGGCAGTAACCGCAGATTAGTTCTGATTTCTCTTCATTCCAGACAAACAAATCCGGATACGCAGGGATTGGATTCTTTTCCGAACCAACCGTATGCATTGTGACCTCCGTCAAATCTGAAGAATTACATTGACTGACACGCCAGTCATTCTGTATATTCTTTTTTGCGTGTTTGTCAACTAATATTTAAAATAATTTTTGGATACCCCGCAGAATACCCCATCCTGTGGACGGGGATGAATGCGGTGCGGGGGCAAGGGGGACGCAATCCCCCTCATCGTCTTTCATGATGTCCCGCCTTGTAGGCGGGGTAATTCACTTCAAAAAGCCATGACAGGCGGGTTTCCGCCCTCTAACCAGTCAAACGTTGGGACAGTAGTGTTTTACTCTGCTTTTTGAAAGATGGTTGTGCTACAGTTCACGCATCCCTGAAAAACCCAAGGAGGCTTGCGATTCGCCGGATTGAAGACAAACGACACCCCTTGTTTAGTCATGACTTCGTTGACAAACGAAGGTTCGTCGTGTATCAACAGGGGAAAAAGGAGGATCGACGTGGCTCGTCCGCTTGCTCCCCTGACGCTGACCGAGGAAGAGAGAGAAACGCTGCTTCGGTGGACGCGAAGACCGAAAACCACGCAAGCGCTTGCATGCAGGGCAAGGATCGTGCTTGCCTGTGCAGCCGGCAGATCCAACGGTGAGGTGGCCGAGGCGCTTCAGATGACGCGGCAGACCATCGGCAAGTGGCGGAGTCGGTTCATTGTGCATCGGCTGGACGGCTTGCTGGACGAACCACGGCCCGGTGCCCCGAGAGCCATCTCGGATCAGGATGTAGAACGAGTGATCACCATGACATTGGAATCTTCCCCGAGAGATGAGACACACTGGAGCACCCGTTCGATGGCGGCGGCCTCCGGGCTGAGCCAGAGTGCGATCAGTCGTATCTGGCGCGCCTTTGCCTTGCAGCCGCATCGTTGCGAGACTTTCAAGCTCTCCACGGATCCGCTCTTTATTGAGAAAGTCCGGGACATTGTGGGCTTGTACCTCAATCCGCCCGAGCGTGCTCTGGTCTTGTGCGTCGATGAGAAGTCCCAGATTCAGGCGCTGGATCGTACTCAGCCCATTCTGCCGATGCGCCCCGGACAGGCTGAACGGTGCACCCATGGCTACCGACGCAATGGGACGATGTCTCTTTTTGCCGCCCTGAATGTGAAAACCGGAGAGGTGATCGGGCAATGCCATCGGAGGCATCGGGCTGTCGAGTTTCGGAAGTTCCTGGATAGAATCGACGCCGCCGTCCCGGAATCGTTGGATGTTCACCTGATCCTGGACAACTACAGCACGCACAAAACGCCTGCCATTCGTTCTTGGTTGGCCAAGAGGCCACGCTTCCATGTGCACTTCACCCCCACGGGCGCTTCCTGGCTCAATCTGGTTGAACGATGGTTTGCCGCCCTCACGGAAAAACAGATCCGCAGAGGGACCCATCGCAGCACGCGGCAGCTGGAGAGGGCGATCAAAGACTATCTCTCGATCCATAACGCGGATCCGAAACCGTTTGTGTGGACGAAAACAGCGGATGAAATCTTTGCATCCCTCTCACGCTTTTGTATGCGGATTAATGGTTCACGACACTAGCAGGGTGTTGAAAATCTGCCTTCTTTTTCTCGTTTGTCCTTTATTATCGGGTCAAACGAGTGTGCTGATGGCTTAAGCTGTATTTTTTGCTCTTTCACATGGCTGATTCATAGGGCCTCAGCTGCCCTTTCGGGCAGCACCGAGCCGCTCGCGGCGGCTCAGGAGGCAGCAATGCCCAAGGAGCGCATCCGAACCAGGTTGAAGACGCT
>Ga0302244_1001529_pt1 | contig 13771 bp, 19 predicted proteins | sample AAG_UR_Phe_MG_FD_193513 | JGI IMG/M metagenome (GOLD analysis project Ga0302244, IMG submission 193513) | Enriched activated sludge microbial communities from anaerobic digester in WTTP, New Holstein, Wisconsin, United States - AAG_UR_Phe | ecosystem: Engineered > Bioreactor > Anaerobic >... | reverse complement strand
AGTTAAAACTTTAAGGGATGAAGGAATTATACCATATCTTAAAGAAAGGATGGAAAAAACTTTAAGACCTACAACAAATTTAGTAATTAAAGAATTTCCTACAGGTAGTCTTTCCATTAATGGTTTAACAAGATATTTGGATAACCTTGAAACATATCATAATTTTATACCAGATATTATCTTAGTGGATTATCTTGATTTAATGGATATAGACCCTGAAAGATTAAGGATAGATTTAGGTAGAACTTGTGTGGAATTAAGAGGTATAGCAGTAACAAGGAATATACCTGTTGTAACTGTAGCACAAACTAATAGGACAGCAGAAGGACAGGTATTGATAACAAGGAAAAATTTAGCAGAAGATTTTAGTAAAGTTAAAACATCTGATGTATTGATTATATATAATCAGACAGCAGAAGAAAAAGCAAGAGGGTTGGCAAGACTTTATATTGATAAAGGAAGAAATGGCAGGGATGGGGATGTTATATTGATATCACAAAACTACAGTATAGGGCAATTTGCTTTATCAAGTGTTAAGATTAATAATTCTTATTGGGATGTTTTAAATAAAAAAGAGGTTACTAATGTCTAATCTATTTATTACAGCAGACACCCACTTTGGGCATGAAAATTGCATACGCTATGATAATAGACCATTCAAGAACTTAGAACACATGGATTCTGAGTTAATAAGAAGATGGAATGCACGTGTTAAACCATTTGACCAGATTATTATAGCAGGTGATTTTATGTTCCATAATACTGCCAATGGTAAGAAAGGTGAAGGTACTACAAAAACACCATATGACTATATCAAGCAACTAAATGGTATAAAGTATTTTATTAGGGGAAACCATGAAAAGTCTAATTTCAATGTTGTTAGGGTAAGAGGATTGGAGTTATCTATATCAAACAAAGATATATGGGTAACACACAGACCACAGGATATGAGGTTAGAATATGAAATTAATCTTGTTGGGCATTCTCATTCAGTATTTAAGTTTAGGAAAATAAATACAGGTGAGAAGATAGTTTATATGGTGAATGTGGGTGTTGACCAATGGGATTATTACCCACAAAGAGTTACAGATATTTTAGGGTTTATTGAAAGGGAAAAGAGAAAATAAGAATGTTAAATCCAGAAATAATAAATAATTTCTTAAATAGAAAATTAGATAGCTGGGAATGGCTAAAAGATATAAAAAGAGATAAACTCGAAGAAGAAGTATCTTTAGACTTTAAAACCACCCCCTATACACACCAATTAGCAAGTATGGTAGCTGGTAAGTATAATGATAACTTCTTGTATTTATTAGAGATGGGGGCTGGGAAAACGAAAATAATACTTGATTTACTTACCTATAGAAAAAATGAATGGAAGAAGGGTTTGATACTATCGCCTAATGTTTCTACTGTATATACGTGGGCTGATGAATGTGAAAAACATTCTAATTTAAGTTATACTATTCTAATGGGTACAAAAGCTGAAAGAGAAAGTTTGTTAGGAACAACTGACACTGACTTATATTTCTTAAATTATACAGGATTATTACTTTTATTAACTAATGGGAAAGATGGTAAATGGGTTAAAGATGATAAAAAAATAAAAAAGTTTTGTAATATGTTTGATGTTATTGTGTGGGATGAAATACACAAAATGAAAAATAGTCAATCATTATCTTTTAAGATATGTAAAAGTTTAGCTAAAAGTATACCTTTAAAATATGGTCTTACGGGTACACCATTAAATAGAGACCCTATGGATTTATGGTCTATCTTCTATTTAATAGATGGTGGTGAAACACTTGGTGAAACAAAAGGTATGTTTGCAGAAGCTTTATTTTCCAAAAAGATAAACCACTGGGGTGGTGCTGATTTTAAATTCAAAAAGAAATATACTAAGTTATTAAATTCATGGATATCTAATAAATCTTTACGATATAAAGAAGATGAAATATTAGATTTACCAAAAAAGATTTTTGTAAAACAAAAAGTTTTATTATCTGATGAAGCTATTGATGATTACTTTTCTACTGTTAAAGAATTCAATTCTTCAAAAAATATAGAAGTAAAACAAAATAGTTTTGAAAAGTTAAGACAAGTATGTTCTGGTTTTATTACATTTAAAAATGAAGAAGATGAAAAATCAGCAATAGTATTTAAAAACATTCCAAAGCTTGAAGCTTTAGTTGAATTGATTGTAGGCACACCAGAAGATTCAAAAGTGGTAGTATTTCTTGACCATATAATAGCTGGTGATATAGTATGTGATAGGTTGAAGAAAGAAAAGATAGGATTTGAAAGATTGTATGGTGGAACTAAAGATAAAATAGGGGCTGAAAGAAACTTTAAAACAAATCCAAACTGTAAAGTGTTAGTTGCTAATACTAAAAGTGCTGGGATAGGTCTAAATCTACAATATGCTAACTATGTAATATTTTATGAACTTCCTATGAGTTCTATAGATTATAAACAAGCATTGAAGAGGGTGCATAGAAGTGGACAGACTAAAAGAGTATATATTTATTCTTTAATCACTAAAGATTCTGTTGAAGAAAAAATAGAAAAATATTTACGTGAAGGGAAAACTGTGTTCAAAAACTTGATAGATGCTAAATTATAGGGGGGTATGTATGTTGTTTGAAGGATATTTTCAAAAATTATGTGAAAATGGACATTTAACGCATGAGGATGTTTATACCACAGAATCTAATATTTGCCCCAAGGTGTGGCGGAGAATTTGTATATACCAATTTGGTTGACACAACAAATGGTTCATATGATAATGAGGGTAATAGAATTGATGGTGCAAAGATTTTTAAAATAAAAAAGATACGAACATGTGGACATTGTGGTTCAGTATTAGAAGTAATATATAAACAACCTAAGAGGAAAAAATGCCAGAAAAACTAATTGATGATTGGAAATATGCAATAAAAAAATTAGCCTATTCTTTTGACCCAGCACATGCTGATGATTTAATTAATCTTGGATATATGGTAGTAATAGACAATATAGAAGATTATGATGAAGATAGAGCACAGCTATCTACTTTTATTTTTAATAAAGTAAAGTGGGCAATGAGTGATTGGGTAAAACAGTATGATAGAAACAATAAATATAAAGATACTGAAGTATCTATTGATGATGTAGTAAATATTTTAAGGGAAGATAATCCAGAAGATTTAATAATAAATAGAGAAAAGACTGGTGAACTTCTAAAAGGATTAGATTCTTTGACAAAACGTGAACAGGATATTTTAAGACTTATTTACTGGAATGGTATGTCATATTTAGAAGTTGCATCTGTATTAAATATATCTGAATCACGTGTTGGTCAAGTGCATAATAAAAGCCTAAAGAAGTTGAAAAAGGTATTAACTAATGAATAAAGACAATATAGTAGAAATACTAAAAGCATATAATATCCCATATGCACTTACTGGAAAAAATGTATCTAAAGGGTATATAGGATTAAATTGCCCATTTTGTGGTGATGATGATAATTTCCATTTAGGTATTAATCCTGAAAAGAATTTCTTTGCTTGTTGGCGTAATAATGAACATCGTGGTAATATTGTAAAATTATTTATGGAAGTATTGGGGTTCACTGAAAAAGAAGTTAAACTTTTATTATCATCCTATGATTTTTCAGTTGACTTTTCTGATAAAATATGTTATAATAAAGAAAAGGTTGTAGGAAAGAAAGAAATTATAATGCCTGAAAACTTTCATAAAATATCATATTCTGATATTGCAACAAGACCTTTTTACCACTATCTGATAAATCGTGGATTTAGTGATATAGATAAAATGGTTGATATGTATGATATTAGGTGTTGTATATCAGGTGAATGGCAAAATAGAATAATATTTCCTATTTATAATAATAATCAATTAGTGACATGGGTTGGAAGAAGTATAGAATCAAATCCGTATTTACGGTATAAGGATTTAGCTAAAGAAGAATCGGTACAATATGCAAAACACTGTTTATACAATTTAGATAATTTGAAAGGGGGTAAAATATTATTCATATGTGAAGGTATATTTGATGCTTTAAAAATAGATTTTTATACACCTAAGTCTATACAAGCTACATGTATATTTACTACATCTATGAGGACTGAACAGATTAGTTTATTAGCACAGATTAATCAACTATATGATAAAGTAATTGTACTGTTAGATACTGGTGTGGAATATCAATCTATTACACTATCAGATAAGTTATCTTTTATGCCTAACGTACTGTTAAAGTTATTTATGTTTAAGGGAAAAAAGGATGCAGGAGAATTAACACAAGAAGAAGTAATGGATTATATATCTAAGGAGTTTGCATGGTAGTTCATGGTATAATTTGTCCAGAATGTCATAGCTTTGTATTTTCTAGAGATAGGCATGATTTTAGATACTGCTTTTGTCAAGAGTGTTTTGTAGATGGTGGAATGTTGTATCTTAGGTATGGAAGTAGTGATATTGTAAAAGTAGAAACTGCATCTAAGGATATAAAAGAATTATATCCAGAATTTATAGGATGTTCTGATAAAGACATTTTGAAAGCTTTATATGTTGACTACTGTACTTATACTGATAAGTATGGATTGATAAGAGGTGATTATGGGACGAAGAAAAAAAGAAGAAAAAATGGAACTAGAAGAAATTCCAATACTAGAAAATCCAAGTAAGAAATTTTGTTTGAATTGTATGAATAGTGATATTAGGATAATTAAAGACACACTTAATGAAGCTGTGACTCTTTTATATTACATTGCTGATAAGAATGGCATAAAAAAAAGTAGTTTCGCTAAAACTTGTAGTGAATTAAAGAAATGGTTAAGAAAAAAATGAAAAGACCTAAACTTGGAATTGAGTTTGCTTTGATTTCACAAAGAAACAGAATTTTTGTAGACAAGAAGAAAAAGGCAAATAAGGAAAAGTGCAGGAGGAAAAATGTTAAATTGGGATAATAATAGCTTGATAAAGAACATATGTTTTAGAATATGTTATACAAACCTATGGAGGGTGAAACCATTATGTATTGACTTGGATGACTTAATGCAGGAATGTTGGATTGTATATCATACATGTGTTGATAAGTATAGTGATGTAGAAGATGCTCAATTTGTGGCTTTATTGAAAAGTAGTATAAATAATATGATAAATGATTTATCAGTTAAGGCTAGTAAATATAATGAAGCACATGAATATTTTGAAGATTTGGAAACAGATAGTGTTTTTGATTTGGAAAAAGAAGCAGACTTTAGAATAAAGATAGCATTAGCCCCACAAATTATAAGGGATGTTATTACATTCTTATCTACTACTGATGTAAAAAGAAAAGGGTGGAGTAAGAATAAAATGCTGAAGAAGTTATTTGGATATAATAATCTTATACAAGTTACTAAAGACTATATAAAGGGGTAATATTATGACACAGTTGATTTCATTATTTGTTCAGTTAGTAGCAATGTTGATAGAAGCGACTATTGTACGGTTAATGTGGAATCTGATACTACCTGAATTATTTGATTTTCCGACTATAGATTTTTTGCAATCTTTCGGGTTACTGCTTATATCCAACTGTCTATTTAAAAATACACTAGCAAAAGTAGGGGGGGAAGAATAATGAATGGTAAAGTAGCTAAAAGAATGAGAAAACTTTTTCCACCAGAAGAAATCAGAAAGTATAATGTAATTACCACAGAAAAAGAAACTACAGTTAATAAGGAAACTATTAATGTGGTGAAGACTACACTTGTTAATTCTGGTAATAGAAAATATTATTTAGCAGCTAAAGATGCTTATAAATTGGGGAGCATATGAATAACTTTACTGGCAGTGACCATTATAAGACTGGTAGTATAGAGCCTATTGACCTGTATAAGTCAGGTGGTATGTTTCAGGATTATGCACTAACATCTATTATAAAGTATGCCTTTAGAAACAGAAAAGAATTAAACAGAACTGACTATGATAAAATTATATTGGATATGACTAAAATAAAAGATTTAGCTGATAAATTAATAATATTTTTTAATAAGGAGATAAATAGTGGGAATGTTGGATAAGTTAGAAAATCTAACACACTGTCTACGATTACCTAATGAGCACACTTGTACATTCGTAAAAAGAATAGTAACAGAAATTGATGCATCATTTTCTGATGATGACTGGACTAAATTGGATACAAAAATAAAATCCTATATTAATAGTGTGATAATTCATATTAGAAGGAGAGGTAATGAAGATTAGTAAAAGTTTACTAGAAATTTGTAATAAGCTGTTTCCTATAACTAATACCAATTCACGGATTAGTCCTATATTTTCTATGTTTTGCTTTACTGGTAAAACTATAGAAGCTTTTAATGGTGTACAAGGTATGAAGGTTGACTTTGACACAGATTTTGTAGGGTGTGTCAATAGCAAAGATTTAATTAATGCATTAACAGCTTATAATGATAGGGATATAGATATTAAAAATGATGAAGATAAGCTAATCTTAAAGTCAGGTAAATCAAAAGTATCACTTATAACAACTCCTGTAGAAAATTTTATACAGTTTGGTGTTAGTAAGAAAAAGAAGATGTTATTTGAAATAACTCAAGATTTTATAGAAGGGCTTAAACAGTGTAAATTATCAACACCTAAAAATGATTTAAGACCACAACAGTATGGTATAGCTGTAGTAGATAATATTTTATATTCTACTAATAATATTAGTATTAGCAGATATGAAACTGGTATAGACAATAGTATATCTTTTTTACTTCCACCATTATTTTATGAACAGATAATAAAACTTTATAATACAAATGTAACACTTTATATGGATAAAGATATTTTGGAAGTGGATTTTGATGGAATAAGATTATATACTAAAATAGATACAAGTTTAGTATTATTAGATTATGCATCTGTTGTACAAAAATTTGAAGATGATACCATACTTGTTACTATACCTGTAGAATTTAAAGAAGCTGTTGCTAGAATTAAATCTATTAACACTGGAACTAATAGAATACATCTTGATATATCTGATACAGATATAGAAGTAAGTGCTACATCAGCTTTGTGTAATGTAAAAGAAGTTATAGATATTGAAAATTTAACAAATCCCATATCTTGTGATTATGATATTGAAAAGTTTGCTAATGGTTTAAAGGTTATTGATGAATTTAAGTTTACTGAAGATGGCGAGGCTATTATTATGTATGGAAAATCTGGTGTATTCACACATATTCTAACATCAATAATAAGGTAGGTATTAATGGGGTTCTTTTTTTCCAACACTAAAGTTAAAGGAAAGGATGCTAAATTAAAATTAGCAGAAGAATATGGATGTTCTGTATGCCCAAGAAATAATTTAAAAATAAATTCACCTAAGATGTCACCTACAGGTACTGATGACCCACTATTTTACTTCCTTGGTGAATCTCCAGGAGCTGATGAAGATGATGAAGGCGAACAGTTTGTCGGAAGTTCTGGAAGAATTCTTAGAGAATCTTTATATAAATATATAAGTAAAAAAGATATAAATAATTATATTAGATGGAATAATATAATAAGATGTTTTAATGACAATATTACACCAAATCCTGTAGAAATAAGTTGTTGTAAAGCTTCATTAATTAGTGACATTGAAACCACACAACCTACTGTGGTAGTTGGATTTGGTGGTATACCCCTTAAAACATTTGTAGATGGTAATAAAATAACATTGTGGCGTGGTAGATTAGTACCAATAAAAGTTGGTAGCCATATATGTTGGTTTTATTCTATGTTTCATCCTTCTTTTATTTTAAGAAATAGAAGGAATGATTATATTAATGAATTGGATAAATGTTTTGATTTGGATATGAAATTCATAATTGATTTTGTACTTAATAATTATGAAAAACCAGAATATATAGAAAACAATCATACAGATAACATAGAAATTATTATGGGAGATAAACAAAGTGATATAAAGACTATTGAATCAAAATTAAAACAAATGTTAAAGGAAGAATATATAGCTATAGATATAGAAACAACATCATTAAAACCATATGATAAGGATTCTAGAATTGTATCCTGTGCTATTGGTACTTATTCACATACAGTAGCTTTTCCACTAGACCACATAAGTGCTTGGAATTTTGGAAATAGAAATACTAACATTAATAAATGTAAAGAAATGCTGTATAATTTTTTATTAAATAAATCAGGAAAGATATCCCACAACTTAAAATTTGAAGCTGAATGGTTTTATACTTTATATAAGGATAAAAAAGTATTGTATGAAAACACTTGGGAAGATTCAATGGCACAAGCAGTATTATTGGATGAAAGAACTTCCAAAAAAGAAGGTATGTTAAAACTAGATAGACTAATATTAATTAATTTTGGATTTAATTTAAAACCAATATCTGATATAGATTTAAAAAATATAGAAAAGAATCCATTAGATAAATTACTTATATATAATGGATTGGATAGTAAATATGAACATAAACTTTTTATGAAACAGAAAACAAAAGTAGATAAATTATTTAAAGATAATTATAGACATCTAGTAGATACAGCCTTATCATTAGCTATTACACAAAATTTAGGATTACCTACTGATAATTATTGGGTTGATACATTAGATAAAGAATATTCTGCTAAATTAAATGAATTAGATACTAATATTAATAAACTAAAAGAAGTTAAGGAATTTAATAAAACAAAAGGTAAATTTAATATATTATCGCCCGACCATTTAACTATTGTATTTCGTGATATGTTAAAATTACCACAAATTAAAGCTACAGAAAAAGGAAAGTTTTCAGTAGATAATGAAGTTATGTCATACTATAAAGAAAAGAATGTAGTTCTAGCCCCATATGTTACTGATTATAGGGCTTATACTAAACTTAAAAGTACATATGTGGATAAAGTTAAATCATTAACAATAGACGGTCTTGTTCACCCGAACTATAATCATCTATTTACATCAACTGGCAGACTATCATCAGGTAAAGAAGATGATGAAAATGATAGTGATATAAATTTCCAGAATTTTAATAAACATGCAAATAAAGAAATAAGAAATATGGTAAAAGCTCCAGATGGTCATGTGTTTGTTGCTATAGATTATGGGCAACTAGAAGCTAGATGCTTGGCTATGGCTAGTAATGATTTAGAATTTTCAGGTGCTATCTGGTATGGTGAAGATACACACATGAGATGGACTGATAGGATGATAGAATTATATCCACAAGTTTTAGATTATGTAAAAGATAAAAAGGAATTAAGAAATGATAATAAAAGTAATTTAACATTTGCTATATTTTATGGAGCATCTAAATATTCAGTAATAGATTATTATACTAGAACTTATAAAATGCCTGAAAGAATTATGGAACAGATATTTGAAGAATTTTGGGATGTTTATGTAGGTGTAAAAGAATGGCAGGAAGATACATTAAGATTTTATGACAAATATGGATATGTACAATCACTAACAGGTAGAAGGCGTAGAATGCCAATGAAGAAAAATGAAATAATAAACTTACCTATACAGAATACTGCATCATTTGATATTTGTATATGTGCTGGAAATAGAATTTCTAAGTTAGCTTATGAATTAAATAAACCACAATATCAATACAGATTAAATATCCATGATGACTTAAGCTATTTTATACCTAAAGAAACTTTTGAAGATGATGTGTTATTTATAGCAAAAGAAATGGTTAGACCTGTCTATGATTTTATAACAGTACCACTCGAAGTAGAAATTTCTACAGGAACTAATTGGGGGGAATTAAAAGATTTATGCAAATTTAACACTTCAGATTTTTGGGAATATAAAAATAATAGGTGGGTGGAATTATGATTATAATAAAAACAGAGTTAGGTATATTGTATAATGATAATTGCTTAAATATTTTACCAACACTTCCAACTGATTCTATTGATTTAGTATTAACAGACCCTCCATACAATATAGATTTAAAATACAATTCTTATAAAGATAAAAGGAATGACTATTTAGATATAATTAAAAATGTCTTTTCAGAATGCTTTAGATTATTAAAAAATAAATCTTATTTAGTTTTTACATGCCCACAAATGAAAATTTTTGAATTTAGAGATTTACTAACTACAATAGGATTTGAATTTAGGCATATAGGTGTTTGGCATAACCCTAAGAGAAAAAAAGGAAGTTACCCTGGGCATTTTCCTTATGCATGGGAACCTGTAATGTTTTTTACAAAAAATGGTTTTAGGAAACTTAATAATAAAAATGCTGTAGGGTCTACTGATGTTTGGATTGAATCCAATCCCACTATCAAACATCCTGCTGCTAGACCAATACATATGTGGGCAAATATAGTATCTTTATGTTCTAATGAAACTAATCTAGTATTAGACCCATTTATTGGTAGTGGTACTACAGCAGTAGTTTGTAATGAGCTAAAAAGAAGGTGGATAGGGGTTGAGTTAGACGGTACATATTGTAATTTAACTATAGAAAGACTATCTACTTTAATATAGGAGTAATTATGATAACTGATTTACATAGAAAATACAGACCAGATTCATTTGATAAAGTATTAGGTCAGGATGCTACAATATCTTCAATTAAACATTTATTTGATATTAATAAAGTTCCACATTCTTTTCTATTTATAAGTAGTTCTGGTGTTGGTAAAACAACAATATCCAGAATTATAGCGCAAAGCTTGGATGCAGAACTTGTAGAAATTGATGCAGCTACACATACAGGTATTGATGATATGAAGGAAATAGCTGATACAGTATCTACTAAATCTTGGTTAGGTGCTGGTAAGTATTTTGTTATAATTGATGAATGTCATCAACTTTCTAAGTCAAGTTGGAATAGCTGGTTGAAGTTAGTAGAAGAACCACCAGAGCATTTATACTTTTCCTTTTGCACTACTGAACCTGATAAAGTTCCTGAAACAATAAAAACAAGATGTCATGTGTATGCATTAAAATACATTGATGATGAAAGTTTATATGCTTTAGCTGAATATGTATGTGAAGAAGAACATATAGATTTACCAAAAAATAGTATACACATAATAATAAAAGAAAGTAATGGGTCTGCAAGAAGATTACTAAATCTTATATCACAAATTCGTGGGTGTAAAACTATTGAAGAATTAAAAGATATGCTAGGGTCTGCTGTTGATAAGGTTGAAGTTATAGATTTATGCAGACTTATTGTAAATGAAAGAACTTCTGCAAGGGATTTACTTAGGGCATTAAAGGTATTAAAAAATACAAATCCAGAATCTATAAGAATACAAATATGTAATTATTTAAATGCTTGTATATTAAGTGGTAAAGATACTAGATACTTTTTGAATTTACTTGCAAACTTTACACACCCTTATACACAACAAACAGGATTTAGTGAATTAGTAGTTGACATTTTTGCTTCAAAGGGTTTATAACTATTGAAGATTTTTTCAAATAAATTTTATAGTAAATGATTCCAAAATTTCTGTGGAATTGGTATATAATATATAGGAGGGCAAGATGACGTTAGATGAAGCAAGAAAATATTTATTAGTTGATACAAGTGACTTAACTAGGGAATGTACTATTTATGCAGATATATATGATAAGATTGGTAAAAATTATTTTGAAGCTGTAAGTGTACGTGATGCCAAGAAGCAGCTTATGGAAGAAGTTTGGAGTGGTTTATTTACAAACTTAAAGGAAGAATTGAATAAAAGTGATAAAGCTACAGAAGCTTTAGTAGAAATACATAAAGATTATAAGAATTCTGTAAAGAATTATCTTGAAGCTAAACTTGAAGCTGATTACTGGTTTTCAGTAAAGGAATCTTTTGATAAAAAAGCCCATTTTGTGAAAGAACTTGGTGAATTTTTTATAGCTGGCATTCTTAATAAAATGGAGGTAAAAGCACCAACTTCAGTAATAGCTGAAGCAGACTATGAAGAAAGGAGGAAAAAAATTAGAAGTAAAAAGTAATAAAATTTATGGCAAAGCCTAGGAGGAATTTATGCCAACAGAAAGAAAAAGAAAATTTGAGTACAAAGAAAGAAGTAGAGCGCAGTATGAAGAAAGGGCAAAACAGAAAAGTAAAAAACGTGAAGGGTTTATAAAATCTGGTGTAACTGTATTTGCTCCAAAAATTGATGAAACAAATAAGATTAGAATACTTCCACCAACATGGGATGACCCTGACCACTATGGATTGGATTTGTATGCACATTATAATATTGGTGCTGATAATTCAGCTTTTCTCTGTTTGAGAAAAATGAAGAATGAGCCTTGCCCTATATGTGAAGCTATTGATAGCAATTCAACAAATAAAGAATTTAAAGATAAAGTTAAAGCAAAAAGAAAAGTCTATGTTTATTTGATTGATAGATTTGATGAAGAAGCTGGTGTAAAAGTCTGGACTATGCCTTGGACTGTGGATAAAGAATTTGTATTACAATCTGTTGATGAAGAAACTGGAGACCTTCTAAAAATTGACCTACCAGAAGAAGGGTATGATGTATCCTTTAAGACTGTTAAAGGGTCTCAAGGTGGCCCTGTATATACATATGAGGGTGAAAAGATTTCCAGAAGACCATCACCAATTTTTGCTGACCCCAAGAAAATGGATGCTGTACTTGATTATATTGTAGAACATCCTGTAACAGAAACATTAGAATATAAAGAATATGATTATATAAAATCAATTCTTGACGGTGGTGCAATAGAAGAAAAGGTAGAAACTGATGATGACGATGACGACCTTCCTATTGAACCTAAGAAATCAAAAGTAGAAAATGAAGAACAAGAAGATTCAGCTGGGGATTACACCTATAAAGACTTGAAATTGATGGATAGAGAAGATTTGGAAGATATAGCTACTGATGAATGTGGTATGAAAAGAAGAGAAATAAGAGAATTAAATGACAAGGAATTGATTGAAGCTATATGTGAAGAATTAAATATACATATAGAAAAATCAAGTTCAAAACTTGAAGAAGCAAAAGCTAAGTTAAGAGGCAAGTAATTTTAACTATAGGGGAACAGCTAAGTCAGGTTAAAGACAACAGTAGGACACTTTTTCCTATAAAGGTTCTTAGCTGTATATCCCCTATCTATAAAGGATAAATTTTGAATACTAAAGAAGATATAGAAGATTATATAAGAAATTTAAAAGCTCAAGCCTTTGACTTAGTGATGGAACAAGATTTTTGTAAAAATAAAATAACTATTTTAGAAGGGGAAAAATTAAAAATATTAGAAGAACTGTCTAATATATATGATACTATAAATACTAAGTTGATAAAACAAAAACAACAACCTAAAGTAGCTGGTAAAGTAATACAACAAGATTTTACAAAAAAAGGAACAGAAGATGAAGAAAAAGAAGAATGATGTAATAGGAAATTATTTAGTTAGACGTGATATAGATTTTATACATACAGGCTGTACTTTACTAGATTGTGTTTTAGGTGGTGGATGGCCTTTAAGAAGAATAGTAAATCTAGTTGGTGATACTGGTAGTTCTAAGACAGGACTATCTATCGAAGCTGCTGCTAATTTTAGAAAACAATATCCAGAAGGTTTAATTTACTACCATGAAGCTGAATCTGCATTTGATTTGGAGTATGCTTATAAATTAGGACTGCCAGAAGATGCTGTAATAAAAGAAGATATAGAAGAAATTCCTGATGTATATACATCTATATTAAATGTTATTGATGAAGCTGAAAAGAAAGAATTACCCGCTTTATATATCCTT
>Ga0302244_1001502_pt1 | contig 13986 bp, 14 predicted proteins | sample AAG_UR_Phe_MG_FD_193513 | JGI IMG/M metagenome (GOLD analysis project Ga0302244, IMG submission 193513) | Enriched activated sludge microbial communities from anaerobic digester in WTTP, New Holstein, Wisconsin, United States - AAG_UR_Phe | ecosystem: Engineered > Bioreactor > Anaerobic >... | reverse complement strand
TATTTTTTACTGCAAAATCATAAGCCATTTTTCGCATTGACTCTAATTCGTCAGAAATCCTAAAGTCCATAATTTTTCTCTCCTTTCCTCTCGAATTGTGAAACTATTAACAAACAAACTATCTTAGCAAAGCACCTTTTGCATGTCAAGCTAATTTCGCACGAATGATGCAAAGAAAGCACAATGTGGAATGCGGGTTTTTTGTTCATTATTTCCCGATGAACTTCGGGTTTCTTTTCTCTAAATATGAGGATATTCCCTCTCTGGCATCTTCCGTTTTGTATATTTCTCCGTATAATCTCGATGCGAGAGTCAATGCCTCTTCCATATCGAGATCATAGGCCCGGTTGAGGGCATGCTTGGCAAAGGCAATGGCTGCCGGCCCTTCCGACAGCTTTTTGGCGAATTTAACGGTGTAATTCATGAGCTCTTCCCCGGGTACCACCTTATTGACCAGGCCGATGGTTTCGGCTTCCTGAGCCGTCAATGTCCTGCCCGAAAAGATCAGCTCCTTGGCGCGTCCCAATCCGATGAGACGCGGGAGCCTTACCGTTGCCCCATAGGCCGGCATTATGCCTATTTTAACCTCGGGTTGCCCGAAGACGGCGTTGGAGCTCGCAATCCTTATGTCGCAGGAGAGCGCCAGTTCGCATCCTCCTCCGAATGCCCATCCGTTGACAGCGGCAATAACCGGAATCCTCATATTTTCGATGAAAAGAAAGATGTCGCTCCCGTGTTTTGATGATGCCACAGCGTCTTCAGGGCTGAATTCTTTCATGGCTGCGATGTCCGCACCGGCCACAAAGGAATCTCCGCTGCCCGTGATGATGAGGGCTCTCACTTCTTCCGTCGCTTCTATCCTGAGCAGCGCCTCGTTAAGATCATTCCTGACTTCATAATTGAGGGCGTTCCTTTTATCCGGACGATGTATGGTAATTATTGCAACCTTTTCCTGGATATCCAGCAGTACCGTTTCCAAAAGCCTTTCTCCTTTTATTTATCAGTAGTTATAAAAGCCTTTTTTTGTTTTTCTTCCGAGAAATCCCGACTCCACCATCTTCTTCAAAACGGCCGGGGGATAATGAGCCGGCGATCTTGTTTCATTGTAGATAGCCATCCTTGCGTTGAGCACTACATCCAGACCCACAAGATCCATAAGTTCGAAAGGCCCCATCGGGTGGCCGAGGGCAAGCTTCATGGCCTTGTCTATATCATCCGGAGTAGCTATTCCCCCTTCGTAAAGCCTTAAGGCCTCCAGGAAGGCCATCCCGTTTATTCTGTTGACGATAAAGCCTGCTATATCTCTCTTCACGACGACAGGCTCCTTGTGAATCGATACGGCAAACTCTCCGGCTATGGAAACCGACCTGTCATCGGTTAGAAGACCCTTTATGATTTCCACTAATTGCATTCTGTGAACAGGATTGAAGAAGTGAATGCCTACCACCCGTTCCGGATGTTTCAAGGCTGCCGCTATTTCCGTGACGGGTATGGATGATGTATTGGTTCCGAATGTTGTATCCTCCGGACAGACCTCTTCGAGCCGCTTAAAGATATCCCGTTTTACTTCAAGATTCTCATAGACGGCCTCGACAATAATGTCCGATTCCTTTGCATCCGTTAAACCGGGGCTTTTTCGGATTCTCGAAAAGATATCTGCGGAAGTTTCTTTGAGGCTGCCCTTCTCTTCCATTTTGCCAAGAGACCATTTGATGTTTTCCAATGCCTTTGTCAGGGCATCGTCATAAGCATCGGTTATCTGGACCCGGTGCCCCCATTGCGCGCATATCTGTGCAATTCCGCTGCCCATGGCGCCGGCGCCTACGACGAATACGTTAAAGTGTTTCATAAAATCCATTTCCTCCTTTATTACCTTAAATCTTTATGCGACACATGGGATGCCGACAGTGAATGCTGCTGAATGCTATTGGAGCCTCCTGCAAGCTGCCGTGATTGTCCTTTTGTGTCATTCCCGCGAAAGAGGCGGGCATCTTCACTTGCGCAGGCAATGTCCGGCCGTTTCAATGTGTTCCGTAAACCGGCTTTTGCCGGTGCAACGGACCCGGAAGGCTTTGCGGGAGGCTCCTGTTGTGTGTTTCGATATGTCAGTCCTCGGTCTCAACTATGATTGCTTCTCTCTTCTTTTTCATGGCCGGAAGGACGGAAGACAGCACGAGTGCCAGCGCAGCGACCAGAAACACCGCTGATATCGGTCTCTGGAAGAATACAAAGGGGCTGCCGTTTGATAGAAGCAGCGAGCGCCTGAGGGATGCTTCCATGATGGGCCCCAGCACAAAGGCCAGAACCAGCGAAGGAGTGTCGTACTTGTATTTTCTCAGAAAATACCCGACAATCCCGAACATCGCCATGGTGAACATATCCCACGGGTTGTTCTTCAGGCTGTAGGATCCTATGAGGCAGAAAAGAAGTATCAGGGGAAAGAGTATCCCGTACGGAACCCGCAATGCCCGGACCCACAGGCCGATAAGCGGCAGATTCAGAATAAGGAGCATCACGTTTCCGACATACATGGATGTAATAACTCCCCAGAAAAGGTCGGGCCTTTCCTTGATGAGAAAAGGTCCGGGCTGGACGCCGTGGATGATGAGCGCGCCCAGCAGAACCGCCATGACCGCATTTGCCGGTATTCCCAGGGTCAGCATGGGGATAAAGGCCCCCGATGCGGCGGAATTGTTTGCCGCCTCCGGACCGGCTACCCCCTCGATCATACCCGTGCCGAATTTTTCAGGTGTTTTTGAGAAGCGTTTTTCCAGGGCATAGGAGGCGAAGGATGCTATGATGGCCCCGCCGCCGGGGAGTATTCCGAGAAAGAACCCTATGATGGTGCCTCTTGCAAGCGCCCATTTTGACCTGATCCAGTCCAGTTTGGTAGGCAGGATATGCTCGATTTTTGTTTTGAGGACGTCCCTTGCCCCTATGTTTTGTTCAAGGTTCGAGAATACCTCTGCAACCCCGAACAGGCCCATGACGATCGGCACCAGGTCTATGCCGTCCATAAGGGTGGGGCTGTCGAAGGTGAACCGTGGTGTCCCGGTGAGGTTGTCGAGACCGACCGTTCCGAGAAAGAGCCCGGCGCCCGCCATGGCCATGGACTTGAGCATTGAGCCTGAGGAGAGGAAGCCGAGAAGGGTAAGCCCGAGGATCATCAGGGAGAAATATTCCGGGGGACCGAATTTCAGCGCAAGCTCGGCAAGCGGAGGGGAGAGGAGCATGAGGAACAGAACACCGAAAGTCCCGGCGATAAAGCTTCCCATGGCGCTCATGCCCAGCGCCGGCCCGGCCCGGCCCTGTCGCGCCATCTGGTATCCGTCGAGGCATGTCACGACAGAGGCGGCCTCGCCGGGTATATTAACGAGAATGGAGGTGGTTGACCCTCCGTACATGGCCCCATAGTAAATGCCGGCCAGCATTATGACGCCCGAAATGGGGTTGAGGTGGAATGTCATGGGAAGCAGGAGAGAAATGACAGCGGTCGGCCCCAATCCCGGTAATACCCCTACAAGCGTGCCTATAAGGCATCCGATGAAACAGAAAAAAAGGTTTGTAGGTACAAAGGCGACCTGAAGACCTACAATGAAACTGTCTAAGAAACCCATGACATTATTACCCCTTTTGGAAGATTTGTCCTAAGCCAGACATCAAAGATAAAGTAACAGCAGATAGTCGTAGCAAAAGCCCCGAACAGGCTCGGCAGCCACCTGAGGGATCCGAGAAAATGCATCAGTAAGAGTATGAGCAGGAATGTGCCCACAAGAAAGCCGACGTAGTCGATGACAAATATATAGACAAGAAGGAGCACGAGGACGGTGACCAGCTTGAAATAATTGATATTGCCCCACAAAACAACCTTTTCTTCGCCTTTTGTGAACAGGGCGCTCAGAAAGGTTGCAATGGAGAACAGACAGATAAACGCCCCTGCCAGAAAAGGCATGAAGCCGGAGCCCGGCACGCTGAGCGAGCCGAACCCCAGCTTAGGGGCGGAAAACAGTATGAGCAGGCTCACAAAAAACCATATGGCGCTGCTGATTAGATCATGTTTTCTCATGGCGTATCCTTTTTGATCATTTATGCTCAAGGCCCTTGCAGAGTTTTTCCGTGCCGGCATAGAGTTCGCTTATGAATTTTCCGGTATCTTCGGTATTTCTGTAAACTTCCGGAATATCGAACTGTTTGAGCGAGTTTTTGAATTTTGCATCCTGCATAGCTTTATGAAAGGCATCGTGGAGAATCTTGACCTTGTCCTTAGAAAGTCCCTTGGGGGCAATGATGGCAAGAATGCTCGGTGCCGTGATGTCGTAGCCGATTTCCTTCAAGGTCGGGACCTTCGGATAGGCGTCCATTTTCTTGTCCATGAGAATCGCGATTAAACGAAGTCTCCCCGCGTCTACCTGCGCCTTCCATTCGGTAGTCTGAGCGGCGGCATCAACATGGCCTCCCAGAAGCGCCGTTATCGCTTCGTTGCCGCTGCCGAAAGGAATGTGTATCCATTTTGCCTTTGCGGCTTCGCCGAGCTGCATCATGGTCAGATGCTGAGGGGTTCCTACGCCTGCTGTGCTGTATTTGAGCTTATTCGGATTTGCCTTTGCATAGTCGATCATCTCTTTCATGGTCTTGAATGGAGAATCGGCCTTTACTACGACGCCGTACTGATACACACTGTACTGCATGATCGGATCAAAATCTTTAACGGGGTGATACGGAACTTTTCTTAAATGGGCGCTCAGAATACCGCCGCTTGAAAGAACCCCGATTGTGTAGCCGTCCGGTTTTTTGTTTTTCAACTGTCCCAGCATTACCGCGGAACCGCCGCCTGCCATATTAACAACAACAACCGGCTGGCCGAGAACCTTCGATGCTGCATCTGCAAGCGTACGGGCAGGGATATCGGTAGAGCCTCCCGCGCCGTAGCCTACCCACAATTCAATGGGTTTTGTAGGGTAATTTTGAGCCTGCACATTAAAACCGCACATCGCACCTACGACAGAAAACACCAGAAAAAACACGCTAACAACCACCAATTTCTTCATAACGAAGCCTCCTTTAAAATTTTTTATCTTTATGCCGCTGTGCGGCACCCTGCATGCTGAATCCAAGTTTTTTACCGCTTTCATAGTCCCGGGTTGTGCCGGAGGAAATCAACCAGGATATTTTTTACCTTGCCGACATGCCCTCTCATCAGATTTTCCACGGATACGGCATCCTTTTTTGCCATAGCCTCTATGATCCTTTCATGGTCCTGCAGGTAAGCTTCGAGATATCCCGGAATGGTGACACTTATCATCCTGTACCGGTATATCTGCATTCTCAGCTCTGCGTTGATCTTGATAAGGGTGCCGTTGCCGCTTAAGCGCATGATAAGATGATGGAACTCCGTGTTTGCGACCACATATTCCCGGTATTTCTTCTGTGCTACATAGCCTTCCATCTTTTTTTGGATCTTTTGGAACTCCTTGATGCTTGCATTGTTGATTTTTCGCGTGGCCAGTTCCCCGGCATACCCTTCAACCAGCAACAGGACATCGTAGATTTCCTCGACCTGTTCAGGAGGAAGCTTTGCGACACAGGCGCCCTTGTTCGGCAGGACGTTGATATAGCCTTCCATCTGCAATTGTCTGAATGCCTCCCGAATAGGCGTTCTGCTCGATTTCAGTTTTTTTGCCAGTTCGGTTTCGGACAGCTTTTCACCCGGACTGAGCTCTCCGAAGATGATCCAGTTTTTTATCTTGTTGTATACGTCAATGCGAAGAGATGACATTTTTCACCTAAGCTATGGCAATCGGCCTTACCGGTGAACCGGCGCCGCCTTTAATCTTCAGGGGAAGGGCAATAAAAAGGAAAGTAAATACCTTTTCCCGTGAAAGTTCCTCAAGATTCAGCATTTCCATAATCTGTATCCCGTTTTCCACCAGCAGTATGACATGACACGGGAGGTGATGCGGAGGCACCCTGTCATAGGCTGTTGTGTCCGAACCGGTAAAGGAAACCCTGCGGTCAGCCAGATACTGCGCCCCGCTTTCTATCACACCGGGGAAGCCTTTTTCTATGGAAACATATTTTTTACGGTCATTCCAGTACTGAATCCATCCTGTCCTGATAAGGACTACATCGCCCTCTTTGATTTCCAGCCCCTCTTTTTCGACGGCCTCCTCAATCGTTTCCTTTCCTATGCCGAATTCGTGAGGCAGAACATCCAGGCCCATCAGCCGGGGAATATCAAGCAGTATGCCCCTCTTGACCACAGGGCCCGTGGTTTCTATGCTCATTACCTTGAGGCCGTTCTGGTAGTCCTGCAGATCGGTTATGTCCACATTGTTCGCGACGATGTTGTTCCGTGCGACGTGTGATTTTGCGTCGAGGTGGGTGCCCGAATGACCGCCGATAACAAAAAGGTCGTTACAGAAGCTGATCTTTTCTTCTCCGACGGTGATATCGCCGTGTTTTTTCAGGAGCGTATAGGAAAACGGAGGTTGGTTGGGATGGTGCGGCATCCCCGTGAAGTAGGGCATGCCGAGGTCAAAAACACGGCCTTTTTTAAGCAGTTCTTCGAGATAATGTGCCAGCATGATTCCTCCCTTAAAGGTTAGCTTTCCAATAGGCTCTTGGCAATAATGACCCTCTGGATTTCACTGGTGCCTTCGTAAATCCGCAGCGCCCTGATTTCGCGGTAGAGTCTCTCAACGGTCGAACCGAGCAGCACGCCGATGCCGCCGTGGATCTGCAAACTCTGGTCAACCGCCCGGAAGGCTGCCTCCGTTGCGTAAAACTTGGCCATGGAGGCCACGCGCGGTATGTTTGTACCGTTGCTGTCCTTGATTATGGCTGCCCTGTATACGAGCGCCCTGGCCGCATCGAGCTCGGTGGCCATCTCTGCGAGTTTAAACTGGATGGCCTGGAATTTACTTATGGGGCGGCCGAATTGAACCCTTTTTTTGGCGTAACTTACGGCCGCATCGAGGGCTGCCTGGCCTATGCCTACGGCAGCAGCGCCCACGGACATGCGGAATACGTCGAGGGTGTCCAGGGCGATCTTCAAGCCTTCCCCGGGTTTCCCGAGCATGTTGTTCCGGGGGACAAGACAATTATCAAACTTTAATTCGACTATGTCGTGGGGGGCTATCATCTTCATTCTGCGGTGTACGGTAAATCCTTTCATCCCTTTTTCAAGAATGAATGCCGAAACGGCCTTCGGATTATCCTTCAGCGGGGTTTTCGCGAATGCAACCGCTATATTGGCTGCATATCCGTTTGAAATAAAACGTTTCATGCCGTTCAGCACATATCCGTCCGGGGTCTCGCTCGCCTCTGTGCTCATGGAGCTTACATCGCTGCCGGCCTCCGGTTCGGTAAGGGCATATGTTGTCAGTATCTCGCCATTACCGATTTTTGTCAAATATTTCTGCTTTTGTTCCTTATTGCCTGCAAGAAAGATGGGATAACTGCCCAGTCCCTGCATTGCCAGCGTCACATCCGCAGGGCAGTATATCCCGGCCAGTTGTTCCCTTGCCAGGCAAATCCACAATGACCGGACCCCCTCGCCGCCCAGATCTCTCGGGAGCAGGAGTTTGAAAAGTCCGGCGCCTGCCATTGCCTTGACAAGCTCTTCGGGTATGTCGTCCGTTTCGCCGTATTTCTCCGCCAGCGGCGCAACCTTCTCCTGTGCGAAAAGCCTGAAGTGTTCTTTAAATTTTTTGTCCTCGGAATTCAGCATAATATCCATATTATCATCCTCTAATCTTTCGGTAATTCTTTTTTCATAATCTTCCCGGTTGGATTTTTGGGAAGTTCTTCAATAAATGATATTTTCGGCATCTTATAAGGCGCCAGGTTCTTTTTGCAATGTTCAAGCAGCTCTTCTTCGGTTACGGTAACACCCTCTTTCACGCATACGAAGGCCTTCGGCACCTCGCCTTTGACCCGGTCTGAAACGCCGATAACGGCCGCTTCATTTACCGCAGGGTGGGCGTGAAGCACCTCTTCGATTTCTTTGGGATAAATATTGTAGCCCCCGGATATGATAAGTTCTTTTTCCCTGCCGACGATGTAGAAGTAGCCCTCTTCATCCCTGTATGCGTGGTCTCCGGTATATACCCAGCCGTTTTTGATCTTTTCTTCCGTCTCTGCCGGAAGATTAAAATAGCCTTTCGTGGCGTTGGCCCCCTTGAAGATAAGGTCTCCCACCGTTCCGTCGGACACCTCTTTTCCGTCTTTATCCACTATCTTGGCAGAAACGCCCGATACGGTTATCCCGACCGATCCGGGTTTTCGTATGCCGTGAACCGGGTTTGCCGTAACCAGGCCGGTCGATTCTGTCAAACCGTATACCTCGATGATTTCGGCCTTAAATTCTTCTTCCCATTTCCTCAAAACCTCCACAGGCAGAGATGCCCCGCCGGACAACCCCATCCTGAGAGAGGAGAGGTTATGCGTATTCTCGGGGAGGGCGTTGAGGAGGTAGATAAACATGGTGGGTACGCCGGGAAACCACGTTACTTTATATTGCTCGATGATGTTGAAGATAATCTCCGGTTTGAAGCGCTCCGCAACTACTACGCCGCCTCCCGAACTCAGGCTTCCGAAAAACGGGCTTGCTATGGCGAAAACATGGACCATGGGAAGAACGGCAATGGTAATATCGTCTTCTTTTAGTCCGTAATTCTGGGCGATGTTCGGCCCTCCGAAATAGAAACAACGGTGTGTTAAAATCACGCCTTTCGGATTGCCCGTAGTTCCGGAGGTATAGAACTGCATAGCGGCATCTTCCGGGTTCAGTTTCTTTTCCTGTATCGGAAACAGAGGGGCGCCTGCCTTTCCGGCGATCACGTTTTCGACGGTTTCGTTGTTTTTTCTTACAATGATATGCTTCAGATTCGGCGTCTCGCCTTTGATTTCTTCTATGAGGCCGGCATATATTTCATTAACGATAATACCCTTTGACTTCGAGTTGTTCAGCAGGTATTTTACCTCCCGCGCCGTATAAATGGGGTTTATGGGAACCACAATGCCGCCGGCCTTAATGATAGCGAAGTAGCTTAGAAGGGTTTGGGGATTGTTTTGGTGGAGAACCGCTACCCGGTCGCCGGTCGTGATTCCCATTTTCTCAAGTCCGAAGGCGATCCTGTCGGTAATTTCGTCGAATTCCCGGTAGGTTATGTTACCGTCATCACTGTAAAGAAGCGTTTTGTTTCCGTATCGTTGAACGCGTGTTTTAAGAAATTTTACAAGATTCATATCATAAGTCCTTTCACTTTATTATGCGACATCATAGCACCGTCCGGCCGCCGTCAAGGCAGACGGTTTGTCCCGTTATGAAATCGGATGCCCCCGATGCGAGAAAGACGACCGTCCCCATAATATCTTCAGGTCCTCCAACCCTGCCCAGAGGTGTGGATTCGATGATGGTGTTATATGTCTCTTTGTCCTTCAGCCTGTCTGTTACGAGCGGCGTGGCAAAATAGCCGGGGGCAATTGCATTAACGTTTATATGAAACTGAGCCCATTCTTCGGCAAAGGCCTTTGTGAGCATTACGATTCCCGCTTTGGTCATGGCATATACGGAATTCGGTATGCCTGACCGCACCAGAAAGGCGGTGCTTGAAGCGATATTGATAATCTTGCCTCTGCCTTTCGGGATCATGTAACGAGCCGCTGTCTGGGAGCAGAAGTATACGCCTTTTTCATTGACATCGACTACCCGTGCAAACTCTTCCGGTGTAAAATCGATTGCCTTTTTATGGACGTTGATCCCTGCATTGTTTACAAGTATATCGAGTCCGCCGAGGCTTGATTCGGCGGCGGCCATCATGTCGCGCACCGCTTCCGTATCCGCTACGTTGACGGCTTTGAAGATTGATTTTCTGCCGAGTTCCCTGATTTCTTTACAGGTCGCTTCGGCACTGTCGGCCACAAGGTCTGCCACCAGTATATCGGCGCCCGCATTGGCCAGGCCAAGCGCCATCCATTTGCCCAATCCCTGGCCGGCTCCTGTGACTACAGCAACTTTTCCTTTTAAGCTAAATACTGGAAAATTATACATTTATTTCACCTCGTGTGCATTATTGTATACAATTTAATATGCTATTAAATATACTATATTGTACAATCACTTTGTCAAGAATTTTTTTTAAAAATAAAATATGCTGTAGAATCAATAATTTAAAACAATTAAAACCCGGCCGGATGTGATTTGACTGTACTGTCAACAGCACGGTATGGTAAACAATAAACACCGACCAACACAAGCCGGCAATCCACCGGACCGGAGGAAATTGTTATGATTTTTGATAAAACGGGTTGGGTAAATGAAGATTTGTTCATTGCCGGTTTTGCATTTTCACCTTCTTATGTGATCATGGCCGAAAAACCTGCGGTTTTTGAGTCAGGGTACAACTGCATGGGGAGGGTTTATGAGGACGACATAAGATCGACACTGAAGGGGAAAACACCCGAGTTCCTTTTTCTGACCCACATGCACTTCGATCACTGCGGTTCGACCGCATACCTGAAAAAGGTTTTTCCCGGTTTGAAGGTTGCCGCTTCGCAGAAAGCGGCCGAAATTATACGGAGGCCGAATGCCCTGAAGCTTATCGGTTCCCTTAGCGAAGGCGTTATACCGTCGCTTGTCTCCATGATGCAGGGCGGCGGCGATGAGCGCCTTATCATGGAGCCGTTCGAACCCTTTGAGATAGACATGGTGCTGCATGACGGGCAGACGATACCCCTCGGGAACGGATTGAGCGTTCAGGTGATAGCTGCGCCCGGTCACACGAGGGATATGCTGAGCTATTATCTGCCTGAAAAAAGGATACTGATCAGCACGGAAGCTGCCGGGTGTCTTGACTGGAACGGGCATGTCGTTACGGAATTTCTCACCGATTATGATTCCTACCTCAATTCGCTGCGTCGTCTGATGAGTCTGGATGTTGAAGTTCTGTGCCAGGGCCATCGCTTTGTCTTTATCGGTGACGACGTCGGAAAGTTCCTTGGGAAATCCCTTGAAGCCGCCGAGCTGTTCAGGGAAGAAGTCGAGCATGTGCTTGTCGAGGAGCATAACTCGATTGAAAAGGCCCTTATTCGGATAAAGAAAAGGGAATACGATATGAATCCCGGCCCCAAGCAACCCGAAAGGTCGTATCTCTTGAATTTGAGAACGCGGATTGAACATATAGCCGGACGGATGAAACATTAATATATAAATAAGGAGGTGCTATGCGTGCAATTGTGTTGAAGAAGGAAGGCGGACCGGAACAACTGGTCATGGGTGAATATCCTGCGCCTCAACCGGACAGCGACGAAATTCTGGTAAAGGTGAAGGCTACGGCGCTTAACCGTGCCGATATTCTTCAGCGGCAGGGCCGTTATCCGCCGCCGGCCGGTGAAAGTCCGTTGCTCGGCCTGGAGATTGCCGGTACTGTGGCGTCGACAGGAAAAAATGTAACGGAATGGCAGCCGGGCCAACCCGTTTGTGCATTGCTTGCCGGCGGCGGGTATGCCGAATATGCCGTTGTGCATCGTCAGGCGGCTATGCCTGTGCCGCCGAACTTGTCGTTTACCGATGCCGCAGCCATCCCGGAGGCCTTTCTGACTGCCTATCAGTCCTTGTTCCGGTTGGGCCGGATGCAACCGGGGCATCATGTCCTGATCCATGCCGGGGCAAGCGGGGTTGGAACGGCCGCTATCCAATTAGCGAAGGACTTTGGCGCAATAGTTCATATTACGGCGGGTTCTCCTGAAAAGATGAATTTTTGTCGTCAACTGGGGGCGACGACTGCAATCAATTATAAGGAAGAGGATTTTGCCGAAAGGATATTGATGTCCACCGCAGGTCATGGAGTCGATATTATTATAGATTTTATCGGAGGGCCGTACTGGAAGCGGAATATGCGGGCCCTTGCCCTGGATGGCCGCATTATATCGCTGGCTACGATGGGCGGCGAACGGATAGACGATTTTAATATTCGCGATCTCTTTAAAAAAAGGGGATCCCTGATAACCTCCACATTACGTGCACGGCCATTGGAATATAAAATCCGTCTTTGCAAGGAATTCGGCCAGTATGCGATTCCCCGCTTTGTAGATTCCAGGTTGCGGCCCGTGGTCGATCGCATATTCGATTGGAAGGACGTAGCAACGGCGCACCTTTACATGGAAGAAAACCGTAATATCGGCAAGATTGTCTTGTTGATATCCGATTAGGGGAGTCCCGATGCCGGTTACATACGACCTTGTTAAAACGATTTCAAAAGTGCTTTATGAGCGTTCGCTGAAGAGTGTTCCCGATGACACCGTGAGGGCATTGCACAGGTCCCTGGCAATCGAAACAAATGAGTTGGCAAGGACGAACCTGGAAATGATGCTGAAGAGCATTGAAGCCGCGGGACAGAGGAAGTGCCTTATATGCGCGGACAGCGGGGTCCCCCAGTATTCGGTAAAGATAGGAACGCGCGTTGTTGTCGAAGGGGATATCAGGAAGGCCATTGCCGATGGCTTCGGCGAATTGGTCGAAACGATCGACCCGCCCATACTCGAACACATCACCAATCCGCTGACCCTTGAAAGGGGTCATAAAGGGAAGGATGTTCCGCTCGTGGACTTTGATCTGGTCTATGATGCGGACTATATCGAATTGATATGTTCTCCCAAGGGGCTTGGATCGGGTCAGTGGGCGGACCTTCAGATTTTCAGCTTTCCCGCCCTTGAGGTTATCGAGGGGTATGTCATGGAATGTGTCAGAAAGGCGGGCTCTCAGCATTGTCCTCCTGTGGTTATTGGCGTGGGAATCGGCGGGACATTCGATTATGCTGCAAAAATCGCAAAAGAGGCATTGCTGCGTCCGCTGGGTACGCAAAACCCCGACCCTTTTCTGGCGGCAATGGAAGGGCGGCTTCTTAAGGCCGTGAATGAAACGGGGATTGGCGCCATGGGGACCGGCGGAGATATAACGGCATTTGCCGTGCATGTCAACTATGCCGCCGGTCACGGGTTTACGCCTGTGGCAGTGTGCTTTAACTGCTGGATCAACAGGCGGATGAGTGCGAGAATTTTCAATAACGGCACGGTTGAGTATTATTAGCGCGTAAATAGGGAAAAATCATGGACGAAGGTTACACGATTGAATGCCCCCTCACTGAGGACCGGGCAAGAAAACTGAAACTCGGAGACATGGTGTATCTCAACGGCGAGATCATTATAACAGCCGGCCTTTCTTCCTTTAAAAGAATTATCGATTTCGCAGAGAGCGGGAAATCGCTTCCGGTCGATCTGAATAATGCGGCACTCCTTCATCTTGTGAATTACAACAGGAGAACGGCTGAAGGAAAACCCGAAGTGCTTTACCTGAATCCCACGACGAGTACCCGTTTTAATCAACATATGCCGTCGATTATCAGAATGTTCCGCCTCCGCGCGGTGGGAGGAAAGGGGGGACTCGATATGGAGTGTGCAAGGGCCATGAAGGAGACGGGTTGTGTATATCTGTCTTTTTTAGGCGCGGGGAGCCCCTTTTTGTCATCATCGATCAGGGAGGTCATATCGGTTGACTGGAACGACCTTGTGACCACTTACAGGCTGGTGAGATTGCGCGTTGAAGGTCTGGGGCCGGCAATCGTTTCGATAGATTCTCATGGAAACAGTATTTATGAGAATGTAAGGCTCGGTTTGGAGGAGAGATTTCCCCATATTATCGACAGCCTTTGTGCCGCCGGGACAAAGGGAAAAAAATAATACAATTTAGCGATATTATTTGGTGTTTTACTACATCCGAATATCGTTCTTCAATGATGCTGAAAATAATTGACATGTTGTATTTAATAATAGTTAAATACAAGTTATGCATGTGAAAAATTTAATTATCAAAATATTTCAAGGGAGGTCTTTATGGATATCAAAACAGTAGGAGTTTTAGGTGCCGGCGTAATGGGTAACGGCATTGCCCAGGTAGCCGCAATGGCAGGCTATAATGTTATCATG
>Ga0302244_1001476_pt1 | contig 14198 bp, 10 predicted proteins | sample AAG_UR_Phe_MG_FD_193513 | JGI IMG/M metagenome (GOLD analysis project Ga0302244, IMG submission 193513) | Enriched activated sludge microbial communities from anaerobic digester in WTTP, New Holstein, Wisconsin, United States - AAG_UR_Phe | ecosystem: Engineered > Bioreactor > Anaerobic >... | reverse complement strand
CCACAAAAGGGGTATCTTCAAACTTTTTCAGAAACTGGTTTAATTGCTAAAAACAGTGTTTTCTACAATGATAATAGTTAGTTAAGTCATATTTATCCACAAAGTGAAATCTTTGAAGATGCCTTAGCGTGTTTATTGTCCTGTTTTCATCAAAATGGTTTATAAATCAAGGCCACTGTATAATCTCAACTTAGACCTTGAATTATTATTGACATCCAATATGTGATATGTAAAATCCGCTCCACCTCGAACACTGAATCCGGTTTTCATCGAACACTTTTTATGTTTTTCCGGATTTGGTGTTCGAATAGACCGGATTATATAAAATTGACACACAATTGCTCGGTATGCTGATCATCAACAAACTTTTCAGCTCCGCAATGGCGCGTGTTGCCATACCTGCCGATAAAAGGCGGCAGATGTTTCTTTATGTGGATGAATTTCAGAACTTCACAACAGACAGTGTTGTCCATATGCTTTCTGAATCAAGAAAATTCGGATTGTCACTGACTCTTGCAAACCAAAACCTCTCACAACTTAAAGTCAATCAGGGCAGAAATAATGTGCTTGATTCCGTTCTGGGAAATGTGGCACTATGCTTATGATGCGTATGGGTGTTCTTGATGCAGAGACAATGCAGCCCTATGTAAAGCCGTTGTTTAATTCTACAGACCTGCAGGAATTACCGGATTTTCATGTAATCGCAAGAATGCTCGTAAACGGCTTTCCGCAACGACCTTTTGTTTTTAATACCATTCCTATGCCGGAAATGCGTATTAACAAAAATATGGATCAAATTGTCGATAGTTTAAGAAGATGGCATTCAAAACCAGTTTCTGAGGTAGAAAAACAGATAAATGAGCGGTTGAATATAGAGGTGCAGTAAAAACTCATTTATGCGTGAATTTTATTGGCATTTAATTAAATAGTATGACATGATGAAAGCATAAGTTAAAAACAAGGGGTATAGACAAAAGTGGTATTGTCAGACAAGCGGGAGAAGCGCATGTCTCTTACCAAAACCACCGTATTGCAACAATCAAATTAGACTCATGAAAGGAGAGCAATGGAGAATTACTGTCATGTTAGGCTACAGGCCCGAAAAGTGCAAAGTTATTTGTTCAGATTTCCCAAATGGCGTTTCATTGTGGGCGCAAATAGCCGCCTCGGTGAACTTTTTGCCCACGACCTGCCTGCATTAAGAAAAGACTTTGGTTATTCCGGAAATCCCCTCCCGTTTCCGAATTTGCCTGCGGATTTCTCATTTGATAACCCAAAAGAAAATATGGAATCAGGCACGCTCTGCTCGGCAGGCGGTCATTACGAAGGCTTATTTACGAAAAAGGAAGATGCTATTAGATTCTGTGATGAAGCGGCAAAATTGATTAAACGGGAACTGCCGGGTATACAATTTGGAATAACCATCAAGAAGTTTCCCCCCGATATAACATATGAAGCATTTGAGGAAATCCCTTTTCAATCGGTTGATACATCCGCTTTTCCTGAACCCTTTTTCAATCTACCTGATCTTCAAATCTCATCCGATGACGGTACGAACCCGGTCAATCCCGGGTCTAATGGTAACAGTGATTTGATCGATCACATGAACGCACAAAAAATAAAGTTTTTCAATGGGGATGCAAAGGATTTTCTCTGCCAGTTCCTGAATACTATGGATATTCGGTTCTGGCCGACAGGCGGATTCGAATTCGACACAGAAAAGCTGTCTGCACTCTCAACGACTCGCAACAGGAATCAGATCGCTATGATAGTCATGGACGGAAACAGGATGGGTGTTCGTTTTCGAAAAAAATTGGATGAAATCAAGGCAAAGCCGGTTATGGAGGCCTTCATTGAAAGTGAGCGATTCTGGTTAGCTTCACGAAACAAAATTCGTACAGCATTGAAAGCGGTGTTAAAAAAAATTTACGAAGACCTGAAAGGGGGTTCCCCTTTCCCTGTGTGGCCCATCTTTCTCGGCGGCGACGATGTAATGCTTCTTTCTACCCCGGAGTTGGCGTTGGAATTGGTTCTGTTGTTCATCGAGGAACTGAAAAAAACAGATCCCGAGCATACAGTCTCAGCGGGCATTGCAGTTGTGAAAGAGAGCTATCCCCTCGCGCAGGCCCACGAACTTGCAGAATCGTGCCTGTCGTCTGCAAAAAAGGAGGCCTACAGGACAGGGAAATCGGCTGTAGACTGGCATATTCTCTATGATTCACGAACAATAGAGATTGAAGAGATACGTCGGAGGGACTACATGCTTTCCTATGATTTAGATGGTAAAACCTTCGTTGACATTCTGAGTTGCCGTCCATGTATCGTAGAAAAAGCCGGCAAGTTATGCAATGATGCCCGTGAAATCGTCAAAAAAGTAGGTGATGAGGAGCGCGGCATGAACAAATACAAGGCCTTGCGGACCATTCTGCGACAAGGCAGGCCCATGGCCGAATATCAGATGAAACAGCTCGGCATAGATGATGGTGCCCTTCAATTCAAAAAAGAAGAGATAACGATTGACGACAAAATGATTCGTTGTTCACAAGCCCTTGATGTTATAGAACTGTGTGAATTCTACCGAACAACTAAAGCAGAAGGAGAATAGAGCATGGAGCGACTGAAAATAGATTTTAAAATTGAAACTCTTGAAGATTTCCATATTGGCGACGGACTCGGCAGCATCGGCCTTTACGATGACGGTCAGTTAAAAGATGATGACGGTATCCCTGTCCTTCGGGCAGAGACATTAAAGGGGCTTCTGAAGCAGTCTGGCCGTGAGATTTGCCAAATCTACAAAGCGGAATTCGATCAGGCCTTTGATCTTGTCTATAAATATAAACAGATGAACGCCCTTGACCTTCGCATTACTGCAATCACCGCCAATGATAACCCTCTTCTGCTGCACTCATTTACCGCTATTGAACATTCAAAGAGGAGGGCAAAAAACACGTCTTTACGCACCTTTGAATTTGGAGCCGCAGGGCTTCGTTTTGATATAACCCTTAATTTTACTTTAAATGTTGATGAAGAAATAGCCAAATCAGTCAAGAAATTCCTTGAATTATCGATCAGAAATCTGAAGGCAATCGGCAAAGGAAGGCGCCGGGGAAACGGCTTGGTCCATTGCACGATAAACAAATCAGAAAGAATGTCTATGTCAGAAATCGATATCAAGCTTGAAGAAGGGGTAAAGAGCCTCTGCCTCATACTGGAACTGGCCGCAGATACCACCATCTCCGAATCGGGGCAAACGGGAAACCTTATGCGGTCCCTTGACTATATTCCCGGCACCATGATACTGGGGATGCTTCGGGCGCCCCTTGTACAGCAGGAAAAGTGGGACAAAAAATACCTCGATGACGATCAATGCTCTGTCTCCAATTTTTACCCCTTACCCAAAGACACTCTTCCCGACAAATGGCCCGATATCATCCCTGTTCCCCTCTCTCTGCGAAAAAAGAAATCAACAGACCAGCGTCCTCCGGATGACAGTGATGAAAACCTAAAGAAAGTGCCGCCCTGGATACTTACAAATGGCGTAACAGGCCGTACGGTTGCTGATCTTGCCACAAGGGATACCCTGCTGCCGGAAAACGAAGGGGCATTGCAGGGATTCAGCGACAAGAGCTTTGGGGAAGGCTATATCCTTGAGGATAAGGCCGATATCAGCAAATCAACTTATTACAAAGTCGGCAAACAGACTATCCTTCGCAATCAGATAGACGTGAAGAGTCAAACAACCACTGATAACTCAGTCTTTCTCCAGGAGATAATACCCAAAGGCACAAGGTTTATCGGAAGGATATCCTTTGAATCACAGGAACTGTGTAAAGCTTTTGTTAAGGATTATTCTCCATGGGTTAGCGGGACAACCCCTTTTCTTGTCGGCAGAGGAGGAAAGCCGGCAGTGGTGAAAAAATATTTTTCTCTGAATGATGATGCCTCTTCCATCGCCGGAATAGATAAGGGTTTTACTATTACCTGCTTGGGCGATGTAATTTTCCTTGACGACAAACTACGGCCCCTGACAACTATGTCAAAAGAATTTGTTGCCGCAATGGCCGGGATTCCTCCCGAATCAATAGAAACACTGAATATGCTCACAGGAAGCCGCACAATTCAATCCTACAGCGGTCTTTCCGGAATCAGACGTTTTTCTGACGAGGCGATAATGAAGGGAAGCTGTTTTGCCTTCAAGGTCAAAAATGATATTTCGTCTGAGAATCGCAAAAAACTTAGCGACTTACTCACTTCATGGCAAAAAAATGGCCTCGGTTTTAGAAGAAATGAAGGATTCGGACGTGTTGCTATTAATCATCCAATCCATACATATACGACCACGACAAAAACAAAGCAAGAGACCGGGGCAGCTTGGAGCATATTCTGCGACACACAGGAACGCTTGAAAAAAAGGGCGGAAAAGAACGCTTTATTGATTGCAAACCAGAAAAAACTTGCTGATGAACTGAACAAAAAAATACAGAGCAAGTCTAAAAGACTAAGCAAGAGTCAGTTGGGTAATTTTATTTCAATATTAGAAAGCAACGTACAGCTTTCCGATTTTTTTGATAAAATCACAGATCTTAAAGAGAATACATCATCAAGGGAACAAATAGAGGCATTTAATGCATTATTGCTTGCTTATTATAAAACAAAAATTGATATCACTGACAGGGACTTCAGACAGGAACTCATTCTGGCATTGCGTTCCATAAGGACGGAGGGATAACCATGAAAGGACTGTATAGTTTTACATTAAAACCTGCGACACCGCTGCACATAGGGAGCGGTGATTTCGATCTGTTTTTTGGCGCCGGTGGGATTTTTGAAAATGGACTGGGCAAGGTTGCCATACCGGGTTCCTCCCTCGCCGGGATATTTATTGCTACCTTGAGAGATGTCGTAAAGGATATTGAAAATGATGATCTTTTCAAGCGTATAACGGGAGATGATGCCAAAACGGAAAAGACGGCCTCTCTCCTGTGGTTCCGCAGTTGGTACAGTGACAACGTGGTGAAGAACCTTCGCGACCGTCTTCGGATCGAACCGGCAACACGGGCGGCTGCCGATGGGGCGAAGTTTGCCCAATGGGAGATCGCCCCGCATGAGTTGTCTATCGATATATTGATCGGCGTAGAGAACCGCAATCTCAATGACGATGATCTTGAAAAAATCGGGAAATGGGTTGATGCTGTTGCCTGGTCATGGAAGGAAGAGGGTGTTGCTGTCGGAGCCTTTTCCGCGGCCGGCTTGGGATGGTGCACGCTGACGGAAGCTAAAAAATTTAAGATAACCAAAGAAAACCATGAAGTTTATTGTAAGACTCGTCTTACGGAACTGCCAAAATCGAAAGAAGCAAAATGGGACGATGTATTGCCCAAAGTAAGACCGACAGATCAGAAACAGCGATACCTCGTCTATGAACTGGAAGTAAAAATAAGCAATGAATGCGGCATAGACGCCCTTCTCATAAAAGGCGGTCAACATGCCTTCAGCCTGAAGAAGAACGAAGTGGATCTGACCTTCATTCATGACGGCAGACGACTCTTTATCCCCGGGTCATCCGTAAAAGGCGCTTTCAAGGCATTTGTCCGACGCTACAATAAAAATTTGCTTGATTTCTTTGGTATAGAAGAAAAAGGGAAAGAAAGCGGGGGCTTCTTTCTGATAGAAGATTTGATCCTTGAAGGAAACCCTTCAGATAAAGCTGGATACCTTAAATACCTTGAGCCGGTTGAGCGTCACGCAGAGGACGAACTGACACGCGCTGTTTACGGCGGGGGCAAGTTCAACGAGGAACGCCTCTTCCATGGTACATTTAAAGGGAAGGTACGCATACCGGTTGGAAATAACAATAAGTGGGATCAAGTTCGGGGGCTTCTTGAACAGGGTATTGCTAACAAACTGATCAGTCTCGGTGCAGGGAGCAGTTACCCGGCTTTCACCTTGAAGGGAATGAAAAGAACGGAGGGCTAATGATGACTTACAACTACCAATATATGGAGCTTAACGAAATCAAAGAGAAACTAAAAGACAAAGGTGATGTCATGGTTATGGGAGAACGCAGGTGGTCGGCATCTCGGGTAAATGTTGTCCGGAATAACCTCACCACGACGCAAAAAGCACCTGAAAACAACGGTTTTTTTCGCACTAAATATGATGCCGCTCTTGACCTGACAGACGCGTGCCGTTTGATTTTCTTCACGGCAACATGGCAGTCAACATGCATTTTCAATGATGAACAGATGAAATATTTGGTTCACGAAAATACGTCCGATGGTGACAGCAAGGAATGCAAAACAATCAAAAACGAAAAGGACCGCTTTACCTATGCCGTTGAACTTGGAGTTCTAGAAACCCTTCCTGAGACTGAAACACTTGTTGTCAATAATGATGATGCCACATGGAGGATAAAACCATTATGAGAGAATTTATACAGGATAAATTGGTTAAACTGCCCTACGGCTTTGTTCCGGTAAAGGGGTGTGGGGCTGAGCTTGTAGTTGCCCAGCCCTTCGATAACCCTGAAGGAGAGGTATACACCGGCCGTATGGAATGCACCCTGCGTGCCCTTTCACCCCTTATCCCCGGCAATACACAACAAACCGTTACGGAGAACGGCAAGGAGAGGACAGACATATATCCATTAAAGATTGACGGAAAGCATGTCATATCAGAGCACACATTGAAGGGATGCATAGCCGCTTTTGTGAGCGCGTATCTGGGCATTCCCATGACAAGGGTCAACAACAGACGATATACTTTCCGGCCGAATATACGGCCTGAACAGGCAACCATTAAGTGGGGATATGGAATTATCAGCAATATAGTCACTAATGCTGGGGAGATTGAATCTGTTGAGGTTACTAAAATGGAAGGGCCTTACGGGTTTTATTATAATACCGGGACGGTTAAAGTCTCTGATCTGTCGACATCTATACCACAGACCGAAAAATACTATCTCAACTTTGGAACTTTGATGAAAATAAAAAACACAGGCGATAGAAGCGGAGACCTCTGTTTTTTTCCTTACCAGGATGGTCTTGATGGCCATGGAACATTTGCCAACACATTTCAGGGGCAACATTCCCATCACAACTATTTCGCAATTCTGGCGGAAAACTACCCAGACCCAGCCGGGAAGACGCCAAAAATCTTCACCATCGACGCGGATACAATCAGTTTATACAACGAAACGCTGGCAGCGCTGACGACCGATGAAGCGCTGAAAGAGCATCCCCAATCGAACCGGAATGGTTTTAATATTGATAGAATTAAAAGAAATATGAATAAAAAGTGGCCCTTGGAGGTTGGCAATATCGTGTTTTTCGAATATAAAGAGGGCACACAAAAAATTCTGACCTTTGGTAAGCATTTTCGCTACCGGTGGGCTTACAGGCGCACCGTGGGGGAGACTCCAAGCGTGGGGTGGGTAGAGGGCGAGTTTGCAAAAGGGAAAGACGAACATGGCAACCCTGTTAGTCGCCCCCTCCTGAGCCTGATGAGGGAGGTGTTCGGGTATTCAGTGGCAGATGACAAAAAATACAGGCTTTCCAAAGAAGCCTACGACCGTCTTAAAAAAGATGGATTGCAGAAAGTATGGTCAGCCAAATCAGGAAAGATTCGATTCAACTTTGCTTTTTATCAAAGTGGTGGTAAAACCAATGGAACAATGATACTGCCCCGACCCGGTTCACCGAAATCAACAGCGTATGAGTTCTATGTGCAGCAAGACATGCAAAACCTGAACAGTCCCCTGCCGTTGAACACGTATGGCGACCCGGTTCGTGAAGATTTTGACGCTGGGCATAAGCTTTCCGGCCAAAAGATGTATTATAAGGATTGGAAAGCAGGAGATCATCATACCTTACAGCATGATGACAGGTCCCAGGATTTTCTTGTTCGCGCCCATGGCCCGCTTGTTCCTGAAAAAAAAGGTGACCTCATATCGTTTCCTTCGTTCAAATTTACTGTTCATTTTGAAAACCTTACAAAAAAAGAGCTTCAGCTTCTTGTTTTTGCCCTGACCTTGGGTAAAAACAATCATTGTGTTAAAGAGACTGAAAATATAGAAGATTTTATCACAGCAATTGAAGCTAAGGAAATTCTCTGCCACCAGATCGGCTATGGAAAGAATTATGGCATGGGGGCAATTCAAATCACTATTAATAGACTGAAGTGTTTCCGGTACGAGGAGGGAACGAACAGCTTTGTTGTGGACACTATTGATGAAGATCATGAGATTAGATCCCAAATGCAATTTGATAAAGAAAGATTGGATGAAATGAAGAAGTTTCTAACCCTGAGCTACAACAAGAAAAGTTATCCTACAGCACCGGATAAAAAGAAAAAGAATATATATACCATTCCAAACTGGCACACAGATTGCCGCAACGAAGACTTCAAGGCAAGGAGAGGCTATAAGGAACAAGAAAAACCGAAATAAACCGGACAAGGTAAGCAGCCTTCTAAAGGCAAAAGGAGAAAACATTTATGAAAACCCTTATTCTTACAATAGGACAAAGAGACATGCAGGTTTTGTCGTCCGACGGGAAAAAAGCTTATGACATTGGAAACGCCGTTAATGCCTTGCAACATGACATAAAAAATAATACCTATGGAGTTGTCTGGGTGAAATATGACGTTAAATTGCACGAACAGATTGAGCCGCGGTTTTGTAAAGACTATACAACATTGTTATCCGATGACAAAATCAAAGTAACTTTTCCGTTACTGGAGAAAGCTTTGGCAAGAAACAAAGGCTTAACGGATGTCTGGCTGATTTACACGGATAGATCCGGTTATTCGGGAGGTGAAAAGAAAATCAAGGATTATGTAAAAAAAGAGGCATTCTATACAGCGGAAATCATTAAAGCCAATTTTGAGAGCATTAAGGAAATGTATGGAATCAATGCGATTCTTCATTTAAAAAATATATTTGAGGATGTTCCCGAGGTCCAATATGGTCTTACAAAAGAATTTGCCTTCCAATGGTTCGATAAGTGGGTCCGCAAGGATTTTGTCCAAAAAATAGACAAAGATCACAAAATCCTTTTGGCTATTGCCGCGGGCATCACTGATATTTCCAGGTATTGTGAAGAAATATTCTTTGCATATTTTCGCAACCAGACCATTCTTCTTGATCAGGACCAGGCAACGGCAGATGTGCAGCCAACCCGTATCCATGACCTAAAGACGTTTAATGCTAAAAAAACAGAAATTATTGAACGGGTTGTGAAGCTTGATTTTCATGGTGCGTTGAGCTTACTGCCAACATTTACTAAAAAACAAAAAGCTTCGGCTGAAATAGGGTTCGAGCTAATCAAACTTGCCTGCGAATGGATGGATGAAGATTATCATGTTGTAGACGAAAATATAAAATCTTTACTATCAATATATAGTAGCAAAGATAATCTTGCTAATCTGCTAAAACTCATGAAGGAGACAAACAACAATACAGTCTGTAAATACCTGATACGATATCGTGATTTACTCAAACGCGAACAATACATTTATGCGGGCGTCGTCTTTTTGTCATTATCTGAAGTGCTTGCTATAGGTTTTCTCAAAATCCTTGACCCTACGATGTTTATAGCCAGCCTTCCTAGTGGGCAGGAACAGTATGATAGCGGCAGGCTATCACAACTAGACAGGGATTATCCAGGCAAAAAAAGAATGAATTTGAACACCGATCCTCCTTTCCATTGGAGTTCTTTTCTGATAAGAAATTCAGCTCGAGCTTATTGTCAGGAAAAAGGGAAAGCATTAAATAATGATGAAAAAGATTTGCATAGAAAAATCAAGACCGCCCTTGACTCAACAGAACATTTCCGTGAAGAAAGGAATGCCTTCATCCATAGAGGAGAGGGTTTTGCGAAAACGGAAATTGACAAAATAACAAAGAATAGAGCTTTTTGGAACATAGTAGATGACTTGTTAGAACAATATAGTTTATCTGATTTTGACTGGCGACATAATTTAGCCGAGGAAGCTATAAAAAGCCTCCAGCAGATGGAGCACCATCTTTTTTAAAGGGTGAAACGTATTTTAATGCCCGCCACTATCGGCAGGGGGATTACAGGGACTACCGAACATGACGTGGACACAATTTACAAATAGCGCTGAATATAACCTATTCAGCCAATTCCGTTTTGCTCGCTATCGACTAACAATGAAAGTATTGGGGGACATACATCTGATCGGTTTCAAGGGGTCGGCGATTCGGGGCAGCTTTGGTTATGCCTTCCGTCAGGTTATGTGCGTGATAGAAGGCATGCGGTGCGAAGAATGCCCTACGGCGGGTAACTGTTTCTATGTATATGCCTTTGAAACGAAGGGAAGCTACGATGATGCATTTCTGCGTAACAAGGGCGAGATTGTGCGCCCATATATCCTCAGGCCTCCCCAGGACGGGCGGGATCATTACCGGAGGGGAGACGAACTGGTATTTGAACTGATTCTTTTCGGGACAGCTACAGACTATCTGAAATATTTCGCGGCAGCTTTTATCCAGATGGGGCAGCAGGGACTGGGAAACAGATCTGTCAGCTTGCTCCTCGACCGCATGGAGAGCATTGGAAAGAGCGGTGGCACAACGATTTACCGTTCGGGCGACAATGAGTTCCGGCGGATAGCTCCGCCACTGACAGCGATTGAAGTCTGCGATCTTGAGCCGCCTTCGCGTTGCGCTTTTAATTTCATTACCCCTCTGGAACTGAAAGAAAAGGGGCGCTATCCGGACGTGAGCTTCGGTCTGCTCTTCAGAAGCCTTCTGAGAAGGGTGGTTACTCTGGCCCACATCCACTGTGATATTGATTGCTCCGATATTGACTTCACAAGCTTAAGCCGCAAAGCAGATACCGTACAGACCTTATCTAACAGCCTTGATCGTGTATTATCACAGCGCTATTCAAGCCGGCAACAAAGCTGGATGCCCATGGGGGGACGTCTGGGCAAAATAGCTTTTGAAGGCGATTTAACGCCCTTTTGGCCCTTTCTTGTGCTGGGGGAGCATGTTCATGTGGGCAAGAAGACAAGTTTTGGTTTCGGTCAGTACGAGCTAATTGTTGGATGAATATCTAAAGGGAGAGATACAATGTCCATTCGAATGAACAAAAAAAGCAATGAGCTTATCCGGATTGCCTGAGGAGTACAGGATGAATTCGAAAAGGAATGGGAGAAGGAGATCACTCATTTCTTTCTCCCATTGAGACGCATTCCCAGAAAGGAAAATAAAGGGTATGCCTGTACCTGCCTGTTCGGCAGCCAGGCGCGGAAATGACAGAGTGTGGACAATAATGAGGCGGTTAATAACTCCGTGAGGTCGAACATTGGGAATTACATTTGACAGGATTATAGCTCGTGAGAATCTGGAAGCAGCGTGGCAACGGGTGCTCCGTAAGAATGCGGCTGGCGGGGTCGATGGGCTCTCGCCGTCACAGATAGAGTCAGACATAGAGAAGACCATCGATTCCCTTATCAAGGAACTGAAGTCCAGCAGCTATGTGCCCATCCCTTACGCACAGGGAAAGATTCCCAAATTCAACGAGGAGAATGAGTGGCGCTCCCTTTCTCTGCCCGCAGTAAAGGACAAGATCGTTCAACAGGCATTTATTCAGGTTGTTGAAACAATCTTTGAGCCTTCATTTATGGATTGCAGCTACGCATACCGCAAGGGAAAGGGCCCTGTCCGCGCCATCGAAAGGGTCGAGCATTATCTTGCATCTGCTCGCTTACGATGGGTTGTCACCCTTGATATCGACAACTTCTTTGACAACCTCAACCACAAAATACTTGTTGATGAGGTCGGTCTCAAAATCAGCGAACCGGAAATCATCAACCTGGTCAATCTCTGGCTGAATGCAGGCATCATCAATGCAAGGGGCGAATGGGATGCACCCGATGAGGGAATAGCCCAGGGGTCGATTGTCTCGCCGCTTTTTTCAAACATCTACCTTCACAAGTTGGATGATGTGGCTGTCACGCAGGGATATTCATATGTGCGCTACAGCGACAACTTCATCATTCTTGCTGAAACGAAAGACAGGCTGTACATCGCCTATGAACGGTTAAAATCGTATCTCGAAGAAACCCTAAAACTTAGACTCAACGATAATCCTTATCCCTTCAAGTCAATAGACCATGGTTTTGCCTTTCTTGGCGTCTATTTCAAGGACGCCTTGCGGCGCATCAGCCATCCGAAAGAATCGAAGATTTTCCGAAGACTCAACTGGCTTACCGATAAAATTTCTCAGCTCGACCCGGAATTAACCATAAAACGATTGAATGAGAGTGTTGAGGGGTCGAAACGGTATTATGGTTTTATCAATCCTATTGATCAGTTTCACAAATTTGATCAGCATCTTCTTAAGCGACTGAAATTTCTCTTTGCCTTTTTCGTTGAACGGAAGATAGTGGCTTCATGGGATGACGCAATCGCCCTTGCGTCAAAGATAAGCCTCTTCATTACCCGCACGACAAAAGAAAAACAGGATATTTTTAAAACGCTTTTTAGTGAAATGCAATCCCTGCCGCCGAAGCAGGATGAATCGGTGCAGAGAGAACCCTCAATTCCTGATCCTGCGGCTCAGGCAAAGCGGCAAAGTGCCCAGCAAAACAAATATGTCAGAAAGATTTCTGACCGTTCCGAGGTAAGAATTTCCACCCCGGGCGTGTTTGTGGGCAAGACATCAAACCGTCTGGTCGTGCGGGAGCAGAGAAGAAATATTGTGGAGATGCCATTTCATCAGGTTAAAAATATTTCCATACAGACAAATGGCATCAGTTTCTCAAGCGATGTAATCTACCGGTGCTCGGAGAGCCATATCCCTGTTACCTTTTACTCCTTTAAGGGTATGCCTATGGCAATCCTCCAAAGCCCACTACATTCGATGGGTTCTCTTGCCGTTATGCAGATAAAGGCATACGAAACAGAAATGGCACTGTCTCTGACAAAAGGAGTGATAACAGGAAAATCAAAGAACCAAATTAATTTAATGAAGTTCTATCTTCGTTCCCGAAAGGAAAATCATGGTGAATTTACTGAACTTATAAAAGAAAATGAAGGCAAGATGAAGAATGCACTGAAAGATTTTTTGAATCTCAAGCTAAATGACGATTATACAGTTGTTCGGGATCGCGCCTTTTCCCATGAGGCAAGGATAAGCTCTCTTTACTGGGAGGCGATGAAAAGACTTGTTCCCCCTGATATGGGATTTGTCAAGCGCGAGCGTCAAGACGCCGCTGATGTAGTCAACTGCCTCCTCAACTATGGATATGGAATTTTGTATCAGAGGGTCTGGCAGGCGATTACATCAACGGGCCTCAATCCTCATATCAGTTTTTTGCATGCATTTCAGGCGAATAAACCCACCCTTGTTTACGACCTTGTCGAAGAATTCCGCCAGCCATTCGTAGACCGGGCCATTTTCAGCCTGCTTACAAAGGGCAAAAAGGGTGCTGATCTGAAACTTGACCACTCAACAGGACTCATGAATAAGGAAACCAGAGATCAAGCAGCAAGAGTGGTTCTGGGTAGACTGAACAGCCTGCTGACCTATCGGGACAAAAAGGTCAAAGGCGAAGATATAATCAAATCCCAGGTCAGTCATTTTGCTGAATGTATAAGAGACGGGAAAGCATACAAGCCTTTCATTTCACGGTATTGAATGGAAGGTCGAGGAGGGCAGAGCACATGACCGTTGTTGTCGCCTATGATATAAGCTCCGATCGCAGGAGAACAAAAATCGAAAAGCTTTTGAAAGATTATGGACAACGGGTCAACTACAGCGTCTTTGAATGTGACATTGAAAAAAAATTCTATCCTGAATTGAGGAGACGGGCTTCTTCGCTCATCAATAAGAAGGAAGACCGCCTGCTCTTTTACCCGCTCTGCCTTGAATGTTTGAAAAAAAGAGACTGTGCTGGCAGGACAGAGCCAGTTATTCGGGAGGAAATTATCAATTTATAACCCATTTTGATGAAAATAGGACAATAAACACCCTAAGGCATCTTCAAAGATTTCACTTTGTGGATAAATATGACTTAACTAACTATTATCATTGTAGAAAACACTGTTTTTAGCAATTAAACCAGTTTCTGAAAAAGTTTGAAGATACCCCTTTTGTGGTATCCCCAGACAGGTATCTTCAAAGATCGTCCTTTTTCGGGAAAAATGGCAAAATATATCCCTGTTATTC
>Ga0302244_1001475_pt1 | contig 14204 bp, 6 predicted proteins | sample AAG_UR_Phe_MG_FD_193513 | JGI IMG/M metagenome (GOLD analysis project Ga0302244, IMG submission 193513) | Enriched activated sludge microbial communities from anaerobic digester in WTTP, New Holstein, Wisconsin, United States - AAG_UR_Phe | ecosystem: Engineered > Bioreactor > Anaerobic >... | reverse complement strand
GCGGTCGAAATCGCCCTCGAACTCGCCGAGAAGCCGCCGCTGAAATCGGTTTCGTTGTCTGGCGTTCCGAATGGCAAGGCCTTCGAAGTGCCGGTGTTGCCCGGTTCGTGGGGACGGGCGACCGTCGGACTCGAACATCCACACACGGGAGTACGACGCCCCATCACCTTCGATCACGAAGTGGCGAAGGGACGTGACGACGTGGTTCTGGTCCACCTCGAACACAAGCTGGTCCAGATGAGCCTCCGTCTGCTGCGTGAGGAAATCTGGAAACTGGACGACGTCAAGTCGCTCCATCGGGTCACCGTTCGAGCGGTTCCCGACGAGGAACTCGATCGCCCCGCCGTCGCCGTCTGGTCGCGCCTGGTCGTCACTGGCGGCGGGCACCATCGGCTCCATGAAGAATTGACCCTTTCGGGCGGCGAATTGGAACACAAGTCTTTCAGAAGGATCGCCCAAGTGGGCAAACTCGAAGCGCTCGTCGAAAAGGCGGAACCGGTTTCTCCCGGCGACGATCTCTTCGCGATCCTTGAGGACCGATTCGAAAGAAACGAGGAAGCGATCCGGGCGGCCGTGGAAGCGCGCTCCCGGGAGCGCATGAAGTTCCTGGAGAACACGTTGAACCGCCGAAAGGAAAGCGAGATCGCCGATCTCATGGCCGTCCTCGACGATCTGGCAAAAAGCATCCGGAAAGAACTATCCGACTCGGGACCGCAATTCGTTCAATTGACGCTCTGGCCCGAGGAGGAGCGTAACCAGTTGAAGAGGGATATCGAGGCGTTGAAAGCCAGACTCGCCCGCATACCCGAAGAGAAGAAAAGCGAGGCCGCCGCAATCGAAAGCCGCTATGCCCACCCCACTGCCAGAACGTTCCCCATGGCGGTCGTTTTCCTCGTTCCTCGCTCCTCGACCGGAAAGGTACGACCGACATGACGAACCCTTCGAGACATACGGAGTGGCTTTCCCTCGTCGAGGTGTCTGGGCCGTTTCTCGCCTTGCCTGTCCTGGAGGAGGCGTTCCCCCAGGGCTTGGACGTCGTCGAAACTCCGAAACGGCAGCGTCTCCGTGCGGCATACGAAGAATGGACCGATGCGGTCGAGGGGAACGACCCTCTGCTTTCGGATCTCCATCGCGAGTGGATTCGGCTCGTGTTCACCGAAATCCTGGAATACGACGCCTCTACGCTGGCGACGGACGCCGAGAAGGCCAGAACGTATCTGGTGGCCTCCCCGGATCGAACCGAGACGTTCGCTCCAGATTGGGTGGTCGTTTCGCCATCGAATGGCGAGCCTCGCCTTTTCGTTTCCGTTCAACCTCCGGGAACCGATTTCGAGAGGATTCGCAAGGACGACGGATGGCCCGCGTCGCTCCTCGAGCGGATGGTGGCACTGTGTCGATCCCAAGCCGTTCGACTGGGAGTGATCACCGACGGCGAACGGTGGATGTTGGTAAACGCTCCTGTAGGAGGGACGTCGAGCTACGTCTCGTGGTACGCCCGTCTTTGGTTCCAGGAGCCGATCACCCTCAAGGCTTTCCAGTCCCTCTGGAGCGTCAGGCGCTGTTTCGGCCCGTCGGGCGAGACCTTGGAAGCGTTGCTCGACAGATCGCTCGAGCATCACGAGGAAATCACGGACACTCTCGGCGAACAGGTTCGCCGTGCGGTGGAAGTTCTCGTCCAGTGTCTGGACAAAGCCGACGCGGATCGCAACAGAGAGTTACTACGGGACGTCTCGCCCGCCGAGCTTTACGAAGCCGGCTTGACCGTCATGATGCGCCTGGTGTTCGTTCTGTGCGCCGAGGAACGTGGACTCCTGCTTTCCGGCGATCCCGTCTACGACGAGTGTTATGCCGTATCCACGCTGAGGGGGCGGCTCGCCGAAGAAGCGGATCGGCACGGTCCCGAGGTGCTCGATCGGAGGCACGACGCGTGGGCTCGTCTTCTCGCCGTATTCAGGGCCGTTCACGGCGGGATCGAGCACGAGTCCCTCCGCATGCCCGCCCTGGGCGGTTCGCTGTTCGATCCGGATCGTTTTCCGTTCCTGGAAGGGCGATCCAAGGGGACGAGTTGGCGCGACTCGGATGCCGCCCCGTTGCCCATAGACAATCGGACGGTTCTATTGCTCCTGAATTCGTTGCAATCGCTGGAGCAGTCCGGAGGGGCTCTCTTGTTGTCTTACAGGGCCCTCGACGTCGAGCAAATCGGCCATGTCTACGAAGGCCTCCTCGAACACACCGTCGTCCGTGTACCGTCCGTCACCATAGGACTGGCGGGTTCCAAGAAGGCCAAGAACCCCAATCTCCCGCTTTCCGAGCTGGAATCGGCGCGCATGGACGGTGAAGACAGCCTCGTCGCCCTGGTGAAGGAAACCACCGGACGCAGCGAGTCCGCCATACGTAACGCGTTGGCTCGCCCCGTGGACGAGAACGTCTTCGGTCGGCTGCTCGCCGTCTGCGGCGGCGACACGACGCTCGCCGAACGCATCCGCCCGTTCGCCAACCTCCTTCGAACCGACGCATGGGGCGAACCCATCGTCTATCGCGAGGGAGGCTTCATGGTCACCCTGGGTGCCGACCGACGCGAGACGGGCACGCACTACACCCCGAAGTCGCTTACCGAAAGCATCGTCGAGACGACGTTGGAACCGGTCGCCTACATAGGGCCGGCCGAGGGAAAACCGCGAGAGGAGTGGAAACTGAAAACTCCGGCGGAATTGTTGGATCTCAAGATCTGCGATCCTGCCATGGGGTCCGGAGCGTTCCTCGTGCAGGCGTGCCGATGGCTTGCCGAGCGTTTGGTCGAGGCCTGGGCCTCCGAAGAGGTGGCAGGAAAGTTCATCACCGCCGACGGCGAGGTGTTCGACCGCGCCGGCGGTTCCGACCCGATGCCTGACGATCTGGACGAACGCCTTCTCGCCGCGAGACGTCTGATCGCCGAACGGTGTCTATACGGCGTGGACGTCAATCCCCTCGCCGTCGAATTGGCCAAACTCTCCATCTGGCTGGTCACTCTGGCGAAAGGGCGTCCCTTCGGATTCCTAGACCACAATTTGCGGTGCGGAGACAGCCTGCTCGGCATTCATCGGCTGGACCAGCTCACGAAAGTCAAGCTGAACCCGGACGACGGTCCATACCAGCAGCTCATCTTCGGGCAGAACGTGGCCGGTGCGGTCGCCGAGGCGGTGGAGATCAGGAAGCGATTGCGTTCCATCCCGATCCGGGACGTTCGCGATGTCGAGACCATGGCCCGCTTGGACGCCGAAGCGAGGAAGAAACTCGAAGCCGTCGAACTCGTGGCTGACGCCATGATCGGCGAGGTCCTGCGGGCGAACGGAAACGCACGCACCATCGAATCCGCTATGAATAATCTGGCAGAGAAAGCGGACGCTTTCCTCGGAGGCGACGTGGAAGCGGGAAAAGAGATTTCGAGGATTGCACGGGCTGCATTGTCAGTGGATCTGCCACCGGGCAAACCTCCGAGAAAACCGTTCCACTGGCCGCTGGAGTTTCCGGAGGTATTGGGGACAGGTGGATTCGATGCTTTCGTTGATAATCCACCATTCGGCTCGGCCAGTGGCGGTGTCGTAACGGATGATGAAAGAACTCGTAGCTTCTGGCGACTTATTTCGACAGAAATCGCTATAGGAGCATATGATCGTGCAAACGTATTCATTCAACAATCGATCAACAAACTCCGGATGGGTGGAAGATACGGATTTCTCATGCCCCAATCGAATCTCTCACCCGGTGGAGCTACGCCGCTTCAAAGGTTTATTAACAGCAATGCACCCCCAACACATTTCTTAGTTATGGAAAACCCCAAGATATTTGGTGGTGCTAATGTCTTTGTTTGTGGACTTATCGGCACAAAGGGGAAACAATCACAACTGATCACATTATCGGTGATGGATCGCGACTCAGATAGGTTTGAGACATTTTCGTGGGAACCAACTTTTGTCAAGAGCAACCGCGAATCTTGGTGGGAATGGATTTCACGGTGTCGCTTGGGCAGACACAAACCAAGATCAAAATCCAACTCATTTTCGCCTCTTTTGGAACGGCTAAGTTCCAGATTTGTTGTATTTGCAGGTTGTGCGACGGGTGCTGCTTACGAACTAAGTCCACTGGTTGATGATGAGGAGAGAGGAGAAACTCTTCGTTTGGTGACTACTGGAGCGATTGACCGCTACGTGTGCACGTGGGGCGTTTCGAAACAAAGGTTCCTAAGAAGAGAGTATGATTTCCCTCGTTGGCCGAGGTTGGATTTGGCGCCCGGTTCTGTATCGGGATCGGGGCTTAGACAACTTAATCCCAAAATCATCTTGGGGGGCTTAACAAAGACGCTGGAAGGCTACTTCGATTCAGAAGGACTGTATGGTGGGGTAGTGTCCACATGGATCGTGGGTATGAGAGAGAGTGCAACAGATATAAAGAAACTCCTTGGTATGCTTGAAATACTTTTAAATAGCTACGTCGTATCCTGGGAGTATAGCAACTCTTTCGGTGCCCAGAAATCACCTTGGGGCGGAATGACGATCAAGAAGAAGGGCCTTGAAGAACTACTATTACCCTCAGAATGTTTCATTGCAGAATTGGGCAATGAAAAGATTGAGCCTAATAAATGGAATCTTGAAAACGATCCCTGGGACAGAGATATCGCGGATGCGACCTCTAGAAGGTCTGCCATTGAGGCTCTATCTGATGCTGTAAATGTCATTGAGCATTTCAGAAGATGCGATCTCCATTCATTATATTCCCTCGACGAGAAGTTGCAACCAACGATTTCTTGGATCTTTGGAAAAACCAAGGAGGAACATTCTGAAATCAAAGACTGGTTTAGAGAGAGAGCGCGGTTGAATCGGCCAGACTCAATATACTCATACCCGCACAAAACATAGAAGGCGGAAGCTAAAATGACCAATAATGATACTGATCCTTCAACAGAGGCAATTGTAAATGCTTGGGTTGTTGTTTCGCGGTCTCTTGTTCGAATCCGGACATTTGAAGTCCAGATAGATCATGCTCTGGTAGTACCTTCAAATATAGAAGACGGCGACGCTCTTCTGCTCGTCGATGAAAGATCCGGATCGCCACATGTCGTGTCTTTCGCGCGCGTCTACCGCGTGCGGCGCGGCCTTTATGAAACCACGCTGCTTCTCGACGGGCTACTTCCGGTCGAACCGCCCCGACCCTTGAGCAATTTCGGCATCCAACCACCGACCGTGGCGGTTTCCCGCCTGGAATGGCAGACTTTCGAATCCGCCCTTGAGACGGCCTGTGGCATCGACTTCCCCTCGCTTCCCATTATTGAAGGGAAAACGCCGGAGGAACGGAATCATATCCGGGACCTCCTACAATGGGCGGTCGAAGACGACTTGCTCGGACCCGCCGACGGACCCTTCGAGGAGATCGTGGGGATGAGCGTGCGAGACCGTTACCTGGTCGGCAAGCTCGCTCCGCAGGACACCCGAATGTCCGACGACCAGGTGGAAGACCTTCCGGACGCGGCGACCGAAGATCCGGAAGGCGACGACCGAGAAGCCGAGGCTTCGACCAGCAACTCGTTGGTGCCCTCGTCTCTCGGTTTCACGTTCTGTGTCGACGGATCGGTCGAGGCCGTCCAGGTACGTGCGACTTGGGGAAGGTACGAACGTACGGATAGCGAGCGGACAGCAGAAGACGGAAAACCGATCCGTTGCTGGAAACGCATACCGTCGGGCGGTACCGCGACCGTTTCGTTCGACCGCAGGATCGTCGATCCCATCGTCGTGGACAGCGCCTGCCCCGACGTGCTCGTCCAGGGAACCGTCAGCGATCGGCTGCCGAACGGCGATCGGCTGGTGACGCTGTTCCTGGTGAACAACCAGCGCAAACCCGAAGAAAACCAAGATCAAGCGTGGATTTTCCAGCCCGAACTGATCGTCAGGGATCCAAAAGGACGACCCATTTTTAGAAAGAGACCTTTGCTGTCCGACATCGGATCGGACGATGAACGCGAATCGCTGGAGATGATCTACCGGCGGAGGGTCGAATTCGCCGTCGGACACGGCGTTTCGGTGCACGCCACACCGTCTGCCGACGATCCGGAACGCGCAGTGGAGGTCAGGACCCGCGTATTGCCCCGGTACGAGGTTTCGGTCACAGAGACACCCGGAACCGCTGCGGACGACAGGCCCGTCATGAAACGTCTCGCCTCCGACGGCTCTCTCGACATGTCACGTCTCGCGGAAATGGAACGTGCCGATCTCGTCGCCGTCCTCGATGAGCTGGCCAACGACTACGCCGCCTGGATCGACGAGCAGCGAAAGAGAATAGGAAACGACGTGCAGGGGTACAATTCTTCGGCGACGGCCGCCCTTGACAGATGCGTGACGACCTTAGCCAGAATCCGAGAGGGGATCAAGGTTCTGAAATCGGACGATGCTGCGCTGGAAGCGTTCCGCTTCGCCAACCGCGCGATGGCTCTACAACGCGTTCACAGTGTCTATTCGCTCAGGGTGCGGCGGGGGGAAACCGTCGATCTCGCGAGCGTCGACGTTCACGAAAACCACTCGTGGAGGCCGTTCCAGTTGGCCTTCATCCTGCTGTCGGTTCCCGCTCTGGCGAATCCCGTGCACCGCGACCGGACGGAACCGGTAGAAGCTTTCGCCGATCTTCTGTGGTTCCCGACCGGGGGCGGAAAGACCGAGGCTTACCTCGGCGTGGCCGCTTTCGCCATGGCCATACGCAGATTGCAGGGAAACCTCGGCGGACTCGACGGAAGTCGGGGATTGGCCGTGATCATGCGCTATACGCTGCGATTGCTCACCATCCAGCAGTTCCAGAGAGCCACCACTTTGATATGCGCCATGGAGGTCCTGCGACGCGCGGACCCCGCCAGGTGGGGTGCCACGCCTTTCACGATCGGGCTTTGGGTGGGACAGCGCGTGACACCGAACACCACCCAGGAAAGCCACGAAGCCATCGAGCGGGAAAGGGACGGCAAGTACGGAACCGGTTCCACACCGGCGCAACTCACCTTCTGTCCCTGGTGCGGCTGCGAGATCGTGCCTGGACGCGACATCAGGGTAAACCTCGACATCGGACGAACATTCATCTTCTGCGGCGACAAATATGGAACCTGCGAATTCGGGAGGGTCATGTCACCGGACCTCGGTCTGCCGGTGCTCGTGGTGGACGACGAGATATACCGACACCCGCCTTCCATGCTGATCGCTACGGTCGACAAGTTCGCCATGATGGCCTGGCGAGGTCAGGTGCGAACGTTGTTCGGACGGGTCGATCAGGAATGTCCCCGTCACGGCCTTCTGTGGCCAGGAGCCGATTGCAGCGGCACCCATCGGAAAAAGGGGTCCCTCCCGGCGACCACACCTCGTCCGACGATGCCGATCCGTCCGCCGGATTTGATCATCCAGGACGAGTTCCACCTGATCGGCGGTCCGTTGGGCACCATGGTCGGTCTTTACGAAACGGCCGTGGACGAACTCTGTTCGTGGACGTTCGAAGGCAAGAAGGTCCGACCGAAAATCGTCGCCTCGACTGCGACCGTTCGCAAGGCCGACGAACAGGTCAACAACGTCTTTCTGCGCCGCGTGGCGGTTTTCCCTCCGCACGGTATCGACGTGGAGGACAATTTCTTTTCCGTGCAGCGATCGATCGATCAGAATCCCGGACGCCTTTACATTGGCATCTGTTCGCCCGGCAGCTCGCGTCCCGCCGTCCTCATCCGGGTATACGTGGCCTTGCTCACGGCCGCCCAATCCCTGTTCGAGCGATTCGGGCAGGCGGCCGATCCGTACATGACCCTGGTGGGCTATTTCAATTCGCTACGCGAACTGGGCGGAATGCGTCGGCTCGCGGAAGACGACGTCCAGACTCGTTGTTATCGCGTCCAGATGAGCGAGGTGTCTCGACCGGGGCTGAGCCAGCGTTCCATTCGAAACGTCGACGAACTCACCTCCCGCGTTTCGAACAAGGAGATACCGAGAAAGCTCGACCAACTGGAGGTCAAGTTCAAGGCGGCCTGGGCCAAAGGCGAAACTCGCGCCATCGACATCGTCCTCGCCACGAACATGCTGTCCGTCGGGGTCGACGTGAATCGGCTCGGGCTGATGGTGGTCAACGGGCAACCCAAAAACACGGCGGAATACATCCAGGCCACCAGCCGTGTCGGCCGTGTCTTTCCGGGTCTGGTCTGCACGGTACTCACTTGGTCCCGTCCGCGTGACCTGTCGCACTACGAGACCTTCGAACACTACCACGCGACTTTCTACAAACACGTGGAAGCGCAATCCGTCACGACTTTCGCACCCCGGGCGCTGGACAGGGGTTTGACGGGCACGATGGTGAGCCTCTTGCGGCTCTTGTACGAGGATTTGAATCCGAATCTCGGGGCCCAGACCCTGGACAGGTCGGGGAGACCGGAGGCCTCCACCGTGAGAACCGTGGTTTCCGATCGTGCCTGGAAAGTGAAGGACAAAGTGGCACGGTCGCGTGCCGACACGATGGTGGCGGATCGCATCGATAGATGGGTGAAGGAAGCGATCAAGGCAGGACGAAGACTGGGTTACGAGACCGAGCGCGGTCAGGGGGACGTCGCCGCACTCCTGAAAAAGCCCGGTGCGACGGCCTGGGACGAATTCACCGTGCCGTTTTCGATGAGGGAGGTCGAACCCGGGGTCCGGCTCGTCATGGACGTGGCTAGACTTCCCGACCCTCCACAATGGCGCGCCAGGGCGAGAGACGCGGAAAGCGACGGAGGTGAGGCATGAGTACCTATCTCGTGGGGCAAGTCCGCCCGAGTCAGTTGCTCTGGACATACGGTCCCGGAGCTCTCGTCGATCTTCCGAATCTGTCCGTCGTGACGATGGGTCTCGATCGCTGGGACGTCAATCAATGTTTGCCGGTGGAGGAGGCCAGGTTGCTCGCGGCCGTGCGCCGGGTGCTCGGCCCACAGGTCGAGCGTCTGCGTGTTCCCCCTTTCGTCCGTGAAGAAGGGGCAAACCCCATGTCGGCGGAGGGCAAGATCGGCGTGCCGGTCAGGCCGTTCCCGCGATGGCTGCGCTGCGTGAAATGCGGATTGCTGGCGGAATACGATTCCGGCCTTTTCGACATCAAGCCGTATCCTTACAGGCCGGAACAGACTCATTTCGTGCATTCGAACTGCGAAAAAGGAAAAAACGCGGATGCGGTGCCGGCCCGCTTTCTGCTGGCATGCAGGAACGGACATCTCGACGATTTTCCATGGCACTGGTTCGTTCACGGTGGACCCTCCGAATGTAGAGGCACGCTGCGTTTCTTCGAGCGAGGGGCGTCGCTCCAGACGGAGAACCTCTGGGTGAAATGCGACGCGTGCGACGCCGCCCGATCCCTCGTTCACGCGTTCGGCAGGGAAGCCCAACAGAATCTTCCAGCCTGCAGGGGAAGGCACCCGCATCTCGACACTTTCGATGCATCGTGCCAGGAATCTCCACGAGCCGTATTGCTCGGGGCCACGAACAGTTGGTTCCCCGTCTCTCTTTCGGTATTGGCTATCCCCCTGGAACGGAATCAATTGAGCCAGCTCGTCCTCGACGGTTGGGAATATTTGAAGGATGTGAAATCGAAAGAACAGCTGGCGTGGGTGATCGAGACTCTGGTGAAGAGCGGGAGCCTGCCGGGAATCGAACGTTTCGACATCGGAGACGTATGGCGCTGCGTTCAGGAGCGGCAGGAAGGCAAGGGCGACGATACGTTCGTCACGGAGGGGGATCTCAAGATTCCTGAATGGGAGGTGCTGACGGCACCCACTCCTCCGACCGATTGGCCACAATTCATGAGTCGACCGGAGCCCCCGCCCGCCGCGTACACGGGGAGGATCGCAGCCGTTCTGCTCTTGGAAAGATTGAGGGAAGTGAACGCATTGATCGGTTACACCCGAGTCGAGGCTCCGGAAGAGACCACCGATCCGGACGAGCGGCCTCCGATGGCGGCATTGTCGCGTGCACGTCCCGATTGGATTCCCGCTTGCGAGGTGCATGGTGAGGGAATCTTCATTCGATTCGACGAGGAGGCCGTTCGAAGCTGGGAAGATATTCCTTCGGTCAAGCGTCGCAGCGAAAGACTGGAAGCGGGACACAGAGGGTGGAGAAACGCTCGTGGACAGGACCCCGAAGAGGGCTACCCCGGTATCCGCTACGCTATGATCCACACGTTCGCCCATCTCCTGATTCGGGAGTTGGCACTGGAGTGTGGATACAACGCGGCCAGCATCCGAGAGCGCATCTATGCGAGTTCGGACCCCGATTCACCCATGGCCGGAGTCCTCGTCTACACGGCTGCCGCCGATTCCGACGGAACCCTCGGTGGGTTGGTGGAACTGGGAAAGTCGGAGAACCTGGGACGCCTCATCGGGCAGGCTCTCGAACGTGCGACCATCTGTTCTTCCGATCCGCTTTGTTCCGAGCACGATCCAAGCGTCGATCGTTCCTTGCACGTGGCTTCCTGTCACGCCTGCACGTTCGTCGCGGAGACCTCGTGTGAACGGGGCAATCGTTATCTGGACAGGGCATTGCTCGTGAACACGTTCGAGTGCCGCGATGCCGCTTTCTTCCAAGGGCGAGGCGGTGGCAATGAATGAACTATGGCAGATCGTCGCGGAGCTCGGCCTGGAACTGCACCCCGATCGTGTGGCGGCAATCGCTTCGAAAATCGAGTCGTTGGGATCGGTCGAACAGTTCGCACTGGTCAAGCCGGTCTTCGGTCCCAATGCGGACAAGTCCATGATCGGCCGGTTGGACGCCGCATGGCGTGAAGCCAACCAGGTGCGTCCAGGCGAGTTGGCCGCGGCCTTGCGCGGGGCTTCGGCCACCGCGGCGCTCCATGAGCGGCATGGCTCCGTGGAAATGGTGTGGACAGGTCCTTCGACGGGAATGGTACCCGTCCGACACACGGAACAGGTGCTCTGCGAGGTTATCGAGTCCGCACGCAACCGGCTGTTTGTCGTGAGCTTCGTCGCATACGAGGTGTCATCGATAATCAAGGCACTGCAGGATGCGGCAGGCCGTCAGGTCCAGGTGGACATCCTTATGGAATCCTCGACCGACCGTGGCGGAAAGGTAACGGTCGATTCCTTCAAGACGATGAAGACCGCCGTTCCCTCCGCGAATCTTTACGTTTGGCATGTCGGAAACGGGAAAAAAGGCGTCTCCGACCCCACGGGTTCTGTGCATGCAAAGTGCGCGGTTTCGGACGGAAAGTTGGCCTTCATCACCAGCGCGAATCTGAGTACGGCGGCCATGGAAAGAAACATGGAACTGGGAGTGCTCGTGCGGGGTGGACACCTGCCGGACGAGCTCCATAGGCACCTCGAAGCGCTCGTGGCGACTGAAACTGTGGAACGGATTTGAATGGATACGGTGGACAGGCGAACGAGATCACGAATCATGGCCAGTGTCGGGCAGCGCGACACGGGTCCCGAGATGCGTCTTCGCCGTGCTCTCCATCGACTGGGGCTACGATATCGACTACATGACCGAAAGCTGCCTGGATCGCCAGACCTCGTCTTTACTCGGTTCAGGTCAGTTGTGTTCGTGCACGGGTGTTTTTGGCATGTCCACAAGGGGTGCAAATTCGCTACCGAGCCAGCATCGAGAAAGGACTTCTGGCGCGAGAAATTCGAGGCGAATCAGAAGCGTGACAGAAAGAACTACGATTCTCTCCTGGCCAGCGGATGGAGAGTTTTGGTCGTTTGGGAATGTGCGCTCAAAGGCAAGAAAGATGAGGAACTCGAGAAATTGGGTGCGCACGTGCGGTCATGGCTATTGTCCAAAGAGAGATTCGGAGAGCTCGGTTATTCGGATATGGTGTCGGTTCATAACCTGGAGATGAGCGGCGACGTCGAAGGCGGCAAACCTGGAAAGGAAAAACGCGATGAGCGATAACGAACATCCATATCGGATGACTATTGACCTCAACGTGCTCGACCATTTGGCCGACGGCCTATACAGTAGCGTCGCCGCCGTGATTACGGAGACCGTTGCGAATGCCTGGGACGCTGATGCGACCGAAGTGAGGATTGACCTCGATATCTCCGGAGACCGCATAGAAATCGTAGATAATGGAATCGGGATGGACCTATATGCCGTTAACGAACGCTATCTTCGAGTCGGCTATCGACGCCGGAGAGATGGCGATACAACTCCTGGTGGACGATCGGTAATGGGCCGGAAGGGCATCGGAAAGCTTTCGCTCTTTTCAATCGCTGACCTGATCGAAATAAAGACTCAAGCAAACGGTGCAGAGCCAGCCGGTCTGAAAATCATATCCAGTGATTTGAGAAGGGCAATGGAGACAGGCCTTAGTGTATACAATCCCGAACCGGTAGCGGTTTCCCAGGGGACGTTCGTTGACGAACATGGCACTCACATTCTTGCATCTTCCTTGAAACGCAATCGTCTTCGCGAGATGGCACCGGAGTCGCTTAGACGCCGGTTGGCCCGCCGCTTTTCCGTCATTGGAAGTGATGGTTTCCGCGTATTCGTGAATGGAGTGGAGGTAACCGCAACCGATCGAGAGGATCTCAAATTCATCGAATATCTTTGGACACTTGGCGACACGACAGTAGTCACCACATCGTGCGTGAACCTGAAGAAAACGGAAAGTCTGGACGGCCGTGACGAAACATGGAATCCAGAATGGCGAATACGAGGGTGGATTGGCACTGTGGATCGTCCTAAACGCCTTGCCACGCCGGAAGGAAATCTAAATTCGATCATAGTCCTCGCTCGGGGACGGTTGGTGGACGAGGATGTGTTGGCGAGGATAGTAGGCGCAGAGGTCTATACAAAGTATCTGACCGGCCAGGTGGAAGCGGATTTTCTCGATGCATCCGAATCTGCCGACATCGTGACCAGCAACCGGCAGAGGGTCATCGAGGATGATGCTCGGGTCGGTGCTCTGACCGTTTTCCTCCAGAAGGCACTTCGCAGGATAGCCGAGACGTGGAGCGAACTCAGAGCGACGGACAAGACGAGTGAATTGCGTGGACGATATCCGCGTATCGGAGAATGGCTCGACGGTTTGCAGGAGGGTTGGAAAACGAAAGCGGAAAAGCTTCTCGAACGTATCGCTACCATGGAGGTCGGAAAGGACGATACAGACCAAGAGGAAAGCCAGAGGACACTTCTTCGTCACGCAGTTTTCGGCTTTGAGCGGCTTCGACTCCGTGGGGACGCCGAAGAGCTTGAACGAGCGTTGTCGAAAGGCGTGGATGCCCTTCTACGACTGCTGGCCGACCGGGACTCTTTGGAGGCGTCGTTTTATCGAGATATCGTGCGCAATCGATTGGACATAATCGAAGAACTCCAGGGATTGGTCGACGAAAATCACCGGGAGCGCGTTCTTCAAAAGTATCTGTTCGATCACCTTTGGCTGCTTGACCCCGCGTGGGAACGCGCCACGGGTAGTGAGGAGATGGAGCGGAGATTGCGTATGCACGATCCTTTCCGCGATGACGACAGGACTAAGGAGGAGTATGGTCGAGTCGACATTCGCTACAGCACCTTGGCTGGCAAACACGTAATCGTGGAGTTGAAGAGAGCGTCGGTACGCGTCGGTATTTACGAACTCGCTGGGCAAGGGGCCAAATACGTGGACGCCATGAAGGAAATCTTGCCTGCGGAGGAAAAGGATCGAGCTCAAATTGAAGTCGTGTTCGTTGTCGGCGCGAACCCGCCCGATTCCTCTCAACGGATCGAAGATGCGATGAACAGTGTATCTCCCGGTTCGAGAATCTTGACTTACGAGATTTTGATCGGCAGGGCTCGGGCTGCATACGCCTCGTATCTCGAAAGGGCGAGAGCGGCAGATCGAATCGACGGGTTGTTCGACCAGAGGGACAGGAGTGGTAATCCAGAACCATCGGAAACTGCGGCAGATGGAATGAACGGTGATCCGCCTGTGGCACCATGAAGTCGAAGAGGATGTCGATGCATGCATTGATCGGATACTCACAGCGGTCCGCAGGCACGAAGAAAAACTTAACTCAAATCAGGAGGCATGAAGATGTCGAAGCGCAAGACTTATCACGTGACACCCAATGCCGACGGCGGCTGGAAGGTCAAGGAAGAGAAGGCATCAAGAGCATCCAGCAGCCACGATACGAAGGCGGAGGCTGTGGATCGAGCCAAGGAACTTGCGAAAAACCAGGAGCTCGGGCAGGTGGTGAT
>Ga0302244_1001470_pt1 | contig 14255 bp, 10 predicted proteins | sample AAG_UR_Phe_MG_FD_193513 | JGI IMG/M metagenome (GOLD analysis project Ga0302244, IMG submission 193513) | Enriched activated sludge microbial communities from anaerobic digester in WTTP, New Holstein, Wisconsin, United States - AAG_UR_Phe | ecosystem: Engineered > Bioreactor > Anaerobic >... | reverse complement strand
AAAAGAATCCCCGCCGCCGAAATCGCCGCCCCCTCCAAAAGAATCCCCGCCTGAACCAAAGTCACTCCCCGTCCAGAAACCTCCGGGGCCAAATCCGCCACCCCCGGAACGTCCGCCAAACAGGAATGGCAGAAATATGCCCAGGACCAAGCCAAGGATAGCAAGAAGAATTACGGTTACCAAAGAGGAGCCCGATATCAGCCCCAAGGCGCCGAAGCCGATGAAACCAGCCCCGGCGCCAAAAAAACGCGATATCCTCCCCAGTATGAGAAGAAAAATTGCACCGAAAATAAGAAGAGATGGGATCCATGCAAGTCCCCGCTTTCCTGTTGGACGCAGTGGCGCCTTGTCGGCATTGAACTCTCCCCGTGTCACGTCGATCATTGCCCGGATCCCCGCCTGGAAACCGGCGTCAAAGTCGCCACGTTTGAATTGCGGGTTGATCACGAACTGAACGATCCTGCCGGACACGAGATCGGTTAGTTTTCCCTCCAGTCCCCGTCCGACCTCGATCCGCGTCCTACGATCGTTTTTGGAAACTAGAAGAATGGCGCCATTGTCCTTGCCCTTTTGCCCTATCTTCCAAGCTTCAGCGACTCTTATTGAGAAGTCTTCGAGGGAATCTCCCTCAAGTGAATTAATGGTCAGGATCACGATCTGGGTTGAATCCGAGAGCTCGAAATTTTTGAGCTCATTTTCAAGCTGGGTCCGCACCCGGGGGGATATAACGTTCGCATAATCATTGACACGCCCCTTGAGCGGCGGTACGTCAAGCGCGCAAGACAGAGATGCCGTCAACAGGATCGCGATACATATGATGAAGACAGGGATGAAACGGTGGGAACAACACCCTTTCCTTCTTATATCCGATCCTGCCTTTAATGTGGTCCGGTCCATTGCTATCGATATAGTTCGTTCTTAAAATTTAACCTTCGGTGCTTTTTCCGCACCGGCTTCAGCCTTGAACGGCTCTCTCCGGGGTAATTTCGTCAGGAACATGTTTGTCAGGTTGTTGGGAAATATACGTATCGTGGTATTGAAATCCTGCACGGCCTTATTGTATCGGACGCGCGCCACATTGATGCGGTTTTCCGTGCCTTCCAACTGGTTCTGGAGGTCCCTGAAGTTCTGATTTGCCTTCAGGTCCGGATAGCGCTCGGCAACTAGAAGAAGGCGGGAAAGTGCTCCGGACATATTTGCCTGTGCCTGCTGAAATTGGGCCATGACCTGGGGATCGTTAAGGGTATCCTTCGAAACCTGGACCGAACCCACTCTGGCACGCGCTTCCGTCACGGCCTCAAGCGTCTCGCTTTCATGCTTCGCATAGGCTTTCACGGCCTCGACAAGATTCGGCACGAGATCGTTGCGTCTCTGGTATGAAGCCTCAACATCGCCCCATGCCGCCTTGACGGCTTCGTCCTTCTGTTGGATCGTATTGTAACCACACCCCGAAAGCATCATTATCATCAGGACAACGATCCCGTACAAAAAAGATCGATTCATTGTGGCCTCCGTATGAACTTCAAATTTTTGTTTGCATCCCCGCTCTTAGCTGTTTAAAGATTCCATAGCGTACCATTTTACCCAAAAAAAATATAGATTTTCCACCCTTGACGCCAGCAAAAGATGCGTGATAAAAACTTCAAAAAACGGAGGAAGACGGTGAACGACGAAATAAAGAAAAGAACCCGGGAGACGGCAAAAAAATTGTGGACGGGGGGTATTAAAATCGATCCTCCGTACCTGATGTGGAAGGAGTTCGATAAGGACCTGGCGAATGAACTGTCGATGTTCATCACCGGCAATCTTTATTCACGCACGATATTAACCCTCCCGGAACGTCAGATGGCGGCATGCGCCATGCTTGCCGCCCTGGGCGCCTCCGATGAGCTCAGACTCCACGTAAATGCGGCCCTTAATGTCGGTTGCGACCCGAAAAAGCTCGCCGAGGTGTTCTTTCAGCTTGCCCCCTATGGTGGCATGCCGCTCGTAAACAAAGCCCTCGAAGTATTCAAAGAAGTGCTCAAAGGCCGCGGCGAATGGGAAAAATATAAAGAAACGGCGGCAGGCTAACGACGGAAGGCAACTGCAACTGACTATAATCGAGTAGGCGGGGGCTTCGCAGCCCCGGCCTCTCACACCACCGTACGTGCCGTTCGGCATACGGCGGTTCATGTAAGATGAATAAAACTCTTATGCCTCACTAAGAAGCTCACAAGTCCCTGTTTTGCAAACCATCGAACCGGCAGCGCCGCATTCATATGTGAAGCTCCGGCATTCCACCATGGGCCACGCCCGTTGTAGGCGGATGTGTGCGCACGGGCAGCATCAAGACCGAGTGTTATTAATCGGTGCGCCCGTGTTTTCGGCTTCTTCCATTGTCTCCAGATAATGCAGCGCAAGCGTCTCCGCAACCATTCATCCAGAGATTCGAATGTATTCTTGACAGTTGCGAGCCGGTAGTACTGGGTCCAGCCGGTAATGACGGGCCCAAGCTCTTTGATAATCCGGCGTATTGCCCGTCCCCGGCCCTTGCGGAGCAATTCTTTGATATGATTCTTCAATCTCCGTACAGAGCCGGGTGCTGCCTTCAGACGGGGGATTTTATGCCCTGTCATTGAATAGCCGAGAAACTTGGCTGCCGATGGTTTCGTAACCTTGCTCTTGTTTTTATTTACCTTAAGGCGCAGCTTCTTTTCCAGATAGCGGGTTATGGATTCCACGACCCGTACCGCTGCCTTTTCGGATCCGACATAAATGTTGCAGTCATCGGCATAGCGGCAAAATGTGTGTCCCCGTCTTTCCAATTCTTTATCCAGATCGTCAAGCAGAATATTCGATAAAAGCGGTGATAGTGGCGATCCCTGAGGGGTTCTCCGCGGATGCGCTTCAGACAACTCCTTTATGCATGATACCGGACGTTGTGAATGCCCGGATGGGCTTTAGGAGCCGCTTGTCTTTTATCCGCCGTGCCACGCGTGCCATGAGCATATCGTGGTTGACGGTATCGAAGAACTTTTCGAGATCGATGTCGACGACAAATTTCTGTCCGGCTTCTACCGCTTGCCGGGCTTTGAGCACTGCGTCGTGGGCGCTTCTTCTGGGCCGAAACCCAAAGCTTGACTCACTGAATGTGGGGTCGGATAGGGGACTTGATACCTGAAGGCACGCTTGCTGGATGAATCGGTCGATTGCGGTGGGTATCCCTAAAGAGCGGATACCTTTGCCCGAAGGCTTGGGTATATCTACCCTTCTGACCGGTTGGGGAGCATATGATGATGACAAGAGTTCTCGTTTAATGCGCGGCCAGTTTTTCTCGAGATAGGGCTTTAAGGCCTCGACGGTCATGCCGTCTATGCCCGGTGCCCCTTTGTTGGCGCGGACCTTGCGGTATGCAAGTGTCAGGTTCTCGCGGCGCAGCACCTCCTCTAGAAGCATCGTTGTTTCCGGCCGGGATTCTTCCTCTACCGCTGCCGACGCTTGATGCTCCCTTCCCGTATCCAAAGAGGTTCCGCCTCTTTCCTTCCGGGAGTCCTCAGGTGTCTCAACCCTCCTGTCTGCATCTTTGTCGTTCGTCAAGGTATTTGGTCCCCTCTGCCGATCTTGCATGTTCGGGCCTTCGCTTTATCTTTGCGCATCAAAAGCTACTATGCCCTCTGCTGACTTCTGCTTGTCCATCCTGCCGTCTCTTGACGGAAGTAGCGCATGGCAGACGAACAGATCTCCCCGGGTATTGCGCACCGGCTTTCCTCCCATATATCCGTCGCATATGCATCCACCTCTTCCGGATGACTACCGGGCTTTAAGGTTTTTGTGCCCCCCTTGCCCGTAGATAGATGCCTCATGCGCTTCGTGTGCCCCGGAGCGGGAGTTCGCTTGACGCTTACTTCGGACCTCATCTCACGATGGCAGCCCTTGCGGTTCGGCTAATGGTTCCCGTCATCAGGGTCCATAGAGGACTTTCACCTCCGAGCCAGTGCGCCCTGCCGGCGCACATAAAAAGGGTATCTACCCATTAAGATAGATACCCTCTCGTATATGTCATACTGATTGCCGCTTTCTACTCTGTCGCTGCTTCCTTTGCCTTCTTCACCACTGCCCTCTGGTCGGGGGGAGGAGGGGCAGGTACAGCGCCTTCCATCTTCGATATCGCACGGAACTTCGGCGGGCAGACCTCAAAGCAGGTGCCGCACCGGATGCACTTGTCCTGGTCGATGATGTGGACCTGCTGCTTCGCGCTTATGACAGCGTCGACGGGGCAGCGCCGTGCGCAGGTCGTGCAGGCCTGGCACTTCAAGGGGTCGATCCAGTAGGAGAAGGGCTCGGTGAGCTGCTTCGTCACCTCTTCTAGGGTGAAGTAGTTCTCGTGCCCGTCATGGCCCTCCAGGCGCCCTGCGAGCTTCTCGCGGTTCGCGATCTTGAGGTACGGGATCTTCGTCTTGACGAAGTCTAGCTTCTTTTTGAGCTCGGAAGGTTCTATCCCTTCGGCCTTGCCGATGGGCCCCAAGGCCTTGATCGCCTTCACGAAGCTGTTCACCGATTCCGTGAAGACGTTCGCCTCGGCGCCCGACATGAAGTTGATCCTCAGCCTCTCGGGGTTGAGCCCCATGTATTCCAGGACGCGCTTCATGAGAAGCACCATGTTCTGCGCCTGGTAGTTGCCGTGGGTGATGTAGTTGCATTCATTGAGGTGGCACGCGCCCATGAAGACGCCGTCGATGCCCCTCTCGAACGCGCGGACGATAAAGCCCATGTCGACGCGCCCCGAACACATGACGCGGATGATCCTCATCTCTGTTGTATATTGCAGTCTGGACACGCCAGCCAGGTCAGCGGCTCCGTACGCTCACCAGTTGCAGGCGAAGCCGAGGACCCTCGGTTTGAATTTCGTGCTCATATATGTCCGACCTCCTTGTCTAGACTTACCTACTCGGCCGCCGCGGCCGCATCTATCTGTTTCAAGATCTCGCCGTCGGGTACGACGACGTCGATCTCGCTTTCGAGTTCCTCATCCGTGTAGTGCTTGAGCTGGATGGCGCCCGTCGGGCACTTCGTGTTGCAAAGCCCGTCTCCCTTGCACAGGACCGGGTTCACGAAGACCTTTTTCCCTGTCTTCGTCTCCCTCACCTCCAGGGCCCCGTACGTGCAGACCTCGGCGCATGCGCCGCAGCCCATGCACTTCTTCTCGTCGACGGCGCAGACCGAGCCCGATGCCACGACGATGTCGTTTGCGAGGAGGGTGAGCGCCCTGCCCGCCGCACCGTAGGACTGGTTGATCGTCTCCTGGATGAACTTCGGGTAGTGCGCAAGGCCGCACAGGTAGACGCCGTCGGTCGCAAACTCGACCGGCCTTAACTTCACGTGGGCCTCCTTGAAGAAGCCGTCCGGGGAGAGCGTCACCTTGAACTGGTTCGCCACTTCCTTCGTCCCGGCGGACGGGACGATGGCGGCCGCGAGCGCTATGATGTCCGCGTCCAGCTCGAGCTTCTTGCCGAGGATGTAGTCGATCACCGTCACCTTCAGGACGTCGCGCTTGTCCTCGGACTTGCCGGGCTCGATCCCGGGCGGGTTCTCGGGTTCGTAGCGGATGAACTTCACGCCCTTGTCCGCGGCCGATCTGTAGTAGTCCTCGTTGAACCCGTAGGTGCGGACGTCCCTGAAGAGCATGTAGACGTCCATGTCCGGGTTCTTCTCCTTCAAGAGGAGCGCGTTCTTGATGGATTCACTGCAGCATATCCGCGAGCAGTAGTTGCGCTCCTCGTTCCTGCACCCGACGCACTGGATCATGACGAGGCCCTTCGCGTTGACGACCGCCTCATCGTTGTTCACGATCCTCTCCTCGAGCTCGAGGTGGGTCAGGACGCGGGGGTCCTGCCCGTAGAGGTATTCCGTCGGGGTGTACATGTCGATGCCGATCGCGATGACGGAGGCACCGTGCTTTATCACCGTCTCGCCGCGGGGGGACCTGACGGTCGTCACGAAGTTGCCGACGTAGCCGGTCGCGTCCGTGATCTGCGCGCTGTGGTAGACGTGGATGAGCTGGTTCCGGTAGACCTTCGATTTAAGCTCCTTCAAGTACTCCTGCACGTCAAGGCCCTGCAAGGTGGTGTGGACCTTCCGGGCGATGCCGCCCAATTCCTTCTCTTTCTCTATGAGGTAGACCTCGTGGCCCTGGTTCGCTATCGAGAGCGCCGCGTTCATGCCGGCGATGCCGCCGCCGACGACGAGCGCCCGCTTGTCGACGGGAAGGTCGAACTCCTGGAGTGGCTCCAGGTTGCAGGCCCTTGCAACGGACATCCTGATGATGTCATGGGCCTTTTCCGTCGCCTCTTCCTTCTCCTTCTGGTGGACCCAGGAGTTGTGCTCCCGTATGTTCGCCATCTCGTAGTAGTACTGGTTTATCCCCGCCTCGCGCAGGGTGTCGCGGAAGAGCGGCTCCAGGGTTCTCGGGGAGCAGGCCGCGACGACGACGCGGTTCAGTCCTTCTTCCTTTATCTTGTCCGTTATCTCGCGGGCGGAGTTCGTCGCGCAGGAGAAGAGCTGCTCCTGGGCGTAGACGACGTTGGGGAGCGTCTTGCAGTACTCCACCGTGCCGGGGACGTTGACGATGCGGCCGATGTTCGCGCCGCAGTGGCAGACGAAGACGCCGACCCGCGGCTCTTCCCCGGACACGTCCTTCTCCTCGGGGTATATGCGCTCCTTAGAGAGGTTGCCGCGCCTATAGGCTAGCATCTCGCCGATCTGGCTCCCCGCGCCGGAGGCCGAGAAGACCGATTCAGGGATGTCGATGGGGCCCTGCAGGGCGCCCGAGACGAAGATGCCCTTTCTGTTCGTAAGCATGGGGTTTCTGGGGTCGATGTCGCAGAAGTGGTGCGACTCGAGCTCGATGCCGAACTTCTTCGCGATGTCCTCCACCTCCTTCGGCGGGTTCATGCCGATCGAGAGGACGACCATGTCGAACTCCTCCTCGACGACCCCGTCCTCGGGGGTCGTGTACCTTACGGTCACGTTGTGGGTGAGAGGGTCCTCCTTCACGATGGAGGGGTAGCTCCTGAAGAAGCGCACGCCGGGCAGCGCCTCCGTCCTCTCGTAGTAGCGCTCGAAGTCCTTGCCGTAGGCGCGCACGTCGTTGTGGAAGATCGTGCACTTAGCGTCCGCGTCGTGGTCCTTCGTCAGGATGACCTGCTTCTGGGTGTACGTGCAGCACACGGCGGAGCAGTAGGAGTTGCCGCCCTCGATCACCTGGCGGGAGCCGATGCACTGGATCCAGGCGACGTTGCGGGGGTGCCTCAGGTCAGACTTCCTCAAGATCTCGCCGCCGTAGGGGCCGGTCGAGCACAAAAGGCGTTCGTAGTCCATGCTGGTGACGACGTTTGCGAAGTCGCCGTAGTGGTACTCCTCCCTGACCTTCGGGTCGAAGGGCTCGAAGCCGGGGGCGAGGATGATCGCGCCGACGTTGATCTCCTTCTTCTCGGGCTTCTGGTTCAAGTCGATCGCGTTCTGCTTGCAGACCGCCTCGCAGATCTTGCACTTCTTCTCCTTCAGGTACAGGCACGACTCGTCTATATAGGTGATGAGCGGGATTGCCTGCGCGAAGTAGACGTGGATCGCCTTGTTGAGCGATATCTCCTGGTTGTACTCGTCCGGGTACTTGACCGGGCAGTACTCCACGCACACCGTGCAGCCCGTGCACAGGTCTTCCTTGATGTAGCGGGGCTTGCGGATGAGCGTTACGTTAAAATCTCCTGCATCTCCCTCCACGCTGTCGACTTCCGTGTAGGTGAGAACTTCGATGTTGGGGTGCCGGCCGACCTCGACCAGCTTCGGTGCGAGAATTCACATCGAGCAGTCGTTCGTCGGGAAGGTCTTGTCGAGCTGGGCCATGTGGCCGCCGATCGACGGCGCCTTCTCGACCAGGTAGACGCGGAAGCCCGCGGTCGCGAGGTCGAGGGACGCCTGGATGCCGCTTATGCCGCCGCCGACGACCATGACGTCACCGAAGTCGCCGGAGGGGCCCGTCTTGCACAGGTTCCTGATGTTCTCGTTGAGCGATATTACGTTTTCCACTGTGTATCACCTCATCGTGGTTTGTCTTGTATGTGCTACATCACCTCGGCGATGACCTCGGTGATGTCCTTTATCGTTATGTCGTCCTCGTGGCCCGTGACAAGGCGCGAGTCCTCGAGGGCCGTTATGCAGTAGGGGCACGCGGTCACGAGCTCGGTGGCCCCCTCGCCTAACGCCTGGTCGACGCGTATGTTCGAGAAGCGCTCGTGCTTCTCCGTCTCCGCCCACACCCTGCCGCCGCCCATGCCGCAGCAGGTGGAGTCCATGCGGGCCTCGGGCAGCTCGGTCAGGTCCACGCCCGGGACGGCCTTCAGGACCTCGCGGGGGTCGTCGAAGATGTTGTTGTGGCGGCCCAGGTAGCACGGGTCGTGGTAGGCGACCTTCTTCGGGTACTCCTTCGCTATGGTGAGCCTGCCGTCCCTGATGAGCTCGGGCAGGAGCTCGGAGATGTGGACGACCCCGAAGTCCACCATGAACTCCGGGTACTCGTTCTTGAACGTGTGGTAGCAGTGGGGGGAGGAGACGAGTATCTTCTTGACGCCTGCATCGATGAAGGCCTTGATGTTCTCCTTCGCGAGCTTCTTGAAGAGCTCCTCGTTGCCCGTCCTGCGGATCGACTCCCCGCAGCAGACCTCTTTCTCGCCCAGTATGCCGAAGGAGACGCCCGCTTTTTTAAGGACCTTCGCGGTCGCCTGGGCGACCTTCTTGAGCCTCGGGTCGTAGCTGCAGTAGCAGCACGGGAAGTAGAGGTACTCCATGTCCTCCTTGAAGGGCTTGACGCCCAACCCCTGCGCCCACTCGGCACGGGTCTTGCGGTCCTCGTTGAAGGGGTTGCCCTGGCCGCCAAGGCCCGACGCGATGGTGCGGTAGGACTTCACGGGGCCGGCGAAGACGCCGTACCCTGTCGCCATCCGGCGGATGGCGATCATGTCGTCGATCTGCTTCACGTCGCGGGGGCACCTCTGCGGGCACTTGCCGCAGGTGGTGCAGCGCCAGATCTCTTCCTTCTCGATCTCGGAGAGGCCGAAGACGGCCTCGCGGATCAGCTTGCGCATAGAGAACTTGCGGACCTTGTTCCAGGGACAGACGGTGTCGCACTTGCCGCACTGGTAACAGTACTTTACCGCCTCGCCGCCCTTCTCCTTTATCTCATCTATTACCTCTTGAAAAGGGGCTATGATCTCCATTTTTTTTGTCACGGTAGGTTCCTCTTGTAATAGCCGTATTCTTACTGCTGGTCCTTCTGGGCCATGCGGGCAAGGGCGTCGGCGATCTTGTCCATGCCGTACTTATCGATCATGGATTTAAGACCTGCCTCAACCTCGGGCGCCTTCGGCTCTTCGTCCATATCCTCTTCCCGCTCTTCATAGATCAGGGCGTCGGTAATGCACCACTTGACACACAGGGGCTCTTCTTCGCCTTCGCACATGTCACACTTGAGCGGGAGGCCTGAGTCGGGCTCCTTGAACGTATTTCTCGACGGGCATGCGGCCCGGCAAAGGGCACATTCGTCGTATTCCTTGCCGTCGATGACGTACTTGTCTCTGCCCATGCACTCTGCCGGGGTGTACTCGCCCGCATAAACGGGAACATAAATGTCCCTGATAGGCTCGCGGATCAACCTGACCCGTGACCGAGCGGGATTATTGCTGCTGTATGGAGGGTTGGCATGAAATGCAGAACATATGACTTCGCATGCCTTGCATCCGTTGCACTTGTCGAGATCGATCTTTATGGTCTTGATTTTCTTTTTCTTTTTCTCTTCCATGTCGGTTATCACCTGTTCGCTTATTGGTTAAGCCGAAACCATTTCGGCCCGAAATATATCAGCTACTCTTCTATATTTATCCCTCTGCTGGCCAGGTCGTCAGCAACATAACCCAAACCGAGTTCTTCGAGTGTTTTCCTGGTAGGAATACCGTCATTGGTCCACCCTTTGAATTTATAGTACGTGTCGAGAAGTTTCTCCTCCAGTTCAGGGAACCTCTTTTTCCAGTGATCTTCGGGCGGTTTCTCGTCTACTCTCCTCAAGCCTCTCCTGACGTTTATGGCCCTGACGAGGTTACGGTTTCTTTTGTACACTTCTATCAGCTTTTCTTCATCAAAATCCATTCCCGTTGCTGCAGAGATGAACTTCGGATAATTATGGATATGGTATGGCGGCTTCAACGGAAATGATGACAGGCCTGCGCACATGCCAAGGGCGTCATCGCAGAAGTGCATCATTTCCTGCCAATCGACGATATCCGTTGCTATCTCGGGTGTCGGGTAGTACGGATTTGAAAATTCGCCGCGCATTTCCCAATCCATAACGTATTTCTTGAATTTTTCGTCGGGCACCTGGATCCAATCGCTTATGAATTCCTCTTTTTCTTCCTTCGTTGCAAACGGCGACTGCGGGAACTGGCCCTCAATCTGGGTTATGTTTGCCTTCTCGCCGGTGCAGTACATAAGAAAGTAGACCGGGTTGAGCATCCCTAGCTTGAGAGGAAGCTGCTCATGTTTCTTGATATTGTTGTGTGCATATACCTCGGCGCCATTACCGATCCTCTGGGCTGCCCAGTATGTACCGTCAGCGAGAATATCACCTATGCCTTCACGGTGGGCAATCCTGTCAAGAAGCCAGTAGAACCGGCCTTCATTATCATCTTTCGGACATGCCGGGTAGGTATCCGTCCCTTCAAAATCCTTGTCGGTCAGGATGCCGGCTTCATAAAGCTCGACAGCGAAGGCCATGGCCTGGGGTGTCGAAAACCCGTCAACGCCATATTCTGTTGCACGCTGGGCGATCCTAAACGCGAAATCGAGGTCGTCCACATATGCCGCCATTGTGTAGGTAAGCTTGGAAAAACACTTCATCATGTATGTCGGCATATTCGGAAGCGAGATGGTGGCGCCGCACTTCATCGGGCAGTTGTAACAGCTGATCAGGCGTTTGCGCGCACCGAGCTGCGTCGTTTCCCACCTCTTCTCTATGTTGTCATTCCAGAAGTCTCTCCTTCGTGTCCGGGCATTTCCCCACATGAAGTTCTCCGTGTGCCATTTCTCATCGGTATGCTTCATTTCCTGGGGGGAGCCTAGGCCCTGCAGAATGGTCATAACATTGGGAATGGGTCTTTCTTCCCGGTACTTGATGTAAGACAGGACTTCATTGCAAAGCTGATAGAATTCCGGTGGTTTTGCCACGTTCACGTCTTTTGTGCCCCGGACGGCTATCGCCTTGATCCCCTTGTCGCCCATAACGGCGCCTACACCGAGCCGACTGGCGCTGGACCGGCCCTGTTCGATAGATGCCATGAAAACCCTGTTTTCACCGGCAAGACCTATGGCGCATACCTGGGAATCCGGTTCGTTAAGCTCTTTCTTGATAAGGTCCTGGGTCTCGACCGCGCCTTTGCCTTTCAGGTGACTGGCGTCCCGGATCTCAACCTTGTCATTGTTGATCCAGATATAGACCAGATTCGGGGATTTGCCCGTAAAGATAAGTTTGTCGTATCCGGCAAATTTGAGCTCCGGTGCAAACACACCTCCCATCATTGAATATGCCATGAGCTTGGTCTGCGGCGAATACGTCGCCACGATCGTACGATTGGCACCAGGGGCAGGCGTGCTGCACAAAAGACCCGTACTGAATATGAGGATATTCTCGGGAGAAAAAGGGTCAACATCAGCCGGAACCCTATCCCATAATATCTTTGCATTCGTACCGAGACCGCCGAGATGAAGTTCCGTATCCTTCGGGTCGGTCTCAACCCTTTCAATACTCCCGTGGGTCAGATCGATCTCTAAATTGTATCCTGTCTCTCCATACCTCATCTTAACTCCTCCAGAGTGTCTTCACAGCGGGATAAGCTGTGAATAATAGTACTTGCTACGTTAAAATAACTCTTACCTGATAGCCTTGTCAAGGCCAATTAATGAAGAAATTCACAAGGATACGAGCAATTGTTAAAGTAAAAAAAGTAATTGATCTGGTGGATTGGAGTATATTGGAAAGAATTTTTCTTTGATAGATTATATTAGTATAAATTAAATGTTAGAATCATACTAACATAAAAAAAATAACCATTGGAAAAGCCGTTCATTATGATGAATACTTGGAACTTTCAGAAGTGATGAATATTTATGGGTTTTTTCTTTTACCGAGCACGCACGACGTTTCAATCTGGAGGTCGGAGATATCCCAATATTTTCGGAGGAGCTCATCCTTGTTTTCCATTAGTTTAAAACCGAACTTTTGGTAAAATTGTATGGCCCACTGAGCGGCTTTCCAGGTACCGACCAAAACCCAGTCCGTATCGACCTGCTTTTCGATGAGGGAGAATAGTTTCGAACCAATCCCCTTACCCTGCTCGTCTCTCAGAACATATGCATGGCGTACCAGAGTCACGTCATTTATTTTTTCCCTCGCCATAACCCCGAGGAGTTTCAGGTTCCTCCGATATCCATAAAAAGACATTCTTTTCATCTCTTTTTCCAGTTCACCCATCGACATATAAGGTTCATGATAACAGTCGCCCGGAATAACATCACGGTAGCGCTTCGATCCGTCATCGATCACCTGGAATATCTCGTCCTTGTCCCTGATCTCGAAAAGCCCTTTATTCCAAAACCCATAGAGATCATAGGCATTACTAAATGCGATCCTGCCAAGTGCTTCCTCGCTTCCGATCAGGCGGGAAAGCTGGTCGACATTTTTCCGTATGCCGGGAACGCCGGGAAAATCAGTCCCAAAAAGATACTTATGGGTGAACTTCTTCATCGACGGCCAGTAATTAAGGAGATTGCCGGGCGGAAGGCCTGATATGTCGATATAGACATTTTCAAAGCTTTTTACCAGGAATTCGGCGATCTGATACCAGAATCCCCGTCCCCCGTGGCACAGGACGATCTTCAGCCCCGGGAAATCATTGACGACATCATCGAATGTGTAGGGGTCCGAATACCGCATTTTGGCACCTTCAAAAAGGCTTGTGCCCGCGTGGAATAAAACAGGCAGGCCTTGCTCCTGGCATGCGTCGTATATCGGGTAAAGACGCTTATCATTGGCATAAAAGAAACCGTGTATGGGATGCAGCTTGAGGGCCCGGGCGCCGAGACCCAGCTGCCGCGCGAACTCGGATGCTGGATCATCGTGAAAGTTCAGGTTGAGATTTGCTATCGGCACAAGTTCGGGATGAAAGGCGTTGATCTCCAGTGCGCGCTCGATGGGCATGACCCCTGCAGTGAGGGGTGAATATTCGGGGATCAGGATGCCTCCGAATACCCCTTCGCGCTTGATTACATCGCCGTATTGCTCCGGCAATTGCCTCTCATCGGCATCATATATCATCGGAATATACGGCCCGGTCTGCATCCAGACCTTTTGGGCCCGCTCGGTCCATTCGAATTTATGGCCAACATGAATATGTGTATCTATTATCCGCACAATTCATTGTATCTAAAGACAGCAGGTTGTTCAAGCGCGGAAATGGCGGGATCAGATACGGAATATTTTTTTGGTCTGTGCGACCCTTAGCATTGGGCAAAGCCTTTCATTGTGGTTACATTTTGAGCGGTCCAAGGCTCGATATTTTATACAGCCAGACCAGGCAGGTGTCGAGTTCCCTAAATTGTCAGGAATCCTTCCGGGGCCAGGCTCGTCGCCAGCATTACAGTATTGATATCCAGGTGCTCCTTCCATGTATCGGTTTTCCGGTTGCTGGGGTCAAGCCAGAATGCCTCGATCCTGTCCCGTATGGACATAAATTTCCACAAGGTCTTCAGCAAGATCTGAATGTCCCGGTCATCCTCAAAAATGGCAAGGTTTTCATGGATGAACGCGTCAAGCCCCTCTAGGGCGTGCAGCCCGATCGACAGCCCCAGTTCCCGAAAAGCAAGCCGGAATCGCGACGGTGTGTAGAGGAAATTTTCCCGGCCCGGGTATTTTAAACCGGGTATCGAGGCATCGAGAATGATCCTCAACATATCGGACCCTTCGAGAATTCCCTGCACGAAAAGCTGCGTAACTCTGAATCCATCGCACAAAAGGCTGCCAAGGCCGAGAAGATCATCCGTCTGCCAATCTCTGGATTCGCATATGTTGACAAGATCGTCGATCTCAGACTGAAGGTCGAGGGAGAGAGACCGCCCTTTGTCGCGGGCAAGAGTCCCCTGAAGTTGTATATATGTGATAAGCCCATCGAGCG
>Ga0302244_1001447_pt1 | contig 14398 bp, 5 predicted proteins | sample AAG_UR_Phe_MG_FD_193513 | JGI IMG/M metagenome (GOLD analysis project Ga0302244, IMG submission 193513) | Enriched activated sludge microbial communities from anaerobic digester in WTTP, New Holstein, Wisconsin, United States - AAG_UR_Phe | ecosystem: Engineered > Bioreactor > Anaerobic >... | reverse complement strand
TGTTCTAACGGGCCATTTGAACACCGAAGAAGTGTCTTCTATGACCAAAACCACCGTAGGACGGATCCAAATCCAAAGCTCATATCTGCCTATACTCAATTGGCCGCTTACCATTGGCAGCCCAACCACCCTGGGGAGCAACTAACTCCGGCACCGGGTCGCTTTCCAAGAGATGATGGGGTGAGGTCATCAACACCTGTTCCAACCACTCTCCACGCCGATAAGGGTTGCTCTGACCGCCTCTGGGTACTATGACCTGCCAGCAGTTCACCTTTCCCTTCACATTCTTCCAGAACGAGTCGAGCGCCTGCTGATATTGTGAATACGGATGCGATTTCGAGAGCAGGGACCAAACGTTGGTTATGTTTCGCCTCCTCACGTAATCTTCGAGAACGGCACCCAATCCCAACTGCCGCCAGAGACAGTATACTTTCACCCCGCCCACCTTGTCGCCCATGCGCAAATCATAGTCTGCAATCGGTTCCGCCGGATGCACGAGCCCATAGTACGCCGAGACTATCAGCAGGTCAATCTTTGGGTATCGGCCGCTGGCCACGGCTTTCATGCTCCCCTGACACTGGTTGTAGATAGCACCGTCGTAGAGCGAGACCGCAGGCACGGCCGGTCCCGTGGTGATGTCACCTGCTAACTTAACCATGCACTCCCTGAGTGGCAATATTCCCGCGATAGGGCTCTCTGGCTCGATCCTGGATGGACGAGGCTCCTTCCTCTCACTGCACGGGACGAGCACGAGTGCCCGTTCACCTGCCATTCGGACCTCCGCCGATCAACGTTGCGATCGCGTCCCCAGCCTCTCCCATCTCCATTTCGTGGCAATAGGCCCGGACCGCATGTTCACTCACATTGTCAGCGACCTGCCAGACGAACGAGTCAAGGTGGATCATGGTCACATGCGGGTTTGTTGCTCGAACACCGGTGAGGACGGCATCCCAATAAGCCCGGACCGAGTCGTCTGAACCGGTCGGACCCCCGAGCGCTTCGGTCAGCCGACGAACCCGAAGGTCAACCGGTATGGCGAGTTTCTGGGACGGGAAGTCGTACTCGCCAGCCATGATGAGGACAAGCCCCAGGCACTTCATGGCGAACACTATCGTCTTCTTCTCCATCCCCTGGTTCATTACGGCAGCTAGCCGTTGCCAGATGTTCACAAATTCCCCTGCGACCTGTCGCGGCTCCCCTTGCCAGAGCCTGGCCGCAAGATCACTCTTGAGGAATTTATGGAGCCGGCTCACTTTCATTTCATTGTACCGTTCCCGTTCGTAGAAAGGCTGGAGCAAGTCCGCGAGTTTTGCCGGTGATACCGATACTTCTTCTCCTACGAGTCGGGCCCGGATCGGCGGCCAGTATGCCCTGTCGGCCTTTCCCTTCAGCTGGAAATCGTTCAGACCGGCCACGACCATGAGTGTCGCGAACGGCCCGAACGTATAAATGGGAAGGAAATCCACCATTTCCCGCCATTCTGGCTCACTGACTATGATCTTCTCCCAGCTCCCGTCTGGAACCTGAGCAAGGAGCCGAACAAATTCTTCTTGATGCATATTATCTTGTGTCATCTCGTCATCTCATCAGCAGGCCACGGGATATGCCGCTCCTGCAATGCTAAGCCCATTCATACTTCCGTACCTCCGCCATCACGCTATCAACAATCGCCATAAAAGCCGCAAATTTTCCGGGTGTTTCGAGGATGGAAAGGGGAAACGGCACTGTCCTATCAGTCCTGTCCAGTGGCAGATCCATACCCAGCTCACGATTGAGGCGGTCAATCACCCGAGATCGTTCGTCGGGATTATCGAACGGAGGCTTTTTGGCCAGGTCTTTGAGTTCCAGCCCGACCATGGTGTCCTGGCGGATGACAATCAGGTTATGGAGCTCTTTCTTGTTATCGCCGTACCGGAAACAAACATACTGCCGCCCGCCATCAGTGACCCCCTTTTCCGGGTATCTGATCAGACCCCGGTCATCACGCCAGTGCTCGATTCGCTCGATGATGTCAGGGCGGGGATCGCCCTTCACCACCGGGTTCCGGCTGCGCCTGGGACGATCTACTTCAAGAGGCGCAACAACAAGGTCGATCCGGGGTGCGCTGCTGCGTAGATGGTAGTAGTCCTTACACGATACGGCGTAGTGGCGGCGCAGGTAGTTTCGGATCGCGTCCTGATCCTCCAGTGAAGGCAGACCCTGGAAGAGTTCAACCCGGGAGAGGTTCGAGGTCTTGGTCAGGAGAGGGCCCTCGTTCACAGAGCACTGGGCCCATCCGGATAGCCATCGGTTGGTATCAAGCAACCTGTCAATGGATAGCGCCCTGTAATCCGTCATCTCAAGGAGCGTATGGATGACGGAGAAGAGCACGGGCATCTCCCGGGCAAACTCAGTGATGGTGGGAGGAGTCCCGGAGCCCCAGGCATCAATGATCTCATCCACGTTCGATCTCAGAGCATCCTGATCGGGAGGCACGTCGAGAAGGGATACGGTCAGCCTCGATGAAAGGAGGTTCTCAAGGAGCAGCGTGTAGCGTGTGAGGAAAGTAACACTCCCATAGACGCGAGAGGAGTTTTTGCTGTCGATGTACCTCATCAACTTATCAAGCCCGAACCGACGGTTGTGTAGCACCGATCCATGATCATGCTCGAAGTGCTTGTCGATCCACCAGACTTCGTGAAACGAGGGGTGGACGAGGTATACCTCTCGCACCAGCTCGTACGTCTGCCTCCGGTCGAGTTCTTTGCTTGAACGAATGATACTATTGCGAAGCCTGGTGACCTGGCCGAGGGCGGCACACCTCTCTCTCTTGAGGAAGTCAGATGTCCGCCCGTTGTTATCTGATCCAACTCCGTTTTCGACCAACCCCGCCTGCGTCGGGCACCATGCCAGGTACGCCCGCTTCACGTCCTGGTGCGCCACCTCAAGATCGTCGATCAGCCGAGCAGCCTCCGCCGATAGCATGAAAGGGCATATGGAGGGCAGAGATTTATAGGCACCGAAATAGAACAGAGATTAGAGCCCTATTTGTGCTCCCGGTGATCCCGTCGTGTTCTTCACGTTCAACCTGTCGTGATCACCTGCCACTCTTTCATAGAGTGTCCGGGCTTCCACAGGGCAGGAAAGCGGACTGGTTGAGAAACTTGGTTATTATGCTCTTACGTGAGCGAATAAGGGAGATCTCATGCAGGTGGCCCCAAAAGGGTGTTATGAGAGGTCATACATGGACCTGTCCGTCTGAAGGTTTTCATCGAGCTCCAATTCTTTCAGTGCGACGCGAATTTCGTTAACTATCTCTTCAGGGATTCCGTCTGTATTATCCACTGAAAGGTCGATCGAGAGTTTGAGTTTCCCGGACTTCATGAGCTTGATGATGAGACGGTTGTAGAAATTCGACCACTTGAACGGGTCAAGCGTCCCACCCCAGCGGAGAGAAGTGATCTGCGTCTGTACAGGGGGTTTGGGGGGAAGCACTTCCTTGCTAACATGAACCTGTACTTCGGCAGGAACGCCCTCACAGACCGCGGTGATGGTGTAGGTGCCGGGCTTTTCACCGGCGAAAAATTCCCCACGCTCGCTGATCTCTCCTCCATCGGTCTGCCATCCAATCTCCTTCCCGGAGACCCGTTCGCCGTCTTTATTGTATGCTCTGGCGGTGAGGAGGTAATGCTGGCCTACGGCAACTTCTCTGACTGGTGTATCGATTACGAGCCGGACAATCCGATTGTCTTTACTCCTCCGCACAATCTCTTCTTCGGCCAGTTCCTTCGGAATAAGGAACATATCGTCGGAAAACTCAATCTGAAGAGTGCTGAGTGGTTCACGATAGTAGAACGGATCATATCCCTCATCTGAGGCACGACCCGCGTAACCAAATGCTCCTTCGGAGACACCCCGTTCGATGGTCTTCTTGATGACTTCCTGGTTCAGCACCCGGGGGAAATGTGGCGACGCAAAGAATGCGTCACGGATCTGCCGGGTACTCCACTCAGGTGAGACCCGCGACCAGTTGCGCACGAGGAAGTTTGAGCCGACGGTGCCGGTAAGTTTCTCCAGCTGACTCAGTCGGCTGGTGATGAGGCGTGAGATCGATTCGGATGCACTGGAATTGACCCGGCCGAGATCGATGAACTCAATGTCGTCATTTTCGGTGTAGAGACCAAGCGCATTGTAAGTTTCCCACACTTTCTCCTTGATGGCCCGCTTTGATGACTCGGTGTACTGCCGTACCTGTTTGCGCTGTCCCTCGTCGAGGTTCAGGCTCTCTGCCTCGTCCCCGATCTCCTTCCAGGCGAGGTGGTCGCGTGCTGCCTCATAAAGACCGCTCGAATCGGACGCCATCGACCATATTATTGCGCTCTTGTAGGTTCTCCCCGCTTCACCGTGATATTTGGAGAACTCAAGCACCATTTTTCTGGTTTCTTCGCTGGTGGTTTCTCTATTCGGTGCCATCACTACCAGCGTAATGGCCGGTTTGTCCATCACATCGCCGCTTCGCTTCGGGAAGTATACCCGTTCGACCGCGGACGCCTGATCGAACACTTTTCTGACGTTTTCTTTGACGAGGGCGTGGATCTCCCGCTCGTCGATACTGGCCTTTCGGTCCGCATGGATCTTGATGAGGTTCGTCTTGATCCCGAACCGGTAGGTGTTATTCTCGGCGTTGAGGAAGAAGCAGTTCCCGGTCGGCGGTGCGAGACCTTCCAGGACAGTGTCGATGTTGGCGGTGTCGACTCCCGGACCTCCTACTGCCAGCCGGATCTCCGGTAGCGTGGCTACAGCCCGGCCTTCGCCCCCACTGATCGACTCAAAGAAGATGGTGGTGGCCACGCTCCGGTGAAGGCGCTGCGACCGGATGGGTTCCCCTGCTTCATCGTCCAGGCGGGTCGCGTGGGAGTTCGTGTTCCCGCAGATATCCGTGGTGATGACGCCTTCAAACTTGCCTTCACCTATCTGTTTGAGGGCCGCAGCCCGGAAGAGGGTCTCCTCAAGTGGCGCCGAACCGAGCGTGATGAGCGGTGCCTTCTCGCCCTTGCGGTAACTCTTCTGGTAGGCATATGAGACCCAGAGGGCGAGCAGTTTCAATACGCCCCGGGTCTGCTGGAACGTGGGTAGCGCCTGCCATTTCCGTTCAAAGACCGAGAGCGCCATGGGGTGGAAGGGATAGGTCGCTTCGAACGATTCGTACGGCTGATCGACGGGGAACCAGTTCGGGATTACGTGGCGGTGCTCCCGGATCCAGTCGGCATAATCGGCAATCGTGGTCTTTGCATCGGGGGGGAGGCCTTCCCAGTCAAAGAGGCGACGGCGGATGATCTCGGCTGTCTCGGACTTGGCGGACATGATATAGGCTTTCCCGACCCTTTCGAGCAGTTTCTCGAGTTTGATATAGTCCCCCTGGTCCTCGGTGGTCATCTCGAGTTCGGAGGCAGGAACGGAGATGGCAAGGACGACTCCCTGAGTGCTTCGAGCCGTTTCGGAGAGATTGTGGATGAAGGTGTAGAGCTGCTCGGCCATGCCGTTCTTGAGCCTGCGGGAGCGGTTGGTGTAGTTGATGATCTCGTCCATGAGGATGAGACTGGGCTTTTCCTTCGGGAGGAGGGAGCGGATGACGTCGCCGCCCGGTGCAACCATCCGCTCATCATGTTCGCGGATTTTCTCGAAAGCCTCGGCTCCGCCGAGCTGGAAGGCGATCTCGCCCCACGGGGTCTTGCGGAGCGGGGTGCCGTCCTCGCCGCCCCTGCCGGTGAGCGAGTCGAATTCGGTGCCGACGAAGATCGCGGTGGCGGCCTCCGGGAGGGTGGAGACACCGGCCTTGTTTGCAATCTCCATGACGCCGGGCCAGGCGTATGCCTTCGATCCGGCACGGGCGAGGTGGTAGACAAGGGTGAGCGCGTGGGTCTTTCCGCCTCCGAACTGTGTCGTCAGGTTGTAAACAGCGTTTGTCTCGACGGTCTTGCCCGACAGACGGCCGACGACGTCTGCTGCGAACGAGCAGAGCGTCTCGGTGAGATACGTCCGCTCGAAGAACCGGCGTGGGTCCTGATAGTCGCGGGGCGCCGAGCCCTCTCGCACCTTGTCGAGGTGCACGGCGAATTCCGAAGCGTCCTGGGGCCTTCCTTCCCGCAGGTCTTCCCGCGGCGTGACCACCTTATACCAGGGTTTCATTGTCATCCTACATCCCCTCTCATATGGTATAGATCGTTGTATACATGATTGATTTCTGTTTTCACAGGCCGAGCGATTTCTTCCTCGCGAGCACGCCGTCCACCCACCGCCGCTCCTCGGAGCCGGTGGGGTAGAGGGCGGAGAGTGCCTGGGCGAGTTTCGCGAACTTCGGGTCACGGCCGACATCCTCTCTCAGGAACCGCCCGAGCGCATCGCCCCGGCCTGCGGCGAAGAGGAGCATGGCCTGGTGTACCTGGTCGAGCGTGGTCTCACCGGTGAACTCGAGCGTCGCCGCATCCCTGATACTCTCGGCCTCGTAGGCACCGTCCACCGACTCGCCGCCCAGGGTCAGCTGTTTGCCGGCCGGTTTCTCCTTCTGCGGGGCAGAGAGGCCGCCGCGGCCGAAGAGGTGGGCGCCCCTCTCCCGTACCGGCAGCAGGCGGGCCTCGCTGCCCTTGATCTCGACAAGGCCGGGCATCTGGTCGAGGTGCGCTCCGAGACCCTGGGCGATCTTGCGGGCGGTGTCGTACTCAAGCGAGTACCCGGTGCTCTTTTTGGCCTCTTCCCCGTCCCCGTCGCCGTTCCCGGCGGAGAGCGTCCAGAGCCACATCGCCGTGAGCCGTGCATCAGGTTCGAACCCTTCGGTATCGGCGTCCCGGAAGATCGTCGAGAGCGCCTCGCGGGAGACCGTCGCCCAGACATGCTCCAGGTACTCCCCGAGCGTCACCTCTTCGCCGGAGATCTTCTCGACCCTTGCATAGCGGGAGTAGATCTCAAGCGCCGGGCCGAGGCAGGCGAAGATGGCATCGGCACCGACGACGTTCTCGGAGGAGAGGCGTTCCATCCACTCATGGATCCGGGGCGGGAGTTCTTTGAGCACGGCACCCCAGTCGCCCACGTCTTCGGTGCGGAGCGAGCCGTCGGGGTTCTCACGGGGGCGGCAGACGAGGTGGATGGAGGAGGCGAGGGCGGCGGAGTTCTGGGCACGCAGGCGACCAGGACGTTCGGTGTCTATCGGCCATGATGCTGTAATTGTCCAACCTGCCTTAATCATTGCACGCAGTTGAGATTCCCAGCCTGATGTCGATTTATGAGCAAAAACCACCGCACCAATTCCATTTGGTGATAAAATCCGTCTCCCTTCAGATAAAGAAACCATCATTTGAGTTTCAAAGAACTCTTTATCCTTATTTTTTACAGGGTCTACGATGCATTCATCTTTTTTTGGCGTCAGTTCGCTGCCTGATAGTATTGCTGATGACGAGAGTGATCTTTTTAACCAGACGTAAAAGAAATCTGATAGATCTGCATAGGGGACAGCATCATAGTAGGGTGGATCAGTAAAAAAGGCGTTTACTGAATCATCAGGTAGAATATGGTTTGTCGCTGAACATGCTTCTATTTGGCCATGTACTTGGTTTCCAAAAATGTTTTCTTCAATTACTCTTACAATCCAACCAACCGCTCCGTCCCAGTTCCCAGAACCATCCTCCCATAAATTGCACTCTGGCCATTCCCACACAATAGGCAACGCCTGCCTACCAAACGTATGTGCGATAAATTCTCCAGTGTTTGCCCAAACAACCAGTGACGTCAGATAATCTGCCTGTCTATCAATTGCCAATGCAATAAGGCTTCGTACAGCCTCTGAAAATTTTTCGTCTTTTTTTGATGGGTTTATTTTTCTGGCATACCGAATAAGACAAACTAGGGACAACGCCTGCCTTGGGTTGAAAATATCTCCCCATCTTTCAATACCATATTGTTGAACTCGAAATCCCAAAGTACCTACCGGTGGTAATAGTTCATCTGGAACTAAACTCAATTCCCCGCTCCACTCGATTTCTTGTCGTTTCAGTTCATCTGCAGCGCTCCTCGCCGCATTCAGATCCATCTCCGTCGGCAGCCTATATGACCGCCCCTGCTGCCCATGTTGCGTTGTCACTACGCAGAACATCCTCGCGTCCGCAGCCCCCCCATGCCGCTTCTTCAACTGCGCCCGAACAGACTCCACTGGCGTCGTATAGCCACAAATTGGGCAGGTGGCAGAACCCCGTGCCACCGTCCCATCCTGCACCTCCGATGCCTTCGGGTTCTCCACGATCTCAAACTCCACCCGCTTCTCATCCCGGTTCGGGATCAACTTCAGCGCCACGGAGCGGCCCTTCCTCTTCGCGAGCCACAGCGACCGCATGAGCGGCACCTCTGCGCCACACGCCGGGTTCTCGCAGGTGATCGTCCGTGCCCAGAGGTATGCGATCGGTGTCGCCCCGTCCGGATCCTTCGGGTAGAACTCGGCGAGCTCCTTCTCTGCCTCCTCCTTCACCCACTGGCCCCACTTCCGCACCTCGTCGGCGAGCTCCGTGCCGTACTTCGGGATGTACTCGAGCACCACCTTGTTGAGCAGCACCGCTACCGGGTTGAGGTCGGAGGCGAACGCATCCGCACCGACCCGCAGCGCCTCAAGGGGGATAGAACCGCCGCCGGCGAAGGGGTCCACCACGAGCGGCCGGGTGCCCGGCTGGCCGCCGAGGGCAACGTGGGCGGACCCGGTCAGGGTCCGGGCGGTCGAGAGGTAGCGCTCGTCGGTGGAGTTGTCCCAGTTCGCAAAGTCGGCGATGAAGTCCAGGAGCGCCCGCCGGAGCACCGTGAGGTCGGAGAGATCGTAGTTGGTCGCATCAAGCGTATTCCAGAACCGGTCCATCTGCTCCGTGGCGGTGATGATGAACTCCCTCGGGCAGAGCGGGTCGGCAGGGTCCGGCCAGAGCGCCGCGCAGAGCACCGCCCGGCAGGCGGCGAGCGGCCGGCGCGCCCACCAGATGTGGAGCGTGGAGATGTGGCCGTGGCGGATGGATTTCTCGCGCCGGGCATGTTCGGATATCTTTTTTATTGGAAGGTCGACTTCGATGAGTCGTTTGGGGTAGGCATTAGTCATCATTATTCACGCTCTGATAGTGCAATTCTTCTCTGAATGCTTCCAATAGCGTTAAGGCAGGCATATCTGAGTTCATCATCGGAACTCTCTGAGTATTTCGTGAGGGCAGGAAGTGCTGATTCGTCACCAACCTTCCCGAGCGCTTCCGCTGCAGCTCTCTTGACGTTTGTACTGCGATCACCAAGAAGCTCTACTATCATCTCCCTGCACCACGGTTCATTGATACCGGCCAGTGAGGCAATTGCTTCGCATCGATCCGAAGCGTTGCGACTCTGGGCCAGTTTCTTCGCCCGCTCCGGAGAGCGAAACAGGGTGGACACCACACTATTAAGGTGTTTAACTATATTTTCGCGCTCCCTTTCCGCATCTTCAAACGTATAGATCTCCCTGTGCGTAGCCGAATTCCTACTGCCTTGTAACCTGCGACACAAGCCAATGATTTTGCCGAAGCCATCTCCAAACAATTTCTCAACACAGGCTTGTATCTGTTTGACAATTGAGCCGTTAGGGTTTTTGAATACCTTATCGGCAAGATATACCCAGTTACCTAGCGTTAACTGATTTTCATCATTGGGTTTCGTCGAGACCGATAGAATCTTCCTCACTACATCTTCCTCATAGGAGGTATCGATATCAGGGCTTCTTGCAAAAATACAATCGCGAATTTTACGAGTACATGCTGAATGGAGTAGCACCTCGACACCTTTCGCGTAATGCCATATCAGTGTCGACCCGGCATCCATGGAATTATAATCATTTATGGAAAACATCCGGAATTCATGCTCAGCGCTCTGGAAGATTGCTCGTGCATATCCATCATCAATATCTTCCAGAGATACCCTCACGGAATTCGCAGAAACCAGACTCATCGGTTTGTCAGGCCATGAAGCGTTGATTGCCCTGAAATACACCGGTCCTATCTGGCTTTCGGGCATGATCTGGAGCAGCTCTTCTTCGGAATATAGGCTGAGATGATCTGCAATTACCTCACCAAACGACCGAAGAGCTTCATTTCCTGCGCCGAGGGTTGAAAAGCAGTGTAGCACTTCAACTTTGCGTGTATCCGAATTGACCACCCTTTTTATGTGATCCCAATCAATGAGGTCGCGGTAATGCTCAACGCCGGTGAAATCGAAAATCCTCTTTATTGAATGATTTTTGATGTATGCTATCAAAAGATTGGAGAGGAAGTGTTCGCTTTGCCACTCACCTTGAACACAATCTCCTTCATTGACAGGAACACTGTAGCACTGAATAGGTTCTAGCGGAAGGACCAGACCGTAAAGGCCTGAAATGATGAGGAAATGATGAGGGGATGCAAGTATGGATTTCTTTCCGTGGTTTCCAAGCCCCTGGAAGAATCGACCATCATATCGCCAGATCGCAGGCAAATAGAACCCGCATCCAGTTCCGCCAAAATCCAGCGCCCGTGTCAGTTGCAGGTTGTAACTGTGGCTTTTTAAATCGCCTTTCTGAAATTCAATCTTCCCCGACTCTAAATACCCAAGGATATTGTTCCTTTTTTCTTTCAGCGGGTCATGGTACTGTGTGCCTATCAATGAGAAAATCTGGTTTGTATTCTTGAACTGTGTGAATCCCTCGGTGTTTTTCGCAAATGAGCAGATAGTAAGGAAGAGAACAGAACTCGATGGATCATATTCCTCCTGTTCTGCGCTGAGGGATGAGATCTCCTCGATGTTGGAGAAATAGGTAATATTCACGCATCTCTTTTTCAGTTCTTTAACGAGGTCTTGGTAGAGCGCATCTAGCTCGCCATCCTCTGGATTGAAAAAATACACATCATATTTGTTTAACCGCTTTGCCGAAGAGGATACTAACTGGGCGAATTCCGAATCAGTAACATCGTTCGGAGACTTTTCATACCACTCATGTTCCTCATTCGGGAACCAGACCCCGTACTGGTCTGAAAAAATTGCCCAGTAAGCACCAGCCTCTTTGCACTCCTGTATGAAGTTCTGGATTCTGTTGCTCGTGTATAGTTGCTCTGGCCTGACGCGTTTCTCTGTTCCAATCAGTGACTCGTCCTTTGACTTACTGCAGTACGTAATAAAGAGTTTCAACGCCCTTCACCCCCTTGTGCATCAACCGAAGCGTTGAGGATCTGCTCTTTCGTGGTATGATAGTGCTCCACCTTCACCACCGGCTCCCACCCCATCGTCGCGGGATTGCGGATCGGGTAGACTTCGGGGTTGGGCGTCGCGCAGTTGTAGACGACATAGAGCCAGTAGTCTTCCTTCTGCCGCACCGCGGTTCTGTACTCGTTGGCGGAGAGGAAGACATCGCCCACGCCGGCCCGCCCCTTCACCTCGATGAACCGGAGATCCACCGGGGTATCGGGGTTATCGGGATCGAACCTGCGTGACTTCAGGTCATAACCGCAGTTCTGGTCCTCGACACTCTCCACTACGTAGCCGCGCGCATTCTCAAAGGCAATCACGGCCTCGACTGCGATCCGCTCGATCACATCGTCGCGTCGCATGGGCCTGATCTCACCCGCATCACGATCGGGATGGGGAAGCACCCACGCCCGGCCGAGGTGCCTTATGGCACCGATCGTAAGAGTCTCCTGCTTTAAAAGTTCAGCCCGACGAACGTGCAGGCGGCGATTGAGCTCGTCGAGGCGCCTGTCGGAGTTCGCGATCTGTGCCTGGAGCGTCGTGTCGAGATCCCCTGCGCGCTCCCGGTTGTGCAGATCCATGTTCCGGGAGTTCTCCCGCATGAGGAGCTCCTGCAGGCTTGTCTCCAGGTGATCGCGAACGATCGCTACCTCATGCCTGCGCTCGCCCGCCACCTCCTCCTGGAAGGGAACGAGCGCATGCTCATAGAGCAGGGCTTCCATCTCCTCATGATCCGGCAGCAGGATGTCGGGAACCGTAGCGGGCTCATCTGCCGGTATAACATCCAGGAACACCGTAGGCTGGCGAACTTTTGCATTCCCGCTCCCGTCATGCTCCAGAACGAAAAGCCGTTCGTGTACCGTGTTGCCGAGACCATCCGTGACCGCCGCCGAGAAGACATCGAGCACCGTCGGAACGTCCCGATGCAGATCGTAGAAGACCGCTCCCGAGCGCAGATCGTTCTCCGCCTCACGGAGCACAAAGTGGCGGACGGTCTCGAAGAGCGGGTGGCCCGGAGTGACCCACTCGGTGTTCGGATAGGCCTTGAGCACCTCCTTGTCGAAGCAGATCTCCCTGTACTCACGGCCCAGCGTCCCGAACTGTGGTTCGAGTGTTTCGCCGATGGGGACGAGAAGACGAGGAACCAGTCCTACACGGAATACCCCCAACGGGCTCTTCAGCTCCCGTAGATTGAGGCCGCAGAGCTTCCCGCCGGCGGCAAAGAAATCAGCAACCACCTCGGGGACAAGACGGCGCTCCTTCGCCTCTTCCCGCTTGCCGATGATGGCCGAGAGGTTGAGGTGGGTCTTGGCGAGCCCTTCGAGCGTCGAACTCGTGATCTGCCTGAACCGTTCCGCCTCGGTCTCATCGATGATCCAGGAAATGATCTCCTGTACCTCAAGGCTCTGGGCATACATCTCCCGGAGCCTGCGTTCGATCTGGTTTGCGGGGAAGACATCGCCAAGCACGTTAAAGATCTTCCCCGTCCGCTCGGGATCGAGGTCATCCTCGATCATGCTGATCCGGGTGAAGAGCTTGTCCATGACCCTGCCTTCCCGGGTGTTCAGAGCCACGAAATTGTATATCAGGCAGTCCTTCTCCTGTCCGTACCGGTGGATACGCCCCATCCGCTGCTCGAGCCGGACCGGATTCCAGGGGATGTCATAGTTGATCATGAACCAGCAGAACTGGAGGTTGATACCCTCGCCGGCCGCCTCGGTCGCGACCATCACCTGGCAATCGTCCCGGAACTCCTTCTCCGCATACAATCGGGTTTCCGGCGTATTGCGGTCGCCTATCTTCATCCCGCCGTGGATCTGCGTGACTGTAAGCCCCCACGAACGGAGCTTCTCGACGAGGTAGACAAGCGTATCCTTGTGCTCGGTGAAGATGAGCAACTTCATCTTGGGATCTTGGAAGATGCCCTCGTGGGTCAACTGCTCTTTGAGCTTGACGAGTTTGGTCTCAATCTCTCGTTCTTCGAGGCGTTTTGCCATTGTGACGAGCCTGGAGAGATCAGAAATGTCTTCCCGAAGATCCTCCGGCCTGTGCGAGATGACCGTCTCCTCGAGATCCGCCAGCAATCGCTCCCGTTCATCATCATAGAGATCAGCCATGATCTCCTCTTCGCCGCCGAACCGCTTGTCCAGTTCGCGCTGGAGACGCCGGTCGATCTCTTTCTTCCGATAGGCCTCGGGGTCCTGGAGGATCTCGTCACGCTTGTTGCGCATCCGCTCAAGTGTGCAGCGTACCGCATAGATGCTCGAGGCAAACCGGCGCTGGAGCATCGCCATCGTGAACCCGAGCGCCTTACCGCGGATGGTACCGTCTGCCGCGGCCCTGACGGACTGCTTCTCGACGTATGCCGTCAGGTGGTCGTAGAACTCGACCTCATCGGTATCGAGATCGAAAGGAACCGTGTACACGTTCCTTTTTCTGAAGAGGCTGGTAACTTTTCCCGTCTCCGGATCCGGGAAGTTGACGAGCGCCTCTTTCACCCTCCTGAGATAAAATGGCGCGTTCCGTGTCTTCGTCGCTCGATCTAAACTCTCGATATCCCCGTAGACATCCTTGTCGAGCAGTGACAGGAAGAGGCGGAAGTTCTCCTTATCCCCTTTATGGGGCGTCGCCGTCATGAGCAGATAGTGATCAGTCATTTCGGAGAGTTCCTCCCCTATCCGGTAGGCAAGCGTTTTTTTATCCTCAGAGTAAGCGCTCATCTTGTGCGCCTCGTCCACGATGATGAGATCCCAGCGTTTCGACCTCAAGAGGCTCTGCTGTGCATCTTCAATGCGGGCGATCCAGGGGAGTGATGTGACGACCTGATCCTGCTCATCCCAGGGGTTCGAACCATACGCCGCACGGAGGATCTCACCCCGGACGACATAGAACTCCTCCCGGAATTTTTCCTTGAGTTCGCGTCTCCATTGAAAGGTGAGATTTGCTGGTGTGACGATCAGGATACGCTTGATGAGGCCCCGGATCTTCAGCTCCTTGATGAGCAGACCTGCCATGATCGTCTTTCCGGCACCGGGATCATCGGCCAGGAGAAACCGTATGCGCGGCAGCTTCAGGAAATAGTCATACACGGCTTCCAGCTGGTGGGGGAGTGGATCGATCCGCGCTATTGAAAGGGAAAAATACGGATCGTATTCGT
>Ga0302244_1001445_pt1 | contig 14402 bp, 12 predicted proteins | sample AAG_UR_Phe_MG_FD_193513 | JGI IMG/M metagenome (GOLD analysis project Ga0302244, IMG submission 193513) | Enriched activated sludge microbial communities from anaerobic digester in WTTP, New Holstein, Wisconsin, United States - AAG_UR_Phe | ecosystem: Engineered > Bioreactor > Anaerobic >... | reverse complement strand
ACAAAATTATTATCCGAACCATTATTAGAAGAATTAATAGCATATGATCCTGTAAAAGGTAACTTTGACAGAGTTATATCATTTGGGTTGGCTTTAATATATAATGTGGAGTTGGACCATCTTAAAATTAAAAAGGTGTCTGAGGAAGAAAAGATTGACTTATACCTTTTTAAAAAACCATTATTTTTAAATAAAATTCCTAATTATCATGTCGCAAACTAGTGCAAAAGGTTTACCAAACCAAAAGATACCATTCTCTCAAAAGAATGAATCCTGGAAGCAGGATACTATAGATTATTATATTGGGCGAGTTGGTGTTGGTGGTGAAGATAGTATGCATAATAGGTATAAACGAATGGACATTTCGTATGGCCTATATGATTCTGAGTTTGATAGGAACGACTTTAAATATGTCACAGATCCGTATGATGTAGGCGATACATTTCCTGCAAATATACAGGACTATAATATTATTAGGCCAAAGATAGACTTGCTTGTGGGCGAAGAGTCAAAACGACCTGATGACTTTCATGTTGTACAAACTAATTATGATGTTATTTCTACTGTACAAGAGGAGTATAAAGCCAGGTTAATGCAGGTATTAAATGCTATGATACGTGGCGAAGAGTTTCCTATTACACTACAAGATGTTCAAAAATATATGAAATATAATTATAAGACTACTGCTGAAGAGGCTGCTTATAATTTACTTAAATATTTAAAAGAGCGTCTAAATACAAAAAATGAATTTATAAAAGGTTGGTATGACGCTTTATGTGCAAGGATGGAGATTTATTATACAGGTACTATAAATGGTGAACCTGTAGTTGAAAGAGTTGATCCAAGGGACTGTGATTTTGATATAGACGCTACTACAGATTTTATAGACCAAAAGAACTGGTTTCGTAGGTCTTTCTATATGTCCCCATATGCTTTATATGATAGGTTACGGGACTTATTAGACGAAAAAGACCTTGACGATTTATTAGCTGAAATTAGCCAAGGTGGTTCTGCTAGCTCTTCAAGTAGGTTGGGCAGTGTTGGTGAAGCTGGTATTCGTTGGTCTGAGAACTTAGCTAATAGGTTTATGGGTCCTGGTAATAAACCAGCTGCTAACGAAGAGTTATATTGTCATCATGTTACCTGGCGTTCCTACACAAAGATTGGCTTTTTAGACATTGACCTTGAAGATGGTACTACAGAGACAGTAGTTGTAGACGAAACATATATGGCTATGCCAGACGATAAAATCGAATGGGTGTGGGTAGACGAAATATGGGAAGGCTACAAGATTGGTGAGAATATGTATAAAGCCAGGCCTATACCATATCAACATAGGTCGCTTGAAACCATGTATGATTCAAGGTTACCTTATACAGGGGTTGTGTACAATGCTACAAATGCATATGGTAAATCACTTGTAGAAGTGATGAAGCCTCTACAATATATGTATATGGTAATATGGTATAGGATTGAGTTGGCTATTGCTAAAGATAAAGGTGCTATACTTAATATGGACATCACACAAATACCTAAAAAGTATGGCATTGATATAGACAAATGGCTACACTATCTTAGTGCATTAGGTGTTAATTTTATTAACCCATACGAAGAAGGTTGGGATGTTCCAGGTAGGGAAGGTGGTAGGATGGCTCCTTTCAACCAGATCTCAGCCCAAAATTTATCTACTATACAAACCATAGAGAGTTACATTCAATTGTTAGAAAAAATTGAAGTAATGATTGGTGAGGTCGTAGGTATTACAAAACAACGTGAAGGTTCTATTCATAATAGGGAGTTAGTTGGTAATGTTGAACGTGCTGTCCAACAATCATCTCATATAACAGAACCTTTATTTCATTTACATAATCAAGCGAAACGCAGGGTGTATAATATGTTAATTAATGTTGCACAGCATCAGTTTAGTAATACTGACAAAGAGAAAATACAATTTGTTTTATCAGACGGTGCTCGCACATTTATTGACATATCAGACGATTTTATATATGCAGACCTCGATATATTTGTTACAGATTCGACAAAGGATTCCATGAATATCGATGCATTGAAGACTCTCCTACAACCTGCAATGCAAAATGGTGCTACAATACTTGATGCTGCAGAAATACTTACTGCTGATAATATGAGTATGATCAAAATGAAGTTACAGGATATTGAAGAGCGCAGGATGCAAATGATTCAAGCACAACAGGAGCAAGAGGCTATGATGGCTGAACAAGAGCTTGCAATAGCACAGCAGAAACAAGATGACGATTATAATCTTAGACTTGAAGACCTTAGGGTTAAGGAAGAAGATAGTATTCGTAAGGCTGAGACTGCTCTACAAGTTGCTGCTATGAAAGCTGAAGAAACTATAGAACCTGAAGATAATTCGTTTCAGGAGTCTTTAGAACGTCAGCGTTTAAAATTAGAAGAAGAAAAAGTTCGTAGAGATGCTATGCTTAAAGAGCGTGCTCAACGTGAAACTGAGCGTAAAAACAAGGTAGCTGAACAACAGAAAGAGAAGGAGCTTAGTATTCGTAAAATACAAGCTCGTAAAAAACCAACAAGTAATAAAAAATAATTATTATGGCTGAAGATAAGGTAGATAAGAAAGACTTATTTCAAGGATTTGATGCGCTCTCGTCATTGATATATCGTGACGATGGTAGCGGTGAACCCATTGCTAAACCAAGGGACGATGATGATACTCCAGAACCTGATTTTACAGGTGACAATGACGATGATGAAAGTGATATACAGGAGCCCGATAGTGACAGCGATGATGGCGATGATGATTCAAAATCTGGTAAAACCGGCGATGATGACGATGACCTCGATGATGATGGTGAGGATTTGAGTCAGTATGAAGGAGACGTTAGTGCTTATTTTGCATCAGACTTAGCGGACAAATTAGGCATAGAGATACCAGAGGATATGGAGATCAAAACATTAGATGGTGTTGTTGATTTACTTATACAGGTAGTAAGGGAGAATTCTATTCCTACTTTTGCAAATGAAGAGTTAGAAAAATTAAATAAGTACGTCACTGAAGGCGGTGATCTTAAAACATACTTCTCAGAGATCTATAGTAATACTTTAGATTTAGACAATATTGACATTGCTGTTGATAGGGATCAGAAGGCTGTTCTTAGGGAACATATGCTTAATCAGGGTTATAAAGAAGAGAAGATTACACGTGCTATAGAGCGTTATGAAGACGCTGGTGTTCTTCAAGATGAAGCCGAAGAAGCCCTAGAATTGGTAAAAGAATTCAGGGAAAAAAAGGCAAAAAAGCTATTAGCGGAACAAGAAAAATTAGCCCTTGATGAAGAAAAAGCGAAACATGATTTCGTGGAAACTGTATATAATACAGTAGGGCAGTTGAAAGACGTTCGTGGTATTCCTTTAACGGAGTCAGACAGACGTGAACTTTTGGACTATATGTTTAAAACAGATAGGACTGGTTTGACTGCAATGCAAAAAGATTATCAAGATCCTAAAAAAAGAATTGGTAATTTAATTGAGACAGCATATTTTATGAAGTATGCTGATAAGATAATTTCAGAAAATAAAAAGCAAGGCGAAAAAAAGGCAATAGAAGATATTCGCAAAAAGTTTAAAGCAGGTAAAAACAAGCGTAGTGCTGGGGGCAATACGAGTTTTGATGGAACTTCAGAACCTCTTCTTAAGCTCTCCTTGCGATAGAGTTAATAACTAAATTTTAATAAACAATGATTGACAACCTTCTTAATAATTTGCAGATCTACAAAACCAAGTGGACTTCAGATTTAAATGATGAGGCTGAATTGTCAAGGTTGCTGTTAACTGCTCCTCATAAGATGCCGGGTATTATATCTACAATATTCGGTCGTTTCGATCAGGGTAGTGTTCTCGACTATATTACTGGCGGCATGGGCCGTACTACAGTGATAGAGAATTCTATCTTTGAATGGGACGTTATGATTGAGTATGATAAGGCGATTGTTATTAAGCGTGCTGTATACAATGGTACAGAAATCACAGCTAACACTCTGGGTGTATATCCTGGTCTTGCAGGTTCTACTTTCCAGATTTGGGTTGCTGAAAAATGGTTTGGTCCAGGTGCTATAGTACAGTTTGACGACAATAAATTCCAAGCTCGTGTTATTGGTGAGCCTTATATGGACGGTAACGACTATGTTTACACACTTACATGTGTAGACGGCAAAGATGATTCTTTCATTATGCCTTCTCTTTTACTTCCTGGTTCGAAGGTTAGCCGCTTGGCATCTGCTTATGAAGAGTGGAGCGACGAGGCTGACATCTTCAATGCTCAGACTCCGTTTAAACTCCGCAACCAGCTCACGACTACTCGTGCTTCATACGATATTAGCGGCGATGCTTTCTCCACTGTTATGGTAATCTCCATGAGGGATCCCAAAACAAAGAAAGAGACAAAGTATTGGTCTGTGTATCAAGAGTGGACTGCATGGCGTCAGTGGTATGAGCGTATTGATAGACTTATGGTCTATATGAAATACAATGCTAACCCTGATGGTACTGTTAATATTAAGGGTACTAATGGCCGTCCGGTTCGTATTGGTGCTGGTCTGTTTGAGCAAATTGCTCCATCCAACAGGCGAGCATACACTACTCTTACATTAGAACTCCTTGATAGTTTCTTATCAGATCTTTCCTACAATATTAAAGGTTTTGGTGAGCGCAATTTTATTGGTCTGTCAGGTGAAATGGGTCTCCGTGAATTTGACCGTGTACTGCGTGAAAAGGCTTCCGGTTATACATTAGTCGATAGCAAGTTCATTAGCGGTTCAGGTCAAGAGCTGACTCTTGGTGGGCAGTTTACTACCTATAAGGGACTTAATGGTATTACAATTACCCTTAAGCATCTGCCTATCCTCGACGATGTTGTTCACAACCGTAAATATCACCCGATAAGTGGTAAGCCTCTTGAGTCATACCGCATCCTTATTATAGATGCTAGTATGCGCGATGGTGAATCCAACTTACGTAAGATAGTCCGTAAAGATCGTGAACTCGTTGTATGGCATACCGCTGGTTCAGTTGCTCCTGGCTCAGGACACGCTAAATCAATCAGCACGCTTCGTTCTAACGCTAAGGACGGGTACTCAGTACACTTCCTTTCAGAGTTTGGTGTAATGCTTGCTGATCCTACAACTTCTGGTGAACTGTATTGCGACGCTGAATAATACTGAATGTAATGTGGGGTGATAATTAATCACCCCTAACATTCTTCTTATGTTTAATTTAAATATCTATAACTATGCAAGTTATATTGCGCCCTATAGGCTGGAATAAATGGTCAGGTATACTCAGGTATAAAAATTGCTTTGACGACCTAGGACCATATTTAACTAGGTCTGGTTCTATGTACACCGGACTTACTTTAGAAGACGAAGAGCGTCTTGGTGCTCAGTTGGGGATAGACTTATCCCGTTCTTCTACAAATCCATTTTGGATTAATTTTAGGATTCGTACATCTGTCAATGATATAATACTTGATACTTCAGACCCCTTTGATGAATTAAAATATTTATTTTGTAAGGGTCACAAGCGTGTTAAAAACTCGTTATTAGAGCAAAAAGCAACTGCTGACTTTGTATTAATAAATAGGGACGAAGAGGCTAAGGTCGAGAATGTATTCAATAGGACTAAACGAGACGCTATTATGGAATTTAGCAAACTTACTCCTACAGAAATACGCAAGTGTTTACGGTTGTTTGGTTATAATGCAGAAAGCATGTCGTCTGAAGTCGCTGAGAATAAACTTTATACATTTGTAGAAGCTAATCCTAAGAAATTTTTAGACAGGTGGGTTAATAATAAATCTCGTGAGATAGAAACTTTAATTGAAGTTGCTGTAGCTAAAAACATAATTCGTAAGAATAAAAATATTTATACTTATGGTTCTGATGTTATAGGTAGCAGCTTGGACGATACTATAGCTTTCTTAAATTCTCCAAACAATCAAGATATTCGTTTGGCAATCATGAATGCTTGTGATACAAAAGACTATTATGTTGTTGGGGAAGCTTCAGAGGAAGATATAGCAGAGTCACTTCAACAGGCAGAGGCTCCGAAACCAAAAACCAAGGCAAAACCAAAAAAAGAAGAAGTAGATGAATAAATCAGAAATGCATATAGCATTTAAGATTGAACTAGACAAGGTTGAATCACTACAATATCCTGCTTTTATACCAGCTGAGATTGATTATTTCTTTGATAGAGCTCAAGAACAATTTGTTAAAAGTAGGTATGGTGGTAACAACCCTGCTGGTACTTCTTTTGAACAAAATCAAAAGAGACTGGATGATTTAAGGTATTTAGTAGTTGAAGGTACATTACCAGCAACAAGCGATGATGTCCTTAATGTATCTGAGAAACCCAATTGTTATATAGTTGATTTAACAGATCTTGATACAGATGATCCATATATGTTTTTAGTAGGTGAAGAATGTACTATAACTTATATAGATCGTTTAACACATCAATCTGTTAATAAAATACAACCAATAACAGAATGTTCAGCAAATACATATATTGCTCAAGTACACGATCCCCTGTCTCCACATAGGTTGCATTATAATACTGCTAGCCCATTAAGGCTAATTAAGTCTAATTATGTTGAATTAATAACAGACGGCACATATAGTATATTTAATTATATAATTAGGTATATTAAGGAGCCTGAGTCATTTACAACATTAGCGGCTACAGATTCACCTGATTTTCCAAATCATGTGCATCCTGAATTAGTTAAGCTCGCAGTAAATATTGCACTTGAGAATATTGAATCTCCACGTATTCAGTCATACCCGACTAAGGTGGCTGAAATGGAGTAATATTAATTTAATAAATAATAAATAATGATTACAAAACCCTTTAAGCTGTTTATAGCAAAATCTGTTGCTCAGAACGCTAATATTACTGGTGGTGAGACTTTAACATCTCTTATGACTACTGGTGGTACTGACGCTCTTGGTGATGGGGAACTTACTGTTCTTAATAAGAACTTTAATGTTTTAACAGCTAACGATACTGTGGCTGATAGCGATACTATCTATATTGGTATTGGTACTACTAAGACCTATCCACTTGTTCCGGAAAGCGGTTCTGCTATTACGGCTCGTAAGATTAGGCTTTCAGATCCTATTATAGGCAACTATGTTACGAAATATAGTGGTAGGGCTTATGCTGCAATGGCTCAGCAAGTTAGCAATTCTGTTTTAACTGCTCCGACTGCAGGTAGGGAATACATTGTACGTTGTGTCTATAAGGATCTCGAAGAACATCCAGGTATGTTTAAGCAGGAGTGGCGTTATACTGCTACTGCAGCCGATGCTGCCGCTGTGGATACCTTTGGCGCTAATCTTGTAGCAGCTGTTAATAATAATGGTGATCGTCGTGTTACTGCTAGCTATGCTACTGCTAGTGATACCTTTACTCTTACGGGTAGGGCTATTCCTGGTTGTACTACTAGTTTAAACGATATCGATGAAGTGAGAGTTGTTTCATTTGATGCATATATCAACTACATTGATACAGATGGTTATGAGCAGAAAGCTTATACAGTTACTGTGGGCACTCGTGCAACTACAGGATCTGGTACATGGCAACTTATGAGGGATCTTGAAAAGGAATCTTGGGGTTATGAAGGTGTATATAATAGGCGTGAATTCCCTGTTATTCTTCCCGAATTTTCCACCAACCCGTCTCTTACTTATCATATTATAACTATTGAGCACGAAGTTCCTTATAAGACTCCAAATAACTTATACTTAGAAACTACACAGGTAAAAACCATTATTGCTATTCCTGATGGTACTAATGGCGATGGTCAGCAGACATATATTAGGGGTCTGTTGAATCCCTGGATGGCTTCAACGCCAAAAGCTTTTGCTAATATAAGTTCTCTTTAATTAGTATAACATGGGGGTCAGACCAACCCTGGCCCCCTATTTTTCTTAATATATGGCATTAACAACAAGTTTATCCTTAGGGGTAAGGAACGATAACAAAGTATTGGTTATAGTAGACAATACAAATGATTATGGTAGTGACAATGGTAATATTGCAGTAAGTGATATTACCAGTTTAACATTAGGCGTAAGTTATATGAACTCGTCTAAAAAGTCTGTTACATATGACACTATAGATTTATATGCATTATTTGGTCCATTTGTTATTCAAAGTGATTTAACCTTTGAATTAAATCCCAGTCATTTTATGATTAATTCTGTACCAATAGGTACTGCAGAAGATGAATTTATGGACGGTGTTTATCACTTTATTTATACAATCAATGTAACAGAATCTATTAAGGAGTATGATATATTATTTGACGGTAGAGTTGTTAACGCTGCATATGAAATATTAAGGCGGATTCCAGAATCATACATATGCGGTTTATGTAATACTAAAGAAGTACTAGATGCCATATTTACAATGGGTATGATAGATGCAATGGAATCTGCTGCTTACATCGGTCATGATGAAAGCATTTTAGAACAATTGGCTGTAATAGAAAGATTAGTAACAAATGGCTCTAATTATACTTGGTGATGCTTCTAGCATAGGCTCCCTACATAATATAATAGTACCCTATAAAGATCAATATAGGATTGGCTGGGGACACGGTGGTGTTGTAATAGGCAATACTATAGACAACCGGCTTTTTAGTACAGGTACTGTTGTATTGGCAGGTACTAATGTAACCATTGGTACGTCTGCTTTAGGTGCTCGCCAATATTTAAACTTATCAGTGGCAGATCCTTCTGCTGCTGCAAACTATGTTTCGGCTGGGGATTATATATCATTATCTACGGCGGGAGCTGGTACCACAATATCTGTAACAGGTCTACAACCAGCAGGTCCATATGTAACAACTGCTGCAGATCCTTATCATGATCATGGTGGTATTGCTCATGCTATAGGTAATATTGGTGGTACAATAGGTACGTATACTACAAACTCAGCACCGGGTACATTTTGTGGGTGGTCACTAAGTATACCTAATTTTTTAACTACCGCTGCTTTATCGAATCACGGGCATACAAATTATGCGGGTTTAGGGGCAACTACTGGTACTACTGCTGGTACAGATATTAAGGCTACACTTGATGGTGGTGGTTTAAGTTTAAGGACGCCCAGGTTTATAACTACAGCAGCTCCTGTAAATCATATACATGGTTTTATAACAACCATGAGCACTACAGGTTCTGTAATGTCTTATACTTCAAATAGTGGTGGACTTACATTGGGTGTACCTCAATGGTTAACAACACTCCCAGGTGGCGGTGGTGGTAATAATTTAACACTTGCTGGTAACACATCTGGTACATTAACGCCTTTTAGCGCAGGTACTGTTACTATAGCAGGTGGCGATAATATAACATTAAGTCAAGATGGTAACGCGTTTACTATTATAGGTGCAGCTAGTGGTACTAATGCTGGTATTGCAGCATCAATGGGTACTGCTAATACTACTGGTACTAAAGCGTTAATTAGTACTGGTACATTGTATATTGAAGGTGGCGATAATATTACTATTTCTCAACAGAATAATACATTGCGTATTATAGGTGGTAGTGTAGCACCCGGTACAGCTTCAAATGCTGTGCATGCTGGTAATAATATAAGTTTATCTACACAAGGCGTTAATACGACTATATCAGTTGTTGGTTTACAGCCTGCAACAAACATGTCATTATATCAGCAGACATCCAATATGTCATTGTACCAATTGACTGCACAAAATACTGCATCTTTAGGTACTGCATATACATCGCATACGCATAGTAATTTATATGCTCCTTTAAATTATACATCTCATACACATAGCAATTTATATATTCCATTAGCTAATACTAGTAGGTATGCTGGTACAAATGGTGCTATAACAGGTGGTTCGTTAACTCTTAATACTAGTGGCGCATCAATTAATATACAGGAACGCTCATTAAGGTTTATTGATTCTCATGGTGTTTCATGGGGTAGTGCTGTTAATGGTTATACTACTAGCGTTACAGCATCTGTAGAAGCTGGTATTAATAGTAGTTTATTAGGCAGTATATATTTTAATGATGCCAATGGTGTTACTTGGGGTAGTGCTACAAGCGGTAATTCTACAACTATAACTGCTTCTGTTAATACAGCAGGCGGTGGTGGCGGTGGGGCTGCATTGCAAGGCTCTGGTACATATACTCAAAATACTGGGACAATACAATTTGCTAATTCAAACGGCATATCTTTTGGTCTGGCTAGCAATAGGATGACAGCATCAGTTGCTAATAACGCTGGTAATTTATATTTCTCAGACGGTCAAGGTATATCATTTGGGGTTAGCACATCTGGTTCTAGTACTACAGTTACTGGTTCTGTTATAGGTGGTACGATGAGTGGTGAATATGCCGGCACAGTATTTTCTACAAGTAGTGTTACAGGTTCTAATATTCGTGGTTCTGCAAATACAGCAGGTATTAGTCTAAGTGTACCCAATTATGTTACTAGGACAGGTAGTTTACTTTTTGCTAATAATAGTGGTAATATAACTTGGTCTTCGAGTGTTAATAATAATAGTACATACGTATATGGTAGTGCTCCAGTAGGCGGTGGTAGTGGTACATATGACGTATCTCATACACATGGTAATGTATCTGGTATCAATATATCAGCTACGTCTGCTAGCAATGGTTTAACATTAAGTGTTCCCAATTACCTCACTACAGCAGCGTTATCAAATCATAGCCATGGTAATGTTTCATTGGCACTCACAAATCTTAGTGCTACTGCGTCGAGTCGTAGCAATGGTTTAACTTTATCTCTCTCATCTCCTCCTCCAGCATCAGGTGGTGGTATAGCAGTACAAGGGTCTGGTACTTACATTCATACTAGCGGTACAGTTAGGTTTGTAAATTCCAATGGTCTAACCTTTGGTTTAGCTACAAATGGGTCATTAACTGGCTCAGTTGCCAACAATGTTGGTAGTATGTACTTTTCTGATGCCAATGGTGTTAGCTTTGGTGTTAGTAGTAATACTAATAATCAAAGTACTATAACTGCTTCCTTTAATGCTGGCGCAACTCATACTCATCCATACATGGGTACTGGCGTTAGTAGTTCTGGTAATATAACTGTTATGGGTAATACTGCAGGTTTATCAATAACTGCTCCAGTATTAGGTTTCTTATATTTTAGTAATGCAAATGGGCATAGTTGGTCAAGTTCAACCAGTGGTGTTTCAACCTCAATATATATTTGTACATAAAATAAATAAGTTATGGCGTATCCTGTAATTGAAGGTTATTCCCAAGGAGGTAATACTAATAGTAGCCAAACTAGTATTCCAATTACATTGCCAAGTAATATTCAAATGAATGAATTTATATTGGGATTTATAGCTAGTGGTCGAGGTGCTCCTACATCTGGTAAAAATTCTTCTGCCAATTTTCATATGACTCCTAATATACAAGATCGATTGGGTTATCAAAACTTAACTTGTTTTTATGCAAAAGCATATGGAAATAATAATGATTATATAACTATATTTCTCGGTAATGGTTCTATAACAAATTGGATAGTATATAGGATATCTGGTCATGGTATGTATTCTGCTGCAGATTTTAATATGTCTTACCTTAGTGATATATATCGAGGAAATTTTCCTCTTGCCGGATATCAAGAGTTTCCGTTGAATAATGATGAAAGATTATATATTTCTGCAGTAAGTTATGTATATCGTACTGAAAATCTAGCCCCTCCTTCAACATGGACTGGTTTTATTCATGAACCATTCAATGGGAATGATCGTTATGGAGCTGGTGTAGCTACAACTCATAGGTTATTAAATATGCCGGCAGTTGAACAGGATTGGTGGACTAATACTGACCAAAGTAGTAATGGTATTTCATCTGTAACTGTTCGTATAAAACCAGGTGGTTTACCAGGGGCCTTGGATACAGGCGTTGGTATTGTCACTTTGCCTCATATAATAGTAAATTAATATGTCATTTCCAATTATACAAAACGCAACTGCTGGTAGTAATTCTACAAATACTACAGATCATTCGATTATAATGCCATCTGGTATTCAAATTGGTAATTTAATAATAGTATTTATAGCTGTTGATGGTAATGTAAAATTGTTTATAGATACTGCTATTAGTGGGGACGATTGGACCGAAGCAGTTAAGACATCTACGGCTAATTTAACAATAGGTTTATATTGGAAGATAGCAGCTGGCGACAGTACAGATGCTTTGCAAATAACAACTGATTATAGTCAAATGTCATCGTATATATCACTTACAATTAATAATTATCTAATGGGCAATCCAATTAGGGTAAGTTCATCTGCTTCAGGTTCTTCTACTAATATGAATCCGCCATCACTTGCTCCAACATATGGTGCTAATGATTATTTATGGTTTGTATTTGGTGGTATAGACAATGATTTGGTTGCTACAGCTGCTCCAACAGGTTTCAGTGATTTAAGGACTTCAATTTGTAATAGTACCGAAGGTGTTGGTTGTTCAATTGCATCTAGGCAATATAATACTGGATCTTCTTATGATCCACCTGTATTTACAAGTCCAAATGGTCCTTGGGTTACATGTACTGTATTAATAAATCCGTTGGAGGCAAGTGGTATTAGCATACCCATGTTTGCTTATTATAATTTTTAATTATGTCTATAGTAATTAGCGCACCATTATTTAAGGGATCTGTATCAGTAGTGGTTATACATACAGATCAACAGTATATGTATTATAGTGATGGCATTGCTATATGGCGTAAGGGTGTTCGTGGTTATTCTTATGTAATTGATAAAGCGTTAACCCCAACGGGTTTCGGTGGTACTGAAAATACTGATTGGGAGAATGTATATAATATAATATAATAATATGAGTGGCACAGTAGAGTTTCGTAGGCAAACTACGATTGAAAAAATTGAACCTTTGTATGGAATACCTGAATTACACGATGGTTATACATATGGTAGGTACGAAGCCAAAGCCGCTAATATAACTATGGACACAGAAGAACCAACAAGAGTTCTTACTTTGGCTGATTTAAGTGGTAGTAATCATCATATGACTGGAATGTATGGTTCTATTCAATGGTCTGTAGGTCCGGAATGGGATGCTGTAAATGAGGAATTGGAGTTTGGTGCTTCTACCAGTTCTTATATATTATCCACACCATCATTTACATCGACATCTCAAATAACAATATATACAGTTGTGAGAATAAATAATTGGGAATCAGATAAAGCAATACATCATGATATAGATCCAAGAGGTTTTTATGCTGCTCTTACAACCACAGTAAATGATATAGTATCATATAATGGAACATGGGCTTTTGGGTGTGATAACGCATCTGTTGGTCAATATGGTGTTCTTACTGCAAGATTTACTGGGGGGGATAATTCTGTTTTACAATGGAATAAAAGAACGAGGGGTATTGGAAATAATGGTAATTTAGCACATACTTTATTTTCATACGGAGGATTGAATGGTTCTTCAGCGAATATGTCAATAAAAGAGATAATCATACGAATGACGAGTGATAGTGATAGTAATATGGATGCCATCCAGTCTTATTTAATGAGTAAATACAACATATCCAATTAATATGAAGCGTTTTGCGTTATCCATATTAGCAACTTTTATTGCTATATCTTCATACGCAACAACTTTTTATGTTGCCACGAATGGCAATGATAACAATAACGGTACTTCTTTAAACACACCCTTTGCTACTTGGCAAAAAGGTATAAATGAAGCATATCCTGGAGATACAATATTTGTTCGCGGGGGTGTTTATTATTTATATGGTAATGATCCTTGGGTTGAAGTTAATCCCACAAGATGGCCTGTTGGTCGAGGACGTAGTGGAACAAGAGAAAACCCAATTTGCTTCTGGGCTTATCCACCGGATTATGAAGCTGGCAATCATCCCATTTTAGATTGTCATAATGCATATGAAACTGCTGGGACTAATTTTTCATGTTTCAGTCTTTATGGTGTTGAGTATTGGCATATAAAAGGAATAACAGTTAGAAATGCATATCAACGAGGCCTGGCAAATAGAAGACCACAAGGAATTGGTGGTGTTTTATCTGCTAATTTAAAATTTGAGAATTGTACCGCATATAATATATCAGCAAGGGGTTTTTATTATTCGTCTGGTGCTTGGAATACATGGGACGCAGAATATGCGAATCCTGAAAATCCTCAATATGCGATGTGGGATTCAGATACTACATATTTCATTAATTGTGACGCTTATGACATCCGTGATTCAATAAATTGTTCTTCTGGAGATGGTTGGAAATGTCATAGTTATTTTGGTAAAGCTTTAATTTTTGAGGGCTGTCG
>Ga0302244_1001401_pt1 | contig 14847 bp, 13 predicted proteins | sample AAG_UR_Phe_MG_FD_193513 | JGI IMG/M metagenome (GOLD analysis project Ga0302244, IMG submission 193513) | Enriched activated sludge microbial communities from anaerobic digester in WTTP, New Holstein, Wisconsin, United States - AAG_UR_Phe | ecosystem: Engineered > Bioreactor > Anaerobic >... | reverse complement strand
TTATGACTTCTTACAGGTGAATACTTGAATTCAAATCGTATTGAATGCAAAATTAGTAACTTTGCTTCAATTTACAATAAGAAAATGAAATAAATAAAAGCCGAACGCACAACAAAGTGTATATGCCATAAGGGTTTCAGTGGGTATTCAAGCATTGTAGCCCGCTCAAACTTTCGTGTCGGTGGACAGGGAACTACTCCGCAATCCCTTACGGCACATACACTCGACCGTTAGCGGTCATTGTAGGACGACCCCGCGAGACAGACAATTCAACTTCTGAATTTTTAAATAGGCTCAACAAGACAAAAACATTTAATTTATTATCTTAAAACAATTAATATTTATTAAGTATCAATAAACAATTATTATATTTGTGGCGTAAAAACAAAATCGTAAAATCATCATGAAAAGAATTTCAACAATATTTCTTCAGGCAGTCATCGTGCTTATTGGCATTGTAGCACTTGCCATTTTGATTCGGGTTCCATTAACTGAGGGAAGAGCCACAAACTTAGACTTGTTCAGTATCTACTCTGACCCGTTTATCTTGTATGGATATGCTGCATCCATCGCTTTTTTTGTTGCGTTATACAAAGCGTTCAAATTACTTGGCTACATCGGGCAAAATAAAGTATTTTCATCAAACTCTGTTAAGGCTTTAAAGAGTATAAAGCATTGTGCAATCGTACTAAGTATTTTAATTGTTGCGGCAGGACTGTACATAAGGATATTTCATAGTAGAGAAGACGACCCTGCGGGTTTTCTTGCCATTTGTATCGTAACAACTTTTGCTTCTATCGTAGTTGCAACTGCTGCGGCAATATTTGAAAAATTATTGCAAAATGCCGTAGACATGAAATCTGAAAATGACTTAACAGTTTAAACTATGCCAATTATTGTAAATTTGGACGTGATGATGGCAAAGCGAAAAATTTCTCTGAATGAACTTTCTGAAAGAGTTGATTTGACATTATCTAACCTTTCTATTTTAAAGACAGGAAAGGCGAAGGCAATTCGTTTTAGCACCTTAGATGCAATCTGTAAAGCATTAGACTGCCAACCGGGTGACATTTTGGAATATGTAAATGACAAAGAAAAAACAACGAACCGCTAACACGTCGTATACTGCATAGCCTGCCGCAGGCGCAACCCAGGCTACGCAGCATACGACCATCCGTTACCAACAAGCCTAAAAGAGACCGTACCAATGAAAATTTGTTGCATAGAGATTGAAAAGGAAAATGCCACCGCACAAAAGCAAGAGTGTGGTTGCCCGTCCCTACAACCATCCCTTCGCAACCACACACATGCTTTTTTTGCCAGCGCACCCGCTTCGTTGATAATTATGTGCTAAATTGATAGACTTTTAAAAACAAGATTATGCAGAAAGAAATTGAAATAATTCAAAGACATGCTAAAGAGCTTAAGAAATTAGAACAAAGTGAACAATATCTCTTTGACTCTTTGAATTCTAAATCCAAAGCAGAAATTGACGGATTGATAAATGATTTCAGTTTTGTGCGTTCAGACTTTTCTGCAACACGATTTCAACCTGTGAATTTATTGCGTTTCGACATACTTCACTTATTAAAAGAAGGAACACAAATTAGTTCGGAAACTGTTGAAAACATTAAGACTAAGATAATTGAAAAAGACGAAGAATATTTTTCAAAGTACGGTGACATATTAGTAAATGCCTTAAAAAATTATCCTCAAAAGAAGAAATCTCCTTTCGTTAATTGGCAGAGAAATTACTGTATTTTCTTTCCATTTATTTACACTAATCCAATAAAGAATGAAACAAGTTCTGCCTTAGATAAAGTAGTTGATGGACTTGATAAAGCATTAAAGCTAAAAAACTACAAAAGCCATATTGTTGATTTTAATGGCCCTCAAAATTACGGAACATCATATTGTTGGATTGCTGGATTTCCAGAAAATAAAATTTCCCACCGAAAAGCTTATCAATTATTTCTAAAAATCAGCGCAGAAAAAATTGAAGCTGGAATTTTAGCTGGCTGGGATATTAATGATAAGGCATCAAATACACTTGAGGATTTTAATACAATCGAAGAAGTAATTGAAAAACTTAAAGCTTCAAAACAAACCGTTGAGAAAAAAAACAATGCTTTAATTAATTATTGGAAATTCGCACCAGGAGAAAACGGGATTTATTGGGATGAATTTTATAAAGAGAATATTATAGCTATTGGTTGGGACGATTTAACCGACCTTAAAACTTATACAACCGAATCACTTGCAGAAGATTTAGGCGTTGAAGATTCCGACAACTCAAATCAAATATGGAATATTGAAAATTTTAGGGACGCAAGTATCGGGGACGTTGTCATTGCAAACAAAGGAAAAAGTAAAGCACTTGGTATTGGCGTAATTACTGGTGAATATGAATTTAAACCTGAACGAAAAGAAAACAAACATATTAGAAAAGTAAAATGGTTGATAAACCAATTAGTTGATTTTGAAAAGACCATTTTTCGACCTGATACGTTTACGCCAACTTTAAAATGGAGTAGCATAAAAGAAAAATACATTCAAAGTAATCCTGCATTTGAAAAAATATTCAATGACTTAGAAACAGGAAAAGAAATTCTACCTCCTCCGAAAGCATTACCAAAAGACTCTGAATCACAGAATTTCTGGTGGTTAAATGCAAATCCTAAAATTTGGCGAATTGACAGTTACGAACTTGGAGATATTCAATCTTATACATCCCATAACGACAAAGGAAACAAACGCAGGATTTATAAATATTTTGAAGAAGCAAAACCCGGTGATTTAGTAATTGGTTATGAAAGCACTCCGGTAAAACAAATTAAAGCAATTTTTGAAATAACCGAAGGATTGCACATCGATGACAATGAAGGAGAGATTATAAATTTTGAAATTAAAGAAATTGTCAAAGACCCAATTTCATGGGATGAATTAAAGGAAACTAAAGGACTTGAAAATTGTGAAGTCTTTATAAATAATCAGGGTAGTTTATTCAGCTTAACTCTTGATGAATTCGATATAATAAGAGATTTAATAGACGAGAAAAATATTGTCTCTGAAAAAGAAATCGAAAAAGTCGAGATTAAACAATATTCATTTTCTTCCGACCCAGACAAACCATTTTTAGAAGAACAAGAAATCGCTGAAATCATTCATTCTCTTGAAGTAAAGAAAAATATTGTTTTGCAAGGCCCTCCAGGTGTAGGGAAAACTTTTGTCGCAAAAAAGATAGCTTATGAAATGATGAAAAATACTGATGATACAAAAATCAGGATGATTCAATTTCACCAATCTTATTCATATGAAGATTTTATTCAGGGAATCCGACCATCAGAAAAGAGCTTTAAAGTTAAAAACGGCATATTCTATGAATTTTGTAAAAAGGCGGAATTAGAACCAGACCAAAAGTTTTTCTTTATAATTGACGAAATAAACAGAGGCAATCTCAGTAAGATATTTGGTGAATTAATGATGCTTATTGAATCTGATAAAAGAGGAAAATACAGCGTACCATTAACTTACTCTGATAAAGATGATGCATTATTTTCAGTTCCTGAAAATCTATACCTGATTGGCACAATGAATACTGCCGACCGTTCATTAGCAATCGTTGATTATGCTTTACGTAGGCGGTTTAGGTTTATTACATTAGAGCCAAAATTCAATAATAGATTTAAAGATTTCCTTAATTCTAAAGGATTTTCAAGTGACTTTATTCAGGAAATATCATCAAAACTTAAATTGCTAAACGATAAAATTAAATCGGATAAAAATTTAGGTTCAGGTTTTCTAATTGGGCATAGTTTCTTTTGTAACGCAAACTCTGAAAATGAAAGAAAGTGGTTTGAAAATATTGTCAAGTTTGAAATAAGTCCGCTATTGGAAGAATATTGGTTTGATGATAGCGAAAAAGTTAGAAACGAAATAGACCTACTTTTATCATAAGTATGCAAATCCCAATTCAAAATATCTATTATTTGTTGTGCTATGCATGGAACAAGCTTGAAGAAAGTGAGATTGTAAATGTAAATGAAATTGACTCAACTGAACTGATAGACTTATTTGCAAAAGTTCTTTCAAATAGTTGTTCTCGCCTATTAAAACAAGGACTTGATAGGTATTACATTGAGCATGAGAATGTAATCATGGGAATTAAAGGTAAATTCAATTTCTCAGCAACAATAAAACAGAATGTACTTCCTCTTAGCAAAACTGCTTGCATTTATGATGAGTTTGATTATGACATTTTGCACAACCAAATTTTAAAAACGACAATTGGGAAATTATTAAGAACAAAGAATTTGGATTCATCAATCAAAGATGAATTGCATAAAGTATATTTGAAATTACCTCCAATTTCTGAGATAGTTATTCGGAAAGCAATGTTCAACCAAATAAGACTACATCGCAATAATTATCACTATGATTTTATTTTAAAAGTATGCCAGATTGTTAATGAAAATCTATTTATTGACGAGTCTAAAGGAAACTATAAATTCAAGGATTTTACTCGTGAAGAAAAGGCGATGGCAAGATTATTTGAAGCTTTTGTAAAGAATTTTTATAAAATTGAAACGGACTTTTCTGTTTCAAGTGATTCTATTACATGGCAGTTTGAGTCAGATAATGCAGAGGATTTAGAAATGTTGCCTACAATGCTTACTGACATAACTTTGCAAAGCAAAAGTCAAAAAGTAATAATTGACACAAAATATTACAAGGAAGCATTCCAAACTAGATTTGATAAGCAAAAAATAAATTCGAGTAATTTATATCAGCTCTTCTCATATTTAAAAAATCAAGAGACTGATTCTGAACTAACCCAAAATTGTGAAGGGATTTTACTTTATCCTTCAATCCAAAACGATTTTGTGCACTCATTTAAATATGAGAACCATAAAATAAGGATTATATCAATAAACCTAAATCAAGATTGGCAAAACATACGGACTGATTTATTAAAAATTGTAGCATGAGAACCAATCCGACACACACCATCCCTTCGCTCTCAGGCACATTTGGCATTCCCGCAAGGCTTGCTCACAATCCAAAAATGCCAAAAGAGCCTTCAAGCCCTTCCCGCTCCAACACCGAGACAGAGCGGTGCAACAAGATGATTATTAATACTTTGATGAATAAAGGCCAGTTGGTAACATCGTGTATAGTGCATTTGGCGGATAGTGCTAATATTAAGGGTGTTACACATAATAAGCGATGTAGCGGTTTGACAGGTTTGTGCTTCGAATCGCCAAACGACACCATACACGTAACCGTTGCCAACAAGTTTAAGAAAGACACAGCATGAGACACATACAACCTGATTTGACAGAAGAATTACTAGAGCATTTTAAAGACCCAAATAAAGTTGGTTCTTCTGAGCCGTTTCTGGTTAATACATTTCGAGAATTGGTAGAACATACTGCGAAATTATCCTTTAGAAATAAGGATTACTTATTATTCTATCGTGGTCAAAACACCGATTACAGGAACAAAGCAGGAAATTCTTCTTTCTATCCCAGCATTTATCGGGGTGATTACTTGCCGATTCGAGAATTGACAAATCGGTATGATATTTTAGAGGGTGCGAGTAAAGCTTTAGTTCAACTCTTTGAGAAAGAAAAAATTGATGGTTATAAAGAGCTGAAACGCAGAAGAGCAGTGCAATGGAGCATATTACAACATTATGAAGTTTGTGCTACACCATATCTTGATTTTACACATTCATTAAGGGTTGCTTGTTCATTTGCAACAATGGATAATGAAAATGAATTTGCATACATTTTTGTATTTGGACTTCCATATTTTACAAACAGGATTACTATTAATTCCGAACACGACATAATAAACATCAGACTTCTAAGTATTTGTCCACCAACCGCATTAAGACCATATTTCCAAGAGGGATATTTAGTAGGGACAGATGACATTACAACAAATTACGAAAGCAAAACAGAACTTGATTTTAATAATCGGTTAATTGCAAAATTTAAAATACCTAATAACAATGGATTCTGGGGCGATGGTTTTGATAAAATCCCTAAAAAATCACTTTATCCAGACAATGACCCGATTTTTGATTTATGTAATCAAATTAAAGAAATTGCTGAAAAAGAATTAAAGACTGGTGATTTGGGAGAATTCTTGAAATTGTGGGCAGAACTTGAAGAATTTTTAGTTACTAAAGCTGGAAAAGAATCTAAAAGATTTTTAGGAGTAAGAGAAGCAATTAGACAACTAAATGAAGAAGGAATCATTGACAAAGAATTAGCTTATCAAATTGATAGATTAAGGAATTTTAGAAACACTTTAGTGCATTCTCCGAAAAAAATAAGCTCTGGACAGATACAGGATTATTTATATTCACTTGAAAATATATTGAAAGAAATAAAACCAGTTGGCAACACGCGGTATAAAAAATTGCCGGGATAGTAGGTTATTTAAGGGTTGTAGCCCGCTTCAACTTTTGTGTAACTTGATAGGAAATCGCCCGCAATCGGCAACTTTTCATACCGCCAACCGTTAGGGTCGCATTGTCCGCCCTTTTAGCTTAGGAGGTTTACTTGCCTGGTCTGTGTTAATATCGAACATCATAGAAGCATATAAAACACGAGAAAAATTAAAGGGCTTACGCTCGGCCATCGCTCACGGCACTTGCATATAGCCTTCCCGGTTTTGCAGTAAGGCAATATGCAAAACCGGCCCATGAAGGCTATCTGCAAGTGCCTCCCACGCTGCCCGCTCTAACAACGACGCCCTAACAAGACGGTAAATGCCATGCGGTAATTTTAACAAAAGAAAAATTTGTATTTTTAATAAAACAAGTATTATAAAGACAAACAAACCATTTTAAGCCGCACGGCACTTACCGCAGAACGTTAGGGTCGCATTGTCCACCCTTTTAGCTTACAAGGTTTATTTGCCTGGACAGTGTTAATATCGGACATCATGAAAGCTTATAAAACACGAGAAAAATAAAAGGGCTTACGCTCGGCCATCGCTCACGGCACTTGCATATAGCCTTCCCGGTTTTGCGGGAAGACAATATGCAAAACCGGCTCATGAAGGCTATCTGCAAGTGCCTTCCACGCTGCCCGCTCTAACAACGACGCCCTAACAAGTCGGTAAATGCCATGCGGTAATTTTAACAAAAAGAAAAATTTGTATTTTTAACAAAACCATCAAATAAGAACAAACATATCTTATTAAGCCGCACGGCACTTACCGCCAACCGTTAGGGTCGCATTGTCCGCCCTTTTAGCTTACAAGGTTTATTTGCCTGGTCGGTGTTAATATCGAACATCATGAAAGCTTATAAAACACGAGAAAAATAAAAGGGCTTACGCTCGGCCATCGCTCACGGCACTTGTATATAGCCTTCCCGGTTTTGCGGGAAGTCAATATGCAAAACCGGCTCATGAAGGCTATCTGCAAGTGCCTCCCACGCTGCCCGCTCTAACAACGACGCCCTAACAAGTCGGTAAATGCCATGCGGTAATTTTAACAAAAAGAAAAATTTGCATTTTTAACAAAACCATCAAATAAGAACAAACATATCTTATTAAGCCGCACGGCACTTACCGCCAACCGTTGTGCCGCATGCTAAGAAAGCCGTTTCGCAGATAAACAATGAATTCAAAATGGAAAGTATAATAGATAAAATTCGAACTGAATTAGAATATAGTATTGACGAGAAAACTCAGGCGACAAGTCAATATTTCTTTAAAGAAAAGATAAAGTGTTATGGAGTCAAGACTCCAACTGTAAACAAGATTAGTAAGGAGTATTTTAAACTTATTGATTCTAAAACAAAATCAGAAATATTTGACCTTTGTGAGATTTTATGGCAATCAGGATTTATCGAAGAATCATTTATTGCCTGCAATTGGTCGTATTATATTCATAAAAAATACGAACCTGAAGATTTTCAAATATTTGAGAAATGGATTAATGATTATGTCAATAATTGGGCTTCATGTGATACATTATGTAATCATACGATTGGTGAATTTATTGAGATGTATCCTGAGTATTTAGTAAGGTTAAAAGACTTAGCTAAATCAGATAATAGATGGCTACGCCGGGCTTCTTCAGTAACTTTAATTATACCAGCCAGAAAGGGGAAATTTCTCAACGAGATACTAGAAATTGCGGATATCCTGCTATTGGATAAGGACGATTTAGTACAAAAAGGTTATGGTTGGATGTTAAAAGCTGCAAGTGAAGCAAAGCAAAAAGAAGTATTTGAATATGTGATTAAAAACAAAGCTATTATGCCACGTACAGCATTACGATATGCAATTGAAAAAATGCCAAAAGATTTGAAAAATAAAGCTATGAAAAGATAAATTTTCTTTACGACAAGGACAAAAATGATAACTTAAAGCACGACGGCACAACAAAGGCTATATGCAATAAGGGTTTTAGTGGTAATTTAAGCGTACTGCCCCGCTCAAACTTTGGTTTAACTCGACAGGACAGTAGCCCGCAATCCCTTACTGCATATAGCCTCGACCGTTAGGGTCGCATTGTCCGCCCTTTTAGCTTACAAGGTTTATTTGCCTGGTTCTTGTTAATATCGGACATCATGAAAGCTTATAAAACACGAGAAAAATAAAAGGGCTTACGCTCGGCCATCGCTCACGGCCTTGCATATAGCCTTCCCGGTTTTGCAGTAAGGCAATATGCAAAACCGGCCGATGAAGGCTATCTGCAAGTGCCTCCCACGCTACTCGCTCTAACAACGACGCCCTAACAAGTCGGTAAATGCCATGCGGTAATTTTAACAAAAGAAAAATTTGAATTTTTAACAAAACCATCAAATAAAAACAAACAAATCTCTTTAAGCCGCACGGCATTTACCGCAGAACGTTAGGGTCGCATTGTCCGCCCTTTTAGCTTGCAAGGTTTATTTGCCTGGACAGTGTTAATATTGAACATCATAGAAGCTTATAAAACACGAGAAAAATAAAAGGGCTTACGCTCGGCCATCGCTCACGGCACTTGCATATAGCCTTCCCGGTTTTGCGGGAAGACAATATGCAAAACCGGCCCATGAATGCTATCAGCAAGAGCCTTCCAACGCTGCCAGAGCTATCAACGACGCCCTAACAAGACGGTAAATGCCATGCGGTAATTTTAACAAAAAGAAAAATTTGTATTTTTAATAAAAACATCAAATAAAAACAAACATATCTTTTTAAGCGCACGGCACTTACCGCAGAACGTTATGCGCAAAAACCAAACATAGATGATCAATTCAAATTATAACCACAAAATGATGAATAAGAGAATCCGATCTGTTTTAATTCTTTTGGCTCCATTTTCATTGATAGTTCTAACACAAAGTTGCCGAATAGAGAGTGATGTCAATAGCTATCTGGAAACAGTACTAAAGAGTATATCAAAAATTGAATCTGCCGTATATTCCTCGACTATATCTGGCAGTATACCTGGGGATACTTTAAAGTATGTCACATATTCAACACAAACTGAAGAATATTTTAATCCATCAGATACGACAATCGGCTCAATTTTCACGGTAGTACAACAAGATGCTACACACAAAGCCAGTTGGGTTTATGACGGTTACGCCAGAATATTCATGGATTGGAACGAAAAAACAATTTCCATTGACAGTTTTAAAATCGCAAGGTACCCTTTCCGACCTGTAAGACCACCATTCTACAATTATACAAAGAGCATAATTCAATATGCTCTAAACACAAAAGACAGTATTGAGGTTGAACTGATTGACCTCACTGACACTATTTTGATCCGGTTGGCAGTTTACGGCAAGTCCGTTGAATTTTTCGGAAAACCATTTTATAACGACACCAAGTACACCGAAGAACCTTTATCAAAATATGATATCTGGATAAAAAAAATTGACAATTTGCCATGCAAATATAAGAGAAACCTTGTGTACACTAGAAATTGGGAATCAATAGAAACTGTCGTTTTTAATCATAAAAAAATTGTAGAATTTGAGGTATCAAAATATGTACCTGAAGGTTTCACACTGCAGACCAAGAAAAGCCAGAGTGAGAGAACCGTAGACCTAACAGATAAGAAAGCCCCTGAATTAGAACTGATTGACTCTGATAACAACTCTTTTAGGCTGAAAGATCTCAAAAGCAAAGTCATATTGATCCAGTTTACCGGAATCGGATGCGGCTTCTGTCATCTTTCAGTAGAGTTCTTGAATAGCCTCATCAAGGAATATAAACAAAGTGATCTGGGCCTTATTGCTATCGAGACGTGGAACAATGATCCCGAAATAATAAAGAGGTATATCTCAAACAACCATATCTCTTATCACTACTTGAGGGCCACAGAAGAGAACATCAGGCAATATCAAATCTCTGGGGTTCCGGTCTTTTATATTCTTGATGAAAACAGAATCATCCGCAAAGTGATCAAAGGATACAGTAAGGATTCAACAGATAAAGAAATTAGAGATGCAATTAATGCATTAATATGAATTGTTTCTGCGCATAACAAGTCGGTAAATACCATGCTCACATTGGAACAAAATGCAAATTTATACCTTTAACAAAATTATAAATCAAACGAAACCTTATACTCTTTAAACCGCACAGCACTTACCGCCGAACGTTGGCTGTAATACACGAAAAGACACCGAAACATATGAAAATTAGCATTTTAATAATAGGACTTGTAATATCTTTCAATCTTTTTGGACAAAATCTGACTAAAAAGGAATTAAGATATATTCCAAAGGATTTTAATGAATCATTGACACAGTTGAATAAAGTAATTCCTGACTCAACAAAAACAAGGATTAAATCAATGACTGAAAGTGATTTCTTGACGCAAACCCATTTTTCAACGGGCATGTGGATAAGGAATTATTGGCTATATAACAGATATTTGTTTGGTTTGATTGTGACAAAATCAGATTTGCGAAAGGATTTAACAACAAAAGGACTTTATAGCAATGATGATATGTCTGGAGTAATTTTGCGTTCTTTTCATAGGCAACTTAACAATGTAGATATAAACCTTGACCAACAAATCAAAGACATTCATCAATGGTATGTAAATATGAATAATCTTGAATGGAGAGCAAAACAGGATTCGATTTCATGGGCAAATTATATGGCTAAATATGAGATCGGTGATACTTTGACAAACCATGTTTATTACGACAGAAATTGGCTCGGAGAACCAAGAAAAAATGCTGTGATACTTGCGACAATAGTTGATAAATCTGACAGACAATTAAAAATCAATATAATTTCTTTCGGTGGAGAGACTGATGAAAAGGTGATTTACCAAGAGATAAAATGTGAATCATCCGATTGTTGGATAAATCCTCACTGGTGGAAAAAGAAAAATGACAAGGATGAATAAAAATGTACTACAGCCAACATCGTATATAAAACATTTGGCATTTAGTGGGTTATCAAGCGTTTCAGCCCGTATCAAAGGTACTTGTAACCTGACAAGGAAGTGCTTCGAAATGCCAAACGTTTCATATACGTAACCGTTAGAGGCAATGCGGAACAGAAATGTTAAATGATGATGTCGCGGTGATTACTTATTTGATATCTTTGTGATAGATGGAGACAAATCATGATATATTAGAACTTATTAAAGCAACAGCATGCAAATACCTGCCTGATGCTGAGGTTATGCTATTCGGTTCTCACGCAAGAAAAGAAGCTATCTCTGACAGTGATTTTGATGTTCTTATTGTGACTTCATCAGACCTGACTCCCAAGCAAAAACTGCCACTCAGGACAAATATCAGAAAAGACTTGCTTAAAGAAGGTATAAGATCAGACATCCTTATCCAAAGCAAAAAAGAGGTCAAGCAAAAGAGAAAGTTACCTGGGCATATTATTAAGAATATTCTCAATGAAGCAATCCTCCTATGACCAGGGACAAGGCTGAATATATAAAGAATTGGCTATTCAGGGCAAATGAAGATATTGCAGTAATAAAAAGCCTTGTAAATGACGGTGTTGAATTTCACACTAGCAGCATCTGTTTTCATGTTCAGCAAGCATCGGAAAAGTTCCTTAGGGCATTCCTGGCTTATCATGATGTAGACTTTCCAAGAACACATGATCTGGACTTCCTACTTCTCGAATGTCAGAAAATAAACAAAGAGGCCTTTTAGATAGATTTTAAAAGCTTGACAGACTTTGGAGTAAGTGTTAGATATCCTGACGACTTTTACATCCCAGATGAAGAAGAAGCTTTGGAGTATCGTGACACTGCTATCTCGGTTAAAGAAATCGTCGAAAGATTAATCAAATAAACAGCCATCAGGACAGGCACAGTATCAAAATAAAAAACCAGGGATATGAAAAGAATAGGATTATTGATAACGATTTGTATTTCATTGATTTCGTGTGACAAATCAAATGATATTGCACCTGAAATCATAAATACTGATTTTAAAACAAAGATTCTTGATGGATATTTTGTTAAATCTATCGCTTTTGATAAGCAAGGAAATGCATGGATTGGCACTTTTAAACAAGGACTTATAAAATACAATTCAATTGGCGCAACTATTTATAATTCTACGAATTCAATTATATCTGATACTTCTGTAATTTATGATTTGGTAATTGACAGTAAAAACAATGTTTGGATAGCTTGTGAAGGATTAATAAAATTTGACGGAAGTAGTTTTAAACATTATAGCTCATCAAATACTCCAATACCAGAGGATTTTGTGAGTTCTATTGCCATTGATTCAAAAGATAATATTTGGTTTTCATCGAGTAGATTCCGTCAAGGAGGGATAGTAAAATATGACGGTACTGATTGGACAGTTTTTACACCTGACAATTCTGATTTGCCAATTAACTTCGTGCAAAGCTTGCAATTGACAAAAATGATAATGTATGGTTAACTTTAAATGAGATTGTAAATGATTCATATTTAGCTAAATATTATAATGATAAATGGACAATTTACACAAGCTCTGAGTTAGGATTTACACCATATTATTTGGGGAATATTCAAATTGATAGTAAGAACAGGCTATGTGGCGCTATTGATTACTCATTATCCAGTACTTTGTATAATAATGGCCCTCAGGTTTTTATATTTGATGGCAAAATTTCTAAGAGTCTAAAATTTGATAATAGTACAAATGTCAAATTTTTAACAATTGATAAGAATGACAATATTTGGTGCGGAATGTATGGGGGATACGCTGTATTAAATGGTGATAAATGGACAGTTGAAGGTTCGGGATTTAAAGACAATGGAGTATTTTCAATTGAACAATCAAATGACAACAAGATTTGGATTGGAACAGGTAATGGAATATATATAAACGAGTGATAAGTAACAATGTTCAGCTGGCAACATCGTGTATGATACACTGGGGTTTTAAGTGGTTAAATCAAGCGTTCTGCCACGCATCAGCGTTTGTGTTGGCGGATAGGTAGGAAGCCCGCAATCTCCAACGTTTCATACACGTCACCGTTAGGGCAAATTATAGGCTGCGACTATAACATCGAAATATATTCTTAATTGAAAAAATAGCCAGTATACAAATCGACTTAATTAAATAAATCCGACCTTTAAAATATAATTATTTACGGATGAAGCAAATTAAACTTTTGGTTTTATTTTTTCTTCTTATTTCATTTTCTGTCTATGGACAAGAGAATAATAACATTTTTGAGACAAAAATTGGGTATGGATATTACCAGGGTTTTAATATTGGACTAAATTACTTTTATACTGAGAAACTTAAAGTCGGAGTTGGATTAGGAAGCTATCTAGGCTTGCCACCATTAGAGAATGAAAAACATTTTAATTTTCAAATAGAAAACTCCTTATATTTTGGAAGTATTAACAAACAAAATCTTGGAGGATGGTATTTCAATCAGCAATTAATGTATTGGGAACAGGGAAAAACTAATAATAGGTGGAAAATAATGTCTTTAGGATTAAATATTGGTAAAGCCATTCCGATTACAGAAAGAATTGGCATTGACATTGAACTTGGGCCTGCATTTAATTTAGTTCTTGACAATAATCAAGACGCATCTGTTGAAAAAGCTGGCTGGATGTGGCCCATTCTGTACAATGGTAGAGTACAATTAACTTATAAATCCAAAAAATAGCTTGCTCTAACAGGTTGGTATATGTCATTGGCGCTCTGCACCGCGAGTGCAAAAACACACACCACCCCGACTCGGTGCCAACTGCATATGCCGCCGAACGTTAGGGTCAACTGTAAAAAAAAACAGCGGCCAGTTTGCTACATAAAGACAAAAAAACGATAAAATGAACAGTCCACACACAAAATAACACATTTGTAAGCCTTACGGAGCCGACACTCAAGCTAAAGCTTGCAAAAGAGCTGCAATTCTGCCATTCCTCTGGGCACTTAAATAAAGATTATCAGTATTTTAAATTAAATGAAGAGCAGATATAAAATGATTAAGCATTTCTCAATACGTTAGCTTGGGTTGGCATTTATCGTAGAAGCTGACAGCATAAGTAATATTATATTGAAACTTGATTACGCATATTATAAATTTTCGGTATTACGCAAAACAACATCAGCCCATAACAAGCGGTACATGGGATTATTAAAACAATAATTCAATTTGAAAAGTTACCAAATATTGGTAACTTTGAAGAAAAATTAATTCGTTATGAGTAGAAATACTTCAATATCATTGGGAAATTATTTTGATAATTTCATTAAAGACAGGATTTCCGCGGGACGATATAAAAACGCGAGTGAGGTAGTCCGTGCTGGTTTAAGGCTTTTAGAAGAAGAGGAAAACAAAATGATCGCATTAAGAGAAGCGATTCAAGAAGGGATTGACAGTG
>Ga0302244_1001399_pt1 | contig 14856 bp, 18 predicted proteins | sample AAG_UR_Phe_MG_FD_193513 | JGI IMG/M metagenome (GOLD analysis project Ga0302244, IMG submission 193513) | Enriched activated sludge microbial communities from anaerobic digester in WTTP, New Holstein, Wisconsin, United States - AAG_UR_Phe | ecosystem: Engineered > Bioreactor > Anaerobic >... | reverse complement strand
AGTGAAAGATCCGGTTTGCTAAGACTGTACCCCTCTTCAAAGGTATAGGTGCCTTTTTCCCTGTCAAAGCTGATCGGGAAATCGGCATCTTTCAGGGTTGTAACATAGCGGTAGGTGCTCCTCTCACTGATATTCAGGTCATCCATAAGCGACTGTACCGTGACCCTCTCTTTCCGGTCAAGCATGTTAAGAATTCTCATTAACGAATCAAATTTAAATGACATTCATTTCCTCCGTATGTTTATTAAACACTTTATAACACACCTGACTGCCATGTGTCTGGCAGTGGTAAAATATTTTTAAAAATAATGTTGGATATGATTTTGGCAATTATTCGGGATAAACAGCAATAGAACGTTACGGGTAGAAGTATAGTACTGGTTCCCAGGCAGAATTCAGTTTACGTGGACTCCGGCTGTCTTCCTTACACAATCCAGCAATCTCGGCAAAGATGTAGGACTTCAAGTATCATTCATTAGCCCATCGGAAATTATCCTTGCTAATAAATTACGCTTTTCCCATGAAATTGCACTTGACAAACCCATGTGATGCCACTATAGTAACAATATACAATTTTGCTTGTGAATCTATCTCTCGATAGAGACGGACAGGCCCTACGAGATCTGAAAAAGTTGGTCTCCCTGAGTTATCACTCAAGCTCACGGAGGCCATTTTTATTATTGAAGGATTAAGCCTCCTCGAAGTGATGCTCATCATTTCCTGGAGGTTTTTTTATTACTCAAAAAGGAGGGTATTTATATGTCAGACGCAAGAGAAGTTGAAATCATAGGCAGGGCTTCAGAACCTTCACTGGTAACACCGGTTATTCTGTTCATACTCGCTATTCTTTATCTTCTATCTCCTATAGATATTATTCCTGATGTGCCGGTTATAGGCCAGATTGATGATTTATTGGTTACTGCGGCGGCTACTCTCAACCTGTTGCAAAAATGGCTTCATAATTCAAGTTCAATTCTATCTTCAATGCTGGGATTGATGAAATGGGCGGTTATTTTTGCAGGTATTATAGCTGCTCTACTCTTCGGTATTGTAGGTTGGGGGATCATGAAAGCCCTTGCTTAAATGGGGAAGAGATGAAGCAGCGATGGTTTGTAAATTTTAAAAAGAGTCCTGCTTATACCAGGCGGGGATGGGATATATCATGGTGGTGCAGTACAACTACATATATTTATTATAAAATAGAGAAAGGGGGGATGCATCATGACTGACATTATCGCTGTAAAAAACCCAAAACATCTTATGCAATATGATCGCCGGGATTGCCTTGGCATCCCAACAGACTTTTGGGTTGCTAAAAAAGAAGCATTTGCAAATGGAACCCCGCCGGTAATGTTATACAGACACTATGGAACTCTTTATGAGGTTACCATATCCGATAACCCGGAATTGAAGACCGGCTGTAAATACGATGAGACATCAATGCTGTTTAAACTTGTTCGGAGAACCATCTTAAGGCTGCAAGACGAACTTATGCAAATATGGAACGGTGCGGACGATGACAAGGTCTTTTGCGGAATCAACAAATTCCCCTCTTACTGGGAAATGACCATTGAGCAGCGGCAAGTATTGAACACCTTGAATTACAGACTGCTTAATATTGAGAAGTCCATTTATGAAAAATATGAGCAGATTAAAAAGAAACATACGGGTGAAGACCTGACCTGCGAGATTGACTTTGTCCTTAGTGAAAATGACCCCGAATGGACGGATGAAGACGACAATATTATGGCCAGTTTAGTGCATCATCAAAATGATGAATACGATCAGTCCGCAAATTGGAACGACTGCCCGCACCTGATCAAGGACGAAAATGGGAAACCGGAGCATCTTTGCTGGCTCTTTCATGAACTTTACGACCATAGCGGCCTGGTATGGGAAGACCTGCTGCGTATAGGTACAATTCGGGCAGAGATGAAACTGACATTTGATTATGAATACTAATAAGGAAGAATAAGAGGTTACATAATGGCTAAAATTAAAAAAAGAGATTTCAGCATCTGTGAAATATTCAGGGAGTGGTTTAAAGATAATAAACACCGCTTTAAAGAGAAATGCAGGATTCGCTACTACAAAAAAGGGGAATATAAACACGTGGAGATAGATTTTGAAAATGTCATTCCGGAAGTAAGGTGCTGGGTGAATGAACACCTCACTCTGGAAATAGCAGCATACCATAAAGGGGAACTCATAGACTTTATTTATGATTTAGAATGTTCGATACGTCGGGGAAGAAACCGTAAGTATTACTGTGGTTTTTGTGAACAGCCCAAATATTACAACACGCCCAAAGAACTCGTGATCGAACACACTTTTGAGAACTTTCTGGAGTGGGCAAATGAAAAGTTCAATACAGATCACGTCTTAAGGCTTGAGTATTGTGCGAGATGGTGGGCAGGTAGCATCATTTCCAAAAAGGAGTTGCTGGAAAACCCCATAAAAGAAAAGGAGCAAACCGGCGCAAATGCTGTCCTGATCATACCCATGATTAAAAGCGATGGGATTCCAGTCATGCACGGAAGGACAATGACAAAAGCAGAAGTAACCGCATATCGAAAACAGGGATGATTATGGAAACTGCAAATATATTTCAATTACTTGGAACCACCGGATCATTAATTATGTGTGCCAGTTCTGTTCCCCAGATTATCAAAACGTACAGGATGAAATGTGCAGATAACCTGAGCGGCTCATATCTGGCTATTTTAATGATAGGGATGACATTGATTCTTCTCTATGCCCTGCATGTTAAGGATATAGTGTTTATCTTTGGAAACGGTATTTCTCTTACTCTAACAGCCATTCTCATTGTGATGCGGTATAGGTACAACATGAAGAAAGGAACATTGCCTTTTCAAAAGATAAGAAGGGAGGAACATTGAAAATCAATAAAAACGAGGTTATGGCACTATCCTTTGGAGCGCTCAATTTGGCGGATTACCTGACGACAAGAAGGATATTAAACACCGGCGGCGAAGAATTAAACCCTATAGCCAATTTTCTTATCAGGAAGAAGTGCCTGGGGGCCGTTAAAACGTTGACAACTTTAGGCGGTATGTTGGGACTTTACGTTGAGGAGAAACCAAAAACTGTAGGTATGGCATCGCTTGTTGTCTATGGCGCTATAGTTGCTCACAACATTAAGGAAATTGTACAACACGAAATTGAAATAAGGCGAGAATCAGGATACCTTGAAGAGGATACCATTAAATGACCATCAGGGTACAGAAAGAAACCTTTGCCGATAAACTTCTTACTATGATGGGCAAAAAAAGGGCCGTTTGGATACCGCCTGATGTTTATAAAAGACTCGGGACGTACGTTATTGTGCAGGCAAGAAGAGAATCCTTCTGGAAGGCTCTTGCCAGACCCAAAGGTCAGGATCCTCCAGAGGGATGGTTCTATAATCTTGAATAGCGCATGATATGATTGAAACGGCAAAATTGCCGAAATAAATGCTGACAAAAGTATTTTAAAATTGTATACATAAAAATAGGGGGTGCTTCAACTGATGGAAGGTAAAAAGGAATTTTACAGAAAAGTTGAAGAATCATTAAAATCAAATGGATACAAATATTATGATGGTGACAGAGATATTCCGGGCAAGGGAAGACAGCACGCCAGTAAACCTGATTTTATAGCAGTCAAGGGCAACAAAGTTTATATCGGAGAAATAAAGTCACCTGCAGAAAGTCCAAAATCAACCAGTTGGCGGCAAAGACAGAATAGCGATACGGAAGAGTTTGCATCTGTTCGAAAGGAAGTGGCCCAGCGTGAAACCTCGGGACTTGTGTTGCCGGAGATCGGGGGTCACGAAATCATCATTCGAGGACAGATAGCTGATTATGTGCGCAAGATAGGCGTTAACTTTGATTTGCCCGCATCACTCCCGAAAAACATAGAAATTATGCTGGCCTATTCGTTTCCTGAATTTGAAGAACAAAACGTGAAAGAGGCATTATCAAATTGCGGCAAGAAAATGCATGAGGAGATAGACACTGGAAATGGTTCTGTTACTTATCTTTTTAGTTAAATTACAATGACTGCGCTGTAAATGAATTAATAATAAGATATTGCACAAAAAAGAAAAAGGGGAGGTTACGTGATGGGTAAAAATGAAGTTGACCACAATTGGTTTGGCGATCTGCTTGCAAAGTTCATCCCGACAGACTTGGATATTGAAGGAAAAACACCGGAAGAAATGGTGAAAAGTGCCTCATGGAAAGCCTTTGCAATCAGCACTGCCGCCGCAATTCCACCAGGTTTTATTGGCTACGCAACAATTTTGCCGGAAATTATGGCGGTAACAAAAGTTCAAATTAACTTGATATATTCAATTGCCAAATACTATGGGAAAGCAGCCACAATGAACACAACAATTACAACATTAATATTTGCCAACGAAGCAGGAATTACTATTAGTCAGGATGTTGTAAAAAAAATGGGTCCCAAACTGGTCGTTCGTGCTATGGGAACAAAAGCTTTACGTCCTATTACGCAGAGAATTGCTGTGCGCATTGGAGGACGTATTACGCAAAAATTAGTGGCTCGATGGATTCCGTTCGTACTTGCACCGCTTTTTGGAGCATTTTCAAAATCCATGACAACCACTATCGGTAAGTATGCAATAAAACTATTTCAGAATGATATCGAAATTGAGGAGATTATGCCCGAACAGGCATGAAAGGTAGGAGGATGCAAAGTTTTGTTCCGAGTGTGGCGCACCTGCCGCTAATTGATTTGCATATTAGATAGATCAAGGGGAGTCGTATAGATGGAGGGGATGATCAGATACTGTGTTGTGAAAAAACATAAAGGGGTTTTAAAAAAACATGTTCTTTATACCCATCTGCTATTTGTTCCGATAGATCCTAATCAGTATATGTACCTGGCGTTAGTAAGCCAGATGGAAGAGGAAGATAATACCTATGTAGCTCAATTGTTGGTTAAACTGTCCGATGAGATAATGGAGGATACCCTTAGAGGGGAGCATGAGCATTTTGGAAAAAACTTTGTGGAAGTTGAGGCTTTAAAGTGTAAGTCTTCTAATCCTTCTGAAGGAAAATATATTGTTGATATCCCCAGGGAAGGCTCCTACATAAAATCAAATCTGGAAATCCAGTATAAGCTTGAATACAGTACAGTTGACAAGAGAATGTATGTATTGAGGGGAGAATTAAATATAGCGACTGGCGAAATATAAAATCATAGATATTATTTGTAATGGGGGTAAATTTTATGTCCAGTCATGGAGTTTATAGGATAACAGAAAAGAAATGCGCAACCTGCTCATTTTGGTCAGGAGTCCGGGCAATTGATTTTCGTGCAAATAAGCCGTTTTATGTGAAAGCAAATACAGGTCATGCTGATTGCATAGCTCAGAAGGGCAAAAAGTCTACAGCAGTCACGCAATGTTTGAAATGGCAATTGTGGGAGAAGTTGTTTTAAATAAAAATATTTTCTTTATTGTATCGCTTCTGCATTGTAAGGTTAATTCTATTTTATGAAAAATAATCATAAAACTATTAATGAAAAAATACTTGAAGATTTAGTTGTTTTTGTCAATTGTTCAAAAAATGCACTATCTTCGGACGAAGATATCCGCAAGTTATATGCGGATGAACTGATATGGCTTGAAGAGCGCCTGGATACATGGCAAAGACATGAATGGCGTGTTGCGCTTGTTGGAATTACAAGCTCAGGTAAATCAACCCTTATAAATGCTCTTCTCGGTGAAGACATACTGCCATCAAGGGTAAAACCAAGTACAAATTCTTTTGTTCTCAGTCGCTATGGGGAAAAGGGAATAGCATTTATTCATTTCAATGATGGAAATAAAACTGAATTTGACGATGTAGAAGAAATAAAAAAACATGTTAAAGAATTAACAGATGAGGAAACAAATTCCGGTAACAAAAAAGGTGTCAAGGAAATTGAACTATATTGGCCTAAATTTCTTTTTGGAGAAGGCGTTGTCCTGATTGATACACCGGGGCTTGATGCTTTTCGGCTTGAAAGCCATGAAAAAATGACAATGCAAATGCTACATGATTTGGTGGATGCGGTTATTTTTCTCACTACGGCTAAGGCTAACACTGATCAAACAATATTAGGATATCTCGATATTATAGCTGATCAAAATAAACCCCTTTTGCTTGTCGAGAACATGATTGACGCTATTGCGCCAAGCCTTGGCGATGGTTGCATTGAAGAAAAGAGTCGTGAGGAAGTGGCAAAAGATCATTACGGGAGACTACAAAAACTGTTAGACAAAGCGGGGTTGTCCGACAAGGCATCAGTGCTTCAAGTTTCAGCCTTGTGGGCGTTACAGAATAGGCTCTCTGATTCGCACGTGCCGGAACTTGTGAATACAGTGAAGAAACATCTTGTTGATCTTGAAGCAAGGATTCTTGACAACCGTTATATTCAACTTTTAAAAGAGCTGAGGAGAATTGTCGCCAAAGAGCAATCTATTAAAAGTGAATCATCCAGCTATTGTGTAGATTTAGATATGAAAAATCTAGAGAATTTACAAACAAAAATAAATCTATCTTTTAAGGGTTTTGAGGAAGATTTAAATAAAGCATTTCAAGCTGCCCAAAAAAGTAAAAAAGAGTTTAGTGGTGATATAGATAAGATAAGCAAAACAGATGTGGCCTCAGCGAGGCAAATTGTAGAAAAAGTGAATAATTGGCTTGATCATATAACCAAAGACATTAGCGAAATATTTAATTCTTTTAAAAAAGTTTTTGAAAAATATTATTCAAACCTTAATTTGACCCTTGAGGATATGAGAAGTGAAATGATGCGCCCTTATACAAAGAGATTGGGGGACCCCGTTGAATATAAAGAAGTGATTCGACGAGTAGAGAAGGATGGTCTTTGGTCGAAATTCGCAAGATGGTGTGGGAAAAAACTTGATGAAGAAAAATGGGGTTATGAAGAAGAAACACGAACTATCCAGGAAGTCAGAATTGATAGGTTTATCAATGATTTCAACGATATATCTAAAATAGAACTTGATTTTTTAGAAAAAACAATCAAATACATGATTGAAAACCGTGCAAGTGAATGGCTCGAAAAACTGAATAAAGAAATACGGAGGAGAATTGAATCAAACAGAGCTAAAAGAACATTCTTAGTAGAGGCTGAAAAACGTAGGGCGGTTGCTAATTCAATTGCCGAAATATGTAACGAGATAGAGAAAAAAACCAATATTAAGCTCGATTCTGTTTTATCAAATGATAAATATGCACAGGTGTTTCAAAATGAAAAGTACCCTGAAATTGAAGTGCCATCTTATTCCTTAGATTTTTTGAAGCTTGCTGGTTTTATTGCAAGGCGCAGGTTTATCGCAACACGTGACGCCATTTTAGAACGTTTAGATAAAAACTCAGCCCGCCGTGCACTTATTTGGGGATTTGAAAACGATAGCCTTGAGAAATTTATGATCAAGTTTTGGTTTGATGTTTTTGAACCTAAACAATTACAAACAAATTGTTTTAATATAGTGAAAAGCAAATCAGTTTTTGATGAAATTGCTTTTGCTTATTCCAAACAGGACGACGGTGTAGAACAATTAAAATCTGCACAAACATTTATTAATAAGCCAGCGGTTGTTTTTCTTATTCTTGATGCAATGCAAACGGGTTCAACACAGAATCAGCTTGCCAGTTCACAAATTTTATCAGTACTAAAAAAGGCGAGAGGAATTGTTTTTGTCATTCAAGAGATCCGCTCACTTGAAAACTCTGATAATATTACGGCAGGGATCAAGGAGTTGCTTCATATTTCGGAGGATTTTAAACTCAGGGTTGACGGGGTTCTTGTAAATGATGATCGGATCGTGATGACAGATCTTGCTGATAGGCTTTTCAGAAAAGGTGACTGCCTAAAAACCATGGCAGACGAAAAAGAGTGGCTCGAAGAATTCAATAAATACTCTATTCGCAATAAAGATAAAGATGTAATAGCAAATACAATACGTAATTGGCGGCTCAAACATTGACATACAAAGATCACAAGAAATGCACAATAGGCACTAATAGGAGAAGAAATGGAGAAAAAAATAAAAATAAATGTTGACCAAGAAACACAAGATGCAATGTATTCAATTGTTGACGCTTTTACACATCTAGTTGAAAGTCGCTTTGAAGAATATGATTTCAAAACAAGGATTGATTCTGTTCAGACAAAGATTGATTCTATGTGTGACGGTATTATTGGAGACAACGAAAACAGCCTTAGGAAGGAGATAGTGAAAAAGTTTACGAATATGGCTGAAGACATCAATAAACTGGCTGAACCCCCTGAATGGAGTAAAGAATTGGCAAATGGACTACTATCAGTCATATCGCCCGTAGAGGAAACCAGGAATAGATTGTCTATCCTTGAGAAAAGCACAGAGAAAATAGAAAACTTGCTGACGCAATCAGTAGAGATATTGAACAATCGACAAGACGATTTGATAAAGAAGCACGATAAAATTCTCGCACAAATGTCCTTGCCCTGGTGGAAAAAAGTACTTGGAGGTTTAAAATGAACAATGAAGCGTTAACTGTCCTTCTGAAAAATCCGAATATAGCAAGACTTGTAGATTTATATCGCCCGTCAAAAGAGACGGAACAAGAGAATAAAGCTGCGAGCCTTTATCCCAAATTTGCTGAACGTCTTGGTGCGCAACGTTTTGTGTTACCCCTGACAGGTGTGCAAGGCAGCGGTAAAAGCACGCTGCTGAACGCTATTGCATTTGATCATCCGGTTCTCCCTATTGAAGCCGATGAAACAACATGCGTTCCAGTTGAGATTGTCTGGTCACCGGATCCCAGCAAAGAAGCAAGAATTCTATTTTTCGATAAAACAGAAAAGAGTATTCCGGCAACAGCCAAGGCTCTTGCTCTTTATGTTGATAATGATACAAATCCCGGAAACGAGGTCTACAAAGTTGATCGAGTCATACTTGAATCAAACTGCCCTGCTCTGGAGTCAGGTATTGTGCTTGTGGATTTGCCGGGTATTGGCAGTATCACAACCCAAAATATAGAGACGACAAAAAAATATTTGGAAGAATCTGTCGGGATAATGTATTTGTTGCGAACAATGCCGCCGCTGACAAGGTCTGAAGCCTTATTTTTGTCTTTTCAGTGGGTACGTTTTCAAACGGCAATTTTTATACAAAATTGGTGGGGAGGAGAAATACCGGAGTCAGTTAAACAGGTTGAAGAAGGCCGTGAACAGAATATGACCAATCTGAAAAAAATAGCCAGAGACTGCCGGATAAAACTCGGAGATGATTTTAAAATATATGTAGTAAAGGCTTATGAGGCATATAAAGGCGCTCTGGGGCAAAATGCCGAGATGACAAATTCATCAGGTTTGGCGGTTCTAATGGAAGCATTAGATAGATTGGCAACGGAATGGCCAGAAACTCTGCGCAAGACATACAAGGCCGTCCTACAAAAGGACCTTTCAGATACGCGTGGAGAAATACGCTCTCGCATACAGAAGTTATCGGCAGATGCTGAGAAGCTAAACGAAGACATGAAATCGGAACAAATCCGTTTTGAAAAATATATCGAAGAAATAAAAGAAAAAATAGGAAAAGTTAAGGAAAAGGCAGATGAATTCAAAAAAGAGCATTCGGGTTTTTTGAACACTTGGAAAAAAAGGACTGGCGAAGAACTCAGAAACAATATGCGCACAAAGATGAGAGACCACGCGATTGTTGATGGTCCGCGGCTTGAGCGTGCAATTAAAGACGAAGAGTCAGTTGTTTTTGATGATGTTTTTGCCCATATTCAGGAAGCAATTCTAAGATTTCATGATGAAATAAATGATCAGTTGAATAGTATACCGGAATGGAAAAGACAAAAAGATGGTAAATTCCACACAGTGACAAAACCAGAAGCAAGAAAATATGAGAACATTGCACCAAAAGTTGGTGGTGGCAGTGGCGGTATTTTAGGAGGCATAGGGGGAGGGGCTGCAGCAGCAGCGGCAATAAAGGCTGGAGGGGGTGCAGCTGCAGCAGCGGCAAAAATTGGAGCTGCATTAGGTGTGGGGGGTGGTCCTGTCGGTATTGCTGTTGGCGGTATCGTTGGCGGTATCGTTGGCGGTTTAGTGGGCCTTTTTATAGGACAGAAAGCAAGGAAAGTTGTCATAAAAAAAAGAGCTGAAAGTGTCAGATCACAAGTTTTTACTGCCATAGATCGATTTACTGAAGATAATTCTGCCGATCTATTTAAAAAAATAGAAGAATTTATAGATCAAATAGTTGCAAGCATTAGCAAGTTCGAATCAGAGCAGATATCGCGTTTTGAAGAAGATAAGGCTCGTAAACTTGAAACACTGAATCAAAGCGCAGAAGACAAGGACAAACAAAAAAAATCACTTGAGTCTGATCTTGATCGAGTAAATGTTTTCCTTTCAGCTCTTGAGAAGGAGGAGTTGTGACTATTTATAATCATAACGATATACAGATTTCAGAAAAGCTGGTGTTATTGTTAGAATCAATCGGTGATAAAGAAAGGCTGGCGCTGGCACGCCTAATCACTCATCGTTTGCGTAATCCTGAGTCTTATGTAACAGTTATTGGAGAAGTTAGCACGGGCAAATCGTCTCTTATCAATAGCCTCTTCCAACAACATCTTTTGCCGGTTTCAGCCAAAACTACTACAGCCGCAGTAACACATGTTGCCTGCCTCGATGTCGAAGATAAAATGTATTATGCAATTTATAAGGATGCGACTCAAGAAAAAATAGACAAGGAAGTATTCAATACACTTTGTGTCGAACCGCAAAAAGAAAAAGATTTGCTGCGTCTTCAGGTTCGTGCAAAACCTGTAGATGCCAGTTTCTTGGGATTGCAAATGTTTGATACACCAGGTTACGATTCTTTACTGGCTGAGCACGAGGAAGTGTTGAGGTCATTTTTACCACAAAGCGATGTTGTAATATTCGTTACTGCTTATAGCTCTGGTTTTGGTCAAGCCGATCAAGATTTACTGGAGTTGGTTTCTTCTTCAATTGAATATGCTGATGAAATTCCAATAATATTAGTCGTTAACAGAACCCCGTCATCTGTTGATAAAAACGATAAACGTATTCGTGAAATTCTATCGAATGCAGAAGACTCTCTCCATTATATCCCGCGCTTAGTTGTCGTGCCACATGTCATGAGTGACGCTATTCCTGATGCACGTGAACTGTGGGAAGAAGTTGCTGCTATTGTCAAAAATCCGGAGCTACACATTTTTGTCAGAATGAAATTGATCTCAATGTTAAAAGAACTCGTAGATGACGCAGATGCCGAAGCCGAACGTGAGGAGATTGTGCTTTCCGCTAAACCAGAAGAATTGAAGACAATCCAAAAGCAGATTAATGACCTAAAAGATACCCGAGATGAGTCACTTAAAGAGATAGAAATCACAATAAAGCACCTTGGTAAACGTTTGCCGGAATTGGTCAATTACTTGGTTGAGGGAATTCACAAAAAACTTGCAAAGGAAATAGATAGATCCGACAAATGGTTTGAAGTGGGGGGGTGTGGTTGTGCCCAATGGTTAGCTATTCATGTGATTCCTTTCGAAGTCCGCGAGGCGGCAAAATCGATTGAGGAAATGATTATCCAGGAAATGGAGAAACTCAATGAGACGCTTAATGACCTTGCCAATACTGCAATTAAAAAGGTTCAGGATCGTGTGATTGTAAAAGGAGACGCAACTGCACGTTTCGCAGAAAATATTACGAAATATGCGTTGCGCCGTGGCGGTGGTTATATCGTCAACAATTTACTTCAAGGGATAGGTGGTGTTGGTGGTGCCGCTGCCGGTGCGGGCAATATTGTGAAAATGACTGTCTCAAGAATCGGCAAAGTATTTGGGAAGACTTTTAGCCGGCAAGTTTATGCAAAGATCGGAAGCGTATTCACAAAACAGTGTCTTAAAAGACTGAATGCTGCTTTACAGGTTGTCATTGAAGCGATCACATATCTGTATCAGGTAAAAACGTGGCAAGGAAAGCTGAAAAAAAAGGTGCGGGAAGCAATCGATAAGTGGAAAGATGGAGACGATAAAGAAATAGGTGTTATTGATGATTTACTTAAAAAGCATTTGCCGGCAATCAAAAAAAATAATGAATCGGACGTTAATTTGTTTTATGATGATCTGATAAATAATGAGTGTGTTAATTATGATAAGAAACTTTCGGACATAAAAGATGACCTGGCATTAGTTCAGAAGAGGCGAGTAGAGCTTAATCGAATACGCCAACAGATTGAGTCTTTATTAAGAAACTAAATCATTTGTTTAAGGGGTGAATAACATGAACAATGACACATTTAACCTTCCACAAAGAATAAATCTTCAATCTGAAGTGTTAGATCAAAACAGAAACATCAATGATAACGACGATAGATTTAGTCTCACAGAAAATCAAATGGATAAACTTGTTGATGCTGCCGCAAAATCAGTGCCAGAAATAATTAATATTTTTAAAGATATGATAGCGATCATTAAGATTCGGGAACAAAATATTGCAGATGTAGAAAAAATTGAAGCAGAAACAAATAAACATATTGAATCAATACGGGCAGAGATTCAAAAAATGGAACAGGAGCGAAAAAACATTGAAACCAAGGGTGATATAGTTATTCATACTCTTGAAAAATTTACTGCTTTGATAAAAATCATTCCCGAAGAGGATGCATCATCGAGACAAAAACTTATAGATAAAATTACTGCTATTTTGTGTATTGCAGCTAAAAACGGGTAGTCAGAAAATAAGCATATGCAGGATATTGCCTTCATAACAAAAGAACTTATCTCTCTTATAAAGGAAAAGAAAACTGAAGTTGCTGCTGAGAAACTGGATAAGGCCTTACGTAATTATGGGGAAGCTGGTTTTGGTGAAAGAACAAAAATGATTACTGCTATTAATAGAAATATACTTTCAATAAGAAAACAGCAAGAAGCACTATGGCATATCGCAAGTACTTTGCCAAATGATGAACGTACTTTTGTAGAACATCAGATAAAAAATGTAATTGATAAAATTTTCAATGATAAGATCTCTCAACTTAAAAAGAATAAAAGAAATTTTTCTAAGCCAAGGTAGTACATGAATCAATGATTTCAAAAGAGATCATTGCGTATAGGTCTCTTTAAATAAGGTAGCACAGACATCCAAGCCTCGGTAATGGCCATGTTATCATCTATTTGGCAAGGTTCTGAGGGTCGGACCAAGCCAACCCATTGAAATGAGTAGTTTTATGTATAGAAAATAGCCAATTTTAAGGTTTAAAGTGCTGTTTTGGAGCAATTTGAAAAAGAATTGGGGTCTTGCTTCATGCACCCATGATGTTGTTTATAAAACCATGCTTTCTTGTGGCAATCCACGATCAACGCCAAAAACCCATATGCTCTCTTTGTAGGTGTTCACAATAACAGGCAAATTCATTTTATCTTCCTAAATCCGTATCACATTACCAAGTATTATATTGAATTCCTTACCATAGACAATAAAGTGCGGCCCTGTAAATGATCCAGATTAATACAGGGCCGCGCTATTTTAAGCTTCCTTACATGCTATCTATCATATATCGTTTGGGATTTATTCCAAGAATTTTTGCCGCCTTCAATAAAAGAGGTTTTCGGACGCTTTTGTAAACTTTTTCCCACTCTAATCGCTGATCACTAGGATAAAGGTCATAGTCATAGTACTTATCGATTTCATTTGTCAGAATTTTATTCAAATCATCGGACTTCATTGAATCCAATTCATAACAGCCGTCCACATTAAATGTTTTTCTAAACTCATCAAAATGCAGATAATCTTCGCCATTTTTGTCGAGAGGTTGTTTAATAAGGCCATCAACCTGATCCGGATTGAGGCACACCCAGCTTATCTTATGGACTTTATCTTCCAGATTAGCGCGGATACGGTTATATAATTTCCATCCACTGTAGTTCAGGTTACCGACATAGAGGACGACATATTTCTTTGGCTTTCCATTTTTATTGGTTTCGCCGTAGAAATCCCACATAACGGACACTCTTGCCGGATCTAAATAATCTAATGCACAATCTGCGGTGATTTGCAGATGCCATTCCAATACCAATTTTATATATTCTGTCAGCACAGGGTTTTCAACCAGTATTTCTACTTTGAAATCCTGGGTTTTCCAGATGTCCAGGGGGGGAGCCTGCAAACAACAATTTTCGAGAGATGTGAAAAGGTAGTCTTTTACGCTAGGACCCATAATTATGACGGGATCGTAGCTTAGATGCATATGCATGCCCCAATCGATTATATCTTCAACCCAGTATTCTTTTTTCAGGGCTGCTGCAACAACGATGTCGTAGAGCATTTTGCTATTCTCAAAAGAATTTTCAATGAGACCAACTCTAACCATATGGTAGTAGAGTTTTTTAAAGGTTACGTGTTTACTTACCTTTGATGCTTCATGCCTTAATTTTTTTATTGTATCATAATCAATGTTATTCATAATTATCTCCTTTTTTTATTTTTTGCACTGGTTTAAATTTCTTATAATTGACGACCGGATCAGACCTTGCTCGCCTTAGCATGTTTTGAATAATTGATAAAAAGCCTTGCATAAAATCTTAATTTTGGGATATTTTTTTAGATTACTGAAAAAAAGAATTCCTGGTGGGGGGTTATATTATATATTTATATATGTCTGCACAGATGCGCACAATTGTGCTACAGCATGAGTTCGGTGTCGCGGGCCATGCTGTCGGCTTTTTTTAGCAGCAAATCAAGTTCCCCATGACTCGGACGGTGATGGTTCAAAATTGCGTTCTCCACTTTGTCAAGCCA
>Ga0302244_1001388_pt1 | contig 14974 bp, 23 predicted proteins | sample AAG_UR_Phe_MG_FD_193513 | JGI IMG/M metagenome (GOLD analysis project Ga0302244, IMG submission 193513) | Enriched activated sludge microbial communities from anaerobic digester in WTTP, New Holstein, Wisconsin, United States - AAG_UR_Phe | ecosystem: Engineered > Bioreactor > Anaerobic >... | reverse complement strand
AGTTAAAGATTTAATTCTATTGATTTTTGGTTAACATATTTGAAATCATGAATAGAAGAAAAAGGGAAATTTTGTCGATATTGACTATAGGTTAACGATAAGATTTATAATTTCTTTAAAATTGCTTTTAAGTTATTGAATTTATTCGCGCCCAGCAGGATTCGAACCTGCAAGCCTTTGGATTCGTAGTCCTATTTATGGTGTTTTTCATAGTATTCACTAAAATTCACTTGACATCATTTTTATAATCATTATAATGTACTTATAAGCCAATGACACTTTTTAACCTTCACTCAGAATCACCATTATTCACAAAAAATGTTAACCATATGTTAACCAAAATTGGGTTTGGATTGTTAGGTTTTACAATAAATCCTGTTAGGGGGTAAGCCATGACCATGAAAAATGGTAACACGAAAAAGAAGAAAAGGGAACCGGAAAAGTTTATCGGTGTGCAGGAACGCCCTTCAAATAAAAGGACGCATAATGGTGAACCGGATGTCTGCTACTTCATATATTATCGCAATAAGGATCAGAAACTAATCGGTGAGAAGGTAGGGTGGGCCTCAGAAGGGTATACCCCGAAACTGGCCTCCATCGTTCGTGGCGAGAGGTTGCGTTCTCTTCGCCACAGTGAAGAATTACCAAGTGAAAGGCCCAGAGCCCCATACTTCAAAAATGTGGCAAAGAAGTATCTGGAATGGGCAGTTGATAACAAAGCGGGTGGGGGGTTTGACGACGAGAACCGATATAAAAACCACCTTGCCCCGCGATTCGACGAGAAAAGACTTTCTGAGATATCTCCCTTAGACCTTGAGCGCATGAAAAGTGAACTCATAAAGGAAAAGAAGGCTCCGGCAACTATAACGCATTGCTTGAAACTCTATCGCCAGATTTTTAATAAAGCAGTAGCATGGGGATTACACCAGGGGAACAACCCTGTTAAATCTGTGAAAATGCCTACGCTTGAAAATCAGCGCGAAAGATTCCTGTCACATGACGAGGCTCGTTTACTTCTGGATGAATTGAAAAAGGTTTCTGAAACAATCCATGATATAGCATTGCTTGGCTTATACTGTGGAATGAGAGCAGGGGAGATATTCGACCTAAGAGGAAATGATATTGATTTCACCAATGGTATTATCACGATCCTGAACCCAAAGAATAAGACGACGCGAAAGGTAGACACGAACAACACGGTTCAAGAAATGCTACTCCGACGGAAACCAGATAAGCCCACGGATTATGTCTTCACAAAAAAGAACCATAAAAAAGAAGGTACTAATGACAGGATCACCGAAGTCAGCCAGACTTTCGCGAAGGTAGCAGATAAACTTTTTAATGTTGGTGTGAAGGACAGGCGACAACGGGTTGTGTTCCATACGCTGAGACACACTTTTGCTTCATGGCTTGCATTGAACGGGGAAAGTCTGCTTACCATCAAGGAATTGCTTGGACATAAGACATTGGCCATGACTCAGCGCTATGCTCACCTTATGCCGAGCGAGAAACGGCGTGCAATACTAAGGCTTGAAGAAGCGTTTCAGGAGAAGGTTAACGGCAACGTGATACATTTACAGGACGCATGATGAACTTTCGAGAGGATAGGGTAGCTCCCGACAAGCCTGTCACTCCTGCCAGGTTTCCTCTCACTAACTTGCAGGGGAATGTCAGAGCAGGAGATGACAATGGACGAGAAAAAATTATCAGTTGATGAACTTATCCTTGGCCTTGAGAGGAAGGAAGATTTCACCGAAGAAGAACTCAATATTATCTTCAACACCCAGGCAAACGCTGCAAAGATATGGTTGAAAAATCATGGCTTTATTCCTGATGTGTCGAGGGCCACAGTTAAAGCGGACTTAGCCAGATTTGAAAAAGATATTGAGGGATTGACCATAGACCCTACATATCCAGGTGCTTTGTTTTGGAGTATCGCATATAGCGGAATCGCTGCATATGTATTATCGAGTAAGAAAAAAGAATCACAGAAACGTAATCCAAAAGATCGTCAGAAGTACATAATGGATAAACTTGTCAAAACTTATAAAGATATTTGGGGATTGATGAAGATGGGAGTGTTAGAAAGGGTTGATCTCCGGACAATTCTACCGCTTAAGAGTGGCCTTTTTTCAGAAAATACAAACCCAGGTAAACCTATCAATGCACTTGCTACCGTTATGGCGTTAGATTTAGTTGATTTTCATATTCCTAAGAAAGCAGCAAGCAGTTTGGTTTTCGACTTCATAAAACTCTACTTTCCGGATGAAAAAATATCAGATGAAGAAATCATCCGGCGCAACCTTTATAGAAAGCAGTATCCTTCCTCAGTTTTAAATTTCCCTGTGCAAAAGGGTACACCAAAAAAATAACCTTTCTGCACATCCTTAACTAATGATTCGTGCCGTATGCTAATGACATGGCAGGCGCGAACATTATAAAACTTCTTCGAGTTCTCAACGGTTTAACCCCAACAAAATTATCTGAAAAAACAGGCATACCGCGTTTCGTGCTTTACGAGTATGAACAAGGGTGGAGGCCTATCCCGGCGAAAGATGCTGTGAAACTTTCAGCAGCCTTTGGAATACCGCTTGTCGTGGACGAAGAAACGCCCGCTAACGAACCGCAATCTAATGGAGGTAATGATGGAAAATGAATTGGCAGTTCAGGAACCAACAAACATTTTTAAAATGGATAAAGCAAAATTAAAAGGAGGCAAAGAGTGAGTAACAAGATAATCCCTGTGGCCCAAACGCCGCAACAAGTTTCGGTTAACTATGGCATTTCAACGGGAACATTGGCAAATTGGAGAACACAGAAAAAGGGGCCGAAATACTTCAAGGTTGGCTCCGGAAAAATCCTTTATAGAACCGTGGACGTGGAAGCTTTTTTGTTCTCTTGTCCTGTTCTAACGTCGGATAGCATGGAGCGTTAAGTATGGACATTTACCAAACGCTCGACGTATACCAGGCTTCCTATCTGCAACATTTCGGTTTCCAAATTAGCATGAAGGAAAATTTGAGGGGCCGGATCGTTTTTTCAGCACCTCTTACGGCTGAGTTGGAAACGGCCTTGACTGAATATCCTACCGCTTTTGTGCCTGCCAAACAATACGCAGATACAATCAAAGAATTGAAGCGCCGGATGTATTCGGCAAAAGACAACACTGAGGGGGAAAGATTAGGGAAAGATGCCAAACGAGAATAATCTAAAACCACCGCTTTATCCTGAAAACATTCCGTCACCACTCAAACAGTGGCCTAATTGGGTATGCTGGACTGAAGAAATTAAAAACGGTGAACCAACAAAGCCTCCGTTTGATGTAAGGACAGGCAAGAAAGCGAAATCTGATAATGCGAATACATGGACGACTTTTGAAAATGCTTTTGAGTATTACCAGGAGCATTCTAATAACGGTATCCGTGGAATAGGCTTCGAGTTAGGCCCCCCGAAGTCTACTGTCTATGTCGGTATCGATCTTGACCATTGCAGAAATCCTAAAACGGGTGAGATCGCAGCCTGGGCGCAAAAGATCATTGACAAACTGGCTTCATATACTGAAGTAAGCCCTTCAGGAGAAGGGATACGAATCTGGGTGATTGCCGTCTTACCGGAGCATGGGCGTAAGAAAGGCAACATTGAACTGTATGACGGTGATCGGTATCTAACGGTTACAGGCAATCATCTTAAAGGAACACCACTCACAATTGAATGCAGACATGATGAGATCGAGGAACTGCATAAGTCTGTGTTCGGAGAAAAGAAACCTGAAGAGCAACCTCAGACCGAGACTATCAAACCCACTTTACAAATAGAAGATAACGAACTTCTCCAGAGGATGTTCGACGCTGACAACGGGGCCAAGGTTAAAAAGCTATTCGAAGGTGATTGCAGCGGGTATCCATCGAGATCAGAGGCTCACATGGCTTTGTGCTGTCATCTTGCATTTTGGACGGGTAAAGACCCTGCTATGATGGACAGGCTCTTCCGTCAATCGAAACTCTTTTCTGACTATGCCGGGAAGTGGGATAAGAAACACTTTTCAAATGGACTTACCTATGGGCAGGCAACAATCAAGAAAGCCATAGAAACCACGTCGGAAGTCTACGAAGGGCCAAAAGAGAAGAAGGAAGAACCGACGGAATCTAAGAAACCCAAAGCTACACTTGTGATGGAGCATTTTGAGGAATTTCCGTCGTCGTGGTTTACCAACTTCGAGGTACGGGAAGCAACCGGATTGTCAGCGGATGATGTGCGCGACATTCTGAGGAGAAAACGGGATGCCGGCCTGCTTATAACCGACGGGAAGAGGCATAGACTCACCCCACCTTCACGGATCGTTGACCCCTTCGAGATTATGGCAGGAGCCTTTGAGTTGGAGTTTCCGTTATCACTGCATGAGTATGCAATTATTTCACAGGGAGATGTTGCCGTTGTCAGCGGTTGGAAGAACTGTGGAAAGACGGGATTTCTCATGGAGACAGCACTCTTGAACTCGAAGAGGGGCTTAGATGTCAACTATTGTGTCACCGAGAATGTGGCAAAGATCGGAAGAAGGTATTTGCAATGGGGCTACACTCCTGAAGAGATACGGGAACAAATCACATTCAGGGATTGCCGCGACCGTGACTACATAAACATTATCAAACGTGACTGTCTCAATATTCTCGACTATTACAACCCCCCGAATGGAGAGTATCACAGGACGGCAGCAGACATAGAGGACATGGCAAAGTCACTGGGAAATGGTGTTCTTATCATGGGCATCCAACACGCCAGAGATGCGAAAATGCCGAGGGGTGGAGAATTATCGCAGGAACTATCACAGATGAGTGTTGTTTTGTCTGAGGTTGAAACCATCAACATAGGGGGGATAGATGAGCGGAAGGTGGGGAAGGCGCGGATACTCACCATAAAAGAACCTGGCATGAGAAAGGGCGGGGAAGGCAGGGTTTGCCAGTATGAAGTTACTGAAAAGGGTGGGCGATTAGTCCAGGTTGGTGATTGGGACTACCCCAGAAAGGATAAAAAGTGATGCCACGGTTTGCCTTAAAATACCACGCAAATGCCACGGGTTGCCATGAAATGCCACGATTTTTGATAATTTACCCCTTCTTTGATGCCTCAAAATGCCACGAAATGCCACGATTTGCCACGCCGTGGTATGACCGAAAAATCTTGTATCTTATTGATATCACAAGAAGAGAGGCATTTTTACCAGTTTTGAGAAAACCCCGTAGTTCACTAATAGATATATATAGAAAATATTCTCTCTTTTCTTTGTGTTGGAAAAAGAATGAGGAGGAGCTATGGACTTGATTGAGGTGTGGGTTGTTGAGTTCAGCCCAGGTCACAGAGATGCCGGAGGATATCCCTGGCATGTTGATAAATTAACCTTCGAGGTGGAGCGAAACAGGAAACTGCTTTGCTCTTACGGACAGGAGAACTGGGTTCCTGTGTTTGTCGGAACACGGGATGATTGCCTCAACTTCGTTGAGCGTAACAGGAATTTACCTCAGTATTTACAGAGAGGATATGCGGGTATTCCACGAGAAAAGGGTTGTATCTACGGCGAAAAAGGGCAAAAAACAGGCAAAAAAGATATGGGAAATGAAGGGATTATTTGAAGATGAGACAACAAAGAGAACTAATGCTTAATAGAAAGGATTCGGTAATGATTTTAGATGGATATATACCAATAGAGGGTTTATGGGGTGTCTTTAAGTTGACTTCGGGGTGTTCCCAAATAAGACATTCCGCTGAAACGGTCGTCAGGAAACCTTTTACAGGGGGTGAGTGTTAGTATGGCAATGCCAGAAGCCCTTAAGAGGATAAGTAGACGAAAAAACGTAACTCCACAACGGAGAAAGTTACTAAAAGCAATGGTCAAACTTCCTGGGGCCAGTATACCTGAGATATGCAAGGAAGCAGGGGTAAGCGAAAAGACCTATTACCGTATGGTGTCAGAGCCGGATTTTGCAGCGGTATTACCTGATATTCTTGATTTTCTTATCAGTCAACAGCTTGTTCCATTGGTTCAAAGTACATTTAAGAGGGCGTTAGCCGGATCAGCAAAACATTCTGAACTGATATTCAAAATATCAAAATTAATAGGTGCAGAGGAAGGAACACGGATATTACAAGTTTTTAATAAAGATGGAGAACAGCAAACACGGTTCTTATCTGATAGCGAGATTGAAGCATTATTGGAGGTTAAGCAATATGGACATAAAGGAATTAAAGATGGAAATCCTTCGCAACGTGCCATTTCAAAGCGAGGAGCCTCAGAAGATTAACTTTAAGGTGTGCTTTGAACTGTACGGGAATATGGAGTTATTGGGAACTCTTAACTTCCTTCTTGAGCCAAGTGATTCAAACGCCCTTTTGGTTATCGAAGCCAGATTGGAAGATGAAAGAATGAGATATTTTACCCAGGGCATTCCTCAAGAGATGTGGCCGGAAGCATTACGATCCGAGAACTGGCATCCTGGCTTTCTGCCATTTACGGCATTATCGAAGCTTGGAAAGCTTAAAAAAGAGGATGAATGTTAACTGTATGTTAACCGTTATAAAATTAACAGTTCTATCTATTCAATTTGATAAGAGATTATCATTCAAACAATTGGATTGTAAATCCTTTATACGTGAAAAAGGGGGAAACTATGACAAGCAATAGCAATATCTGTGGCTCAGAGGACTTGAAACAAAAGATAGGATCGTTCATCAGTTCATGGGGTGGTGGTGTCAGTTTTGTTGAACTGGAACAACATATCCCTGGCTTCAGGGGTGACTATTCCATCGGGTTTGAAGACAAAAACATATGGTTCTGGTTTCATTGCTCATCGGAATCCATTGATGCAATCGATGAACTTCTCAAAGAAGGCCGAATCTCAATAAAGACTACAACGCCCCTTGTCTATATTGCAGATGGAGGTATGCCAAACGTACCAATGGCGAAGGGAAATAGGACATACAAGACCCCCAGGTGGTTGCCGGTGGTGTTCAATCCTGTCAGGGGGAAAAAGGTATGAGGACGATCACGGGAAGCCAAACTATGACCGAACGAACATCTACAAGTCGGATATCGAGTGCCGTCCCGGGTGGTAGGCCATACCTTGTAATAAAGAGGGTGTCACGCTCACCCATGGTTAGGAATCTTCGGGTATGTTTTACCCCAATTAGAAAGTCTATCCTTTCTCTTCATTTCAATGAGTTACTTAACATTCTGTCCACGGTGGACAAAAAGTTTCCTTTACCGTTCGGCTTTTTCCTTTTTTATCAGTCTCTACCTACTTATCGTGGAGACAACACATCAAATCTCAGGAGTAACTTACCATGACAGAACAGGAAGCAATGATTCAGGGTATCAAGACACATGGCAAGAAAGTACGCGGGCAGGCAAGTTTTATCAAGTATCTTCAAGGCAAGCGGCTTACTCAACGGCAAGCTATCGAAGGCCATTGCTATCACTGCCAGGGATTCGGAGAGTTTACGGATTGCAATACTGATACATGCAGCCTCTTTCCGTTCTCAAGCTATGGGAAGAAATACCGTGAGAGTGCTTCTACATTTAGTAGAACAGGCATAAAATCGCATTTATCGCATGAGGCAATGGTTTAGTATGGCTCACGATGAGATAGCATCAAAATCAACGACTACAGACGTAGAAATTCAGGAGGTATGTCATGGCTCAGTTATTTTGTAAGCTGAAATCATTTTTCATTGAGGACAAACTTTTCACCATCTTCATAACAGCAGGCATTCTCTATTTGATAGTGCTTCTGGTTCTGTTCATACGATGTTGGTAAATGGCTACACCCTTTCCCATTGTGGAGAGGCAATATATACAACGGAGGATAGTATATGGGAACAAAGCGTTTTGCAAATGACACAGGAGAGCAAAGGCCTTTTGTCACAAATCGCATCGAAGAGATGGCAGAAGACGGGAGAATCAAAAGACGGACTCAGCGTATTGACTTAAACAGTCAAGTTGGCCAGGGCTGCAAGTTAGAGCCAGATCCGCCCGACCCCTTTGCAAAGAAAAAAGGAAAGTGAGGTGAAGATCATGAAGAAAGCAGCACCAGTTAAGAAACCGCCCGTCAAGGGCAAGGCTCCAGCACCAAAAGGCAAGAAGTAAAGGACGGGGGCTATTATGCCCCCATCTAAATTCAGTTATGGAGGTTAAAATGGATACATTAAATTTTGGACGATGCAGAGAATGTGGAATTTTGGTTGATTTTGAATTGAGATTTAACAAGAACGGCTGGCTCAATCCTTCAGCGAATAAAAGACTGGCTCGTTGCCCCCGCTGCGACTCTGCGATAGTTGAGGGCGAGGACACGCTAAAATTGACGATGCAGAATGGCGTAATAGTTGAAGTGGGGGAGTGATATGGACGAGAAGCTAAAAATTCTGGCAGTAGAAGCAATGCCGCATGTTCAGCTTGAAAAGTTGAAAGCGGAACGTCTCACAATCGAAGCAGTACCCGAACCGGAAAAGAAGACCCTCTTTGCTGAAAAGATTGCTGAATTTAAGGCAATCCTGGAGGGTGAACTTAAGCAGGGGATAGCCAACACGGCGCAGACCGCAGCACGAAATGTTCAGGAATCTTTTCAGGTTGACAGGCTCTTTGAGCAGGGGAAAGAAGTCTATCGCAAAAACGCAAGTCAACTTGTATCTCTTGCTTTCATGGTTGCTCACGTCGAGCAGCTACGGGAAGCATTGGAAAACGAGGCCCGTTCCCGTGATGTATCGACCTGGAATAATCGGTTCCAAAGTGTCGACAAGCAGATACAGACCTGGAAGGCGAAAGCACCGAAGCCCTTTAACCCTTCCATGATAAACGTGGAAACTATGGGTGCGCTTATTCATGGAAGCAAGCAGTTGAGGTTTCCCATAGACCGTGTTTCTATGGCAGATGGTAAATACTATGACAAATGGCTTACCGATTGTCTCAAATCAAAACCTGTCTTCTTTGAGCCACAAGAGAGGTATCAAGAAAGCCTGAAAGAATTCTATACCAAGGTTTATTTTGTGGAACATGAGAAAGAAAATAAGATAGCTACACAGCAGGCCATAGAACAGGAAAAGGTTGCAACAGAACAAGCTAAGCAGCCACAAGTGGAAGATACTTATAGGATACCGGACAGTGAACTACAGGCTATCCGTGAACAAGATGCAGAACGTTCTACCTTGTGGCAGGGTAGTAGACGATTTGGGAGAGAATAATGGACGAGAGCAAATTAACAAGCAATGACATTCTGGAACAAATAAAGGATTTAGCCTCCGGTCTGGATGAAGGTGGAGAGGAAGAAGAACCGCAACAGGAGCAGTATTACGCCGAGCCTGATAGTGAGGAACAATATGATGAAGAACTTGCCGACCTTTACGAAAATGAGGCTTTGGATAAAAAGAGGTATCAAGAGGAAGGAACGGCATGGATGCAGGATCAGTTTAATAAAACAGGCCGAATACCACAACCAGGGGAGTATCCTTCTCTTGAAGATTGGAAAGAGAACAAAGATTTCTTTCAGCTACAACACGCACAACAAGACATTCAAAAGGCTCTTCAAGAAGACCTTTTGGCGTTAAGTGATAGATACCCACGGGCTATCAATCATTTCATTGCAAAGATGAATAGAGGACAGGTGAATATACCAGAAGGCATTGAGGCAGAGCCGAATGCCCTTGAGCAGCTTCTCATTCAGTCAGTTGTGGAAGATGCCCGTAAATTCGATGCAGAAACATTGGCTGAAGTGATAGGGTACGCGGAAACCGAGGACGAGAGAAGACCGCCTCTTCGAACACGCTCATTGGATATTGCCGAGCCTCGCCGTCTCCCAAGGAAGCAGGTTTCTGTAAAAAGACCAAGACAAACGGTTGTGCCTACTAATTACACAAATGAAGAAATACACGAAATATGGATGCATGGGTTTGTTAATTTCCAAAAGAATCATCCAGAGAAGTTTAGGGGGTAAACATGCCAACGAAGTTTGAAAAGAGTGTTGCAAAGATGAAAAGAGAAAGGTTCAGGGAGTATTCAAAGACCAATTACGAGTGGCCCAATGAGGCTTTAGAACAACAATTTGACTTGGCTATCAAAGGGCTGAAAGACAAGCGGGATACTGCTTATGCGGAAAGGATCGTGAAACGATACCCACAGGAGTTTGTTGGTAAGGTTGTCGAATGGGTGAGGGGACTTTCCGATTTGGAAGGAAATTCCTACAAGAGTTTTGAAGATGCAGCAGCGCAATACATCCACGAGAACCCTGGCAAGGTAACATCAAAAGAGATTGGTTTATTCTTCGACGGATCGGGCAATCCGAAGCGATTTGTGGAATCTCCCGACGATATGGAATTGAGTTTAGATAATATTGCAGTGGATGAGGAAGGCAATCTTTATGAGAAGCCACCAATACCACAACCAAAGACAGCACCTAACGTGCCAACACGGGAACAGGCAAAAAACATGACAAGTGCAGAGATTGCAAAATTTCTGCCTACACAAAGTGAAGACTGAGCGGGCGGAACTCCATCGGTTCTCCGGTAACCGTCAGCTACCACAGTGCCCGCGCCCTTCTTAGGGATTTCATGACTGTGCAAGCATACCGGATCAATGGCCCTTCAGCCTCACCTCACTGGAGGGCCTGCCAATTTCAAGCAGGAAATAATTCGAAGGAGAACATATTGGAATGAAAACATGTGGCAAGTTTATTGCATCTTTTCTTTTGACACTCACAGCGACGTTAGGGGCTTGTGCGTTAGCATTGACATATGGCGACCATCAGTATAGACTTATATTGTGTGAGACAGATAGGAGGGGACGAATGAATAAATATGATTGGCTTCTCTTAACTTTAAATGCAGCAGGAAAAGATGGGTTATCCCCTGTACAGCTACAGAAAAGCCTTTTCATTTTTTCTAAGAACATGCCTGAAGAAATACATGAAACTTTTTATCATTTTGTTCCGTATAATTATGGGCCTTTCGACCAGACCATATATTCTGATGCAGAAAAGTTGGATAGGGAAGGACTAGGGCGTATACATTTTTTTTCAAATAGAAAATGGCCGATGTATTATGTGACTCCGACAGGTCATGAAAAAGCCAAACGATTGATCGAAGGGCTAGCACCCGAAACAATAGAATACCTTGAAAAAGTCGTTGCGTGGGTTAGGAGTCTAAGCTTTCAGAGTCTAGTAAGGACTGTCTACAAGCACTTTCCTGAATTCAAAGTGAACAGCGTTTTTCAAGACCATTAATGACATTAATAATTGGAGTTAGATGCACAGATGGAGTAGTAGTCGGTGCCGATGGAGCCGCGACTCTGGGTGCTATGGGCCAGAGAACAATTATCCAACCCATTTCAAAACTCGAAATCCTTGAGAACAAAATTATCTTTGGGTCTTCAGGGCCTATCGGATTGGGGCAGCGATTCAGCGGTGAAATCAAGAACGGCTGGACGAAAAAAGAGTTCTCCAGTAAACAACCATTTCAGGTCATGGAAATAATCGGCTCAAAAATGTGGAAACACGTAGAGGTTGAGATGAAAATAGCGTCCACGGCTAAAGATACTATCGGAGGGGCTGCCATAGTTGATGCAATTTGTCAATCAGTAGTAGCCATGCCCGTAGACCACACTCATCATCTATTTCAATTCGATCAAAATTGTAGTCCAGAAGAAGCAACCGATAAACTCCCTTTTGTATCAGTTGGAAGCGGACAAGCCATTGCTGATCCTTTCCTAGCATTCTTGAAAAGAATATTTTGGAAGGATAAGAAGCCTTCCTTGGTCGATGGTATATTAGCCGTCCTTTGGACATTGAAACATGCGATAGAAATAAATCCAGGTGGTGTTGCTGACCCAAAACAAATAGTGGTTTTAGAGAAGAAAAGCGGGGACTGGGCAGCGAGAGAATTGACTCAAGAAGAGCTTCAAGAACATTATGAATTCATCGATGGTGCCGAAAATGCCCTCGCAAACTATGTAAAAGAATCTAACACTGATACAATCGAAGAAATCAAAATTCCTGAACCTTGAATGTCATAACTCTTTTGATAAGAATCTAAACTCTACCACGCAATTCCTCTTTCATTCAGTTTCTTTTGAGCTGCCGATATCCCTAATTGAGCAGCAGCTATCATGTCATATGTTGCACCCTTGAGATCATCCATCAAGCCCTTACAGAAACCACGATACAGGTAAGCGTCGCCAAAGTGTTTATCTATCTCAATGGCAGAGGTGAAATCCTTTATTGCCATTTCATACAGTTTCTTTTTATAGAAGTACAGGGCACGAAAGAAATAGACATTCTCTAATAGAGGCTCAATGGCAAGGGCATTGTTGAAATCATCCAATGCAGCCTGATAGTTTTCAAGTGAAAAGTAAGCCATACCTCTGAATCCATAGGCATCTGCAAAGTAAGGATCAATCTCTAATGCAGTTGTGAAGAAATCGATAGCAGCCTTGTTGTCTTCATCCTGCATGGCTTTTATACCTTTAAGAACGTAATAATCTGCTTCTGTTATTGGCATGATTTATAGAATTAGTTGCACTTACTTAAGAGAAGCAACAAAATCATTTGCAGTTATGATTTGGACTCCCTGTTCTTTTGCCTTGGTTAACTTAGACGGGCCAGGTGCTTCTCCAGTAACCAGAAACTTTAGTTTCACGGTAACAGATTTCACAACATTATAACCGTTATCTTTGGCAATGCTCTCCATTCGTTTCTTCTCATCCGGACTAAAGCCTGTGAAACATACTTCAGGGAGTATTTTGCCTACTTTTTTTGGTGGACGGTTAGCGTAGACCCATTGCCAACATTCTCCATCAGTCATATCTTTAAGTTGTTCCATTGTGAATGGAGAACCCTTATCGACCATCATACCAATGATTTTATCAGATGCCATACACCCCCCCCTTTCTATGGCTTTTTTACAACGATATCAAAAGATTATGGAGAACACAAGAAAAAAGCCTCTCCACGTTTCGTTGTGAGCGTGTTTTTTCTGTTCACCTCTGTATTCAGAGAATATTCTTAACTTCTTTACCGTGGAGGCGATACTATCGATAAAAACTATGGAGGTATTCTATGAAAAAGTCTTTCGCATTCGTTGCAGTCCTTGGGTTGGCACTAATAACATTCACAAGCATTGGCAATGCCCAAAAAAGCTGCGAGGATTTACTTGGTGACACTGTGTACAGCTGTGAGGTAAAGAGTGAAATCGGTGACGGTGAACCTTTTACCGAGTGCTTACGGTTTAATTCAACAGCGCCAACCACATCAAGTAATTTCGATCTAGTTGTTGATGGACTGGAATCACCAGCCCTTGGGTGTTCATGCAAGGCCACGGGAAGTTTCAAGAAACCCAAATTTGATGCCTCAAAAGAGTGGGTCTGTGTCACTGCCGACCAAGTTGACCCCAGCAGTCCTGGTTACACATGGTGGGGCAAGGTAACAGCGGCTGGCAAGATTATAAAGGTTAATGCTGCTGGTTCAGACGGTACAACCTTCGTCTTCAATTGCGTTATCGATCCTGCATGCGCAAGTTCCCCTGTGATCCGGGCTGAAACTTCAAGTGCCTACAAATAAGGATTAACGACAAGACATGAAACATTTTCAGGGCCCTGTGTAAGATCAGGGCCTTTTATTTTGCCCCATAATTGTATTTCTCCCAGAAGCCTAATAAGTTTTATCATTCATAGAATCTTTTTTGAAGGGAACCCCAAGCGCCGTTGATGTATTAACATGGTTGGTTCAGCTTGGCACCTGGGGCTTTATAAAGCAGTATTGTATTGTCGTCTTTTCTCAGAATCTCATTAATGTTTTTCGATTGAATAAGAGCGCAAAGAACCTCCGAGCTATAATCAAATCTTGTGTATGGGAATTAAAAAGACGTATCCTTTAGCACCAAATAACCACATACACCCCTCGGCAAAGGGAAGGAAAAGTTGACAATATCTCACAGAGTTGTAGAATGTAAATATCAAGGTTCTAAGGGGGGGGTGGAATGCGAAAAACAACATTATTCATAGGTATTGTAATACTTCTTTTCCATGGCGTAGCCTTTGCTGACTGGGAGAAAATCGTAGCGAAAGAGATTGACGGATACTTTTATAATCTTTCTGACAGTAAAATGGAACCTTACAAGCCTGAGTTTGAAATTACTTACCATCGGATTGGAGATGAGATTCGCAGAGTGGGCGTGTACAACACAAGGACAAAGGAAATTATACCAGATGATACTGTTTACAAAATTCAAAGGCAGCTTTGGTCTGATCCAACGAAGAAATTATCACTTCAGGCAACCTTTGACAAAATGAACATTCGGGCAATTGGTCAGCCAGGAACGGATTCTATAGAAATTTTGACTTTTGGCAAAGATTTTGTCCTCTCAGTAAGATCAACAGGTGACCATCTTACCATCAGTAAACTTAAACGTATCAAGTAAAACGCCTATTGTAAAATGAATAAATTACGAAATGAGCCCTTGAAAACAGGGGCTTTTTGTTGCTTCCACTCATCATTGTGGAACATTTGGACTCCAAAAAGCTATTAATCCCAAGGTGTGAACTGTTAAAATTCCCCAAACAGGGAAAAAAACGGTTATCATCAGACCAATGTTAACTATTTTCAGTGTTCAGTTTTACAAATAGATTTATATTCCGAGAAGTTAACGATTTAATTCTTTGAATTTTGGTTAACATCAGATTTGTAATCCTTGATGGGAAAAAGAGTGAAATCTTGTCGATGTTAACTATAGGTTAACTTCATTTTTTTATTATTTTTTAATATTGCTTGTAACTTATTGATTTTATTCGCGCCCAGCAGGATTCGAACCTGCAAACCTTTGGATTCGTAGTCCAACGCTCTATCCATTTGAGCTATGGGCGCAGGTGAATGTCGAACCGGATTATATCATATTCAAAAGGTTTCTGCGAAGCTTTTCTTGATCATCATGTTATCAGGGCTGT